>OMKS01002828.1_pt1 | contig 14197 bp, 7 predicted proteins | sample 1674721 | NCBI WGS metagenome assembly OMKS01 (sample SAMN06264996, study PRJEB25208) | sediment metagenome | isolation source: hot spring sediment | place: USA: California | collected 2014-09-02 | reverse complement strand
TCGCTGATTCGCTGATTCGCTGATTCGCTGATTCGCTGATTCGCTGATTCGCTGATTCGCTGATTCGCTGATTCGCTGATTCGCTCAAACGTATCAGCATTGACCAGTGCGCGGAAGGCCTGGTGCAGGGGTTGCAGGAGCAACTCGCGCATGGCGTCCTCGACGTTCGGCACACCCCGCCCATCCAGGTAAGCGGTCAGTTGGCTGTAACGGTGGCTCTCGTCGTCCTGCACCTCCCGGAAATCGAGGAAGACGTGGTATTGGTAGGCGCCCAGTTCGACGTAAAGCCCTTTTTCGCACAGTTCCCAGCTAGGGCGAATGTACTCGAGGCCCGACGTCTGGTCGCGGAAGATGGTGAAACGGTCGCCGCCCGCCAGCGCCAACCCCTCGCCCAGCGATTTCTGCGCCAGGCGTTTCTCGTCGCCCTGATTGCCCTGACCCGTTTCCGTCTCCGTCTCCATCTCCATCTTCAAGGCGTAGGCGACGGAGGTGCGGATCCAACCCCGGGTCTCGGCGTACTTGTTGTGGTAGATCACCAACGAGCGCTGTCCATTTTCCTGATTCGAATAGGCGAAGACGTTCTCGTCCACGTAACCCTCCGGCGTGAACAGGTCGTAGAGCAGGAAGTGCGCCACCCCCGCGAACTGGGTGCGCCGCTGCAGGAGCGGGAATATCTCGCGCTCGTGCCGGGCGACCAGCGCCGGATCGGGGCGCTCGTCCCAATAGGCGCGCCGGTACTCCATCCCGTATTTCTCGGTGAAGCCTTCCACCTGCCCGTGCCCGAACATCGGCAGGCCGGGCATCGTCGCCAGCAGGGTGCAAATGCCGAAGTATTTGTCTCCCTTGCCGAACTGGTCCACGGCGGTGCGCTCGTCGGGGTTGTTCATGAAGTTCACGTAGCGCTTGAGTATCTGGGGATCGAATGCCAGCGTGTTCTTGATCACGCTGCGGTACTTGGCGTTGTCCTCGTCCCGCAGCATGTTCATAAACGCGCTGTTGTAGACCCGGTGCATGCCCAGCGTGCGGACGAAATAGCCCTCCATCAACCAGAAGGCCTCGGCCAGGAGGAGCGTATCCGGCACTTCCTCGGCCACCCGGTCGACCACTTCGCGCCAGAACTCGTTGGGCATGGCCGCGTCGAACTGCTCCCGCGTCATGCTGTGCTCGGCCCGCGAGGGAATGTCGCCCCCGCTGCCCGGCTCGGGGAACCACAGCCGTTGGTAATGTTTCTTGGTCAGTGTCATGGCGGCGTCGAAGCGGATGATGGGGAATTGGCGGGCCACGTCCAGGATCTTCTGGATCACGGCCTCGCGGACCTCGGGTTTGAGGTAATTCAACTGGGCGGTGTCGTTCCAGGGCATGCTGGTGCCGTCGTTGCCGTGGTAGATGTATTTCTCGTCGCTACTCCAATGATCGACCCGCTTGAAGACCACGGCCGCGTCGCTGCGCTCGTAGTAGTGATCCTCCAGGTAGATGCCCACCCGCTCGTCCCGGGAGAGATTGGGGCCGTCGAAGGTGTAGGCGGGGAACGGGCTGTGATCCAACGAGATGAAGCAGTCGGGGTGCTCGATCACCCACTTACCGTCGATGCCGACGTGATTGGGCACCATGTCGCTGGCCAACCGGATACCCCGCCGCCAGGCTCGATCCCGCAGATTCCGGTACGCCTCGTCGCCCCCCAGGTCGGTGGCGATCTGGTAGTCGTACAGCGAGTAGGCCGACGCCACCGCCTCGGGATTCCCACACATCTGCTTGATCCGTTTCGAGGCCTCGCTGCGCTCCCACAGGCCGATCAGCCACAGACCGGTGAAGCCCCAGCGGGCCAACGTGTCCAGTTCCTCGTCGGGGATCTGGTCCAGGCGGATGATGGATCGCTCGTAGCGCTTGGACAGTTGATCCAGCCACACGTAGGTGTTCTTGGCGATCATCACGACGCTGGGCATCCACGCCTGGTCGGGGCTGAAGCGCTCGTATTCCCCCATGCCGGAGAAGTCGTACACCCGCGACGGCCCCGGCCCCAGGAAGGCGACCTTTTCCTCCTCGGCGATGAAATCCAGGCTGCTCAACAGGCGGTACAGGTAGTCGCCCAGGATGTAGCCCCAGCGCTGGCGGATGTACTCCAATTGCCCAGGGAGCGAATGGGGCTGGGCGATGGCGGGGGCGCGCAACATGTCCAGCAAATTCTCCTCGTCAGGGCCGAAGGGGGGTTGGGTCTCGAAGAAATCGTGCAGGCCAGACATCATCTCGCGGTAGGCCGTCTGCTTGCTCAGGGACGTATCGTCGAAGAGTTCCTGGAACGGTGAGAAGGCGGGATTGGCGTTGGCCAACCAGAGGGTGATCAGTTCTTCCAACACGACATGCCGGTGGGGGACGCCGGCCGTCTCGCCCGCCAGGTACTCATCCACCGACGACTCGTGCCGGTAGACGGAGACCGGCGGGAATTCGTCGGTGAACTGGCGCAGGGCTTCGTCAACCGCCTCGCGGCCCAATCGCTCGTCCAGCCAGGATAAGGCCTGTTCCAGGGCCTGGGGGTTTTCCTGGCGGCGGTAGCGCCGGAAGACGACGTGCATGATCTCGTCGATCAGCCCCATGGTGTTGATCTGCCCGGCCCGCACGCCCCGTTCCGGGTAGCGCGCCAGGTCTCGTTTCTCGTTCATCCGCTGGACGAAGACCCGGGCGGCGTGGAAATTGGCGAAGATGACGTTTCCGCTCAGGGAGAAAAGCGCCTGGTCGAATTGATAACGGTCCCGCGCGGTGCGTGAGATGTGGAATTCCATCAGGGGTTGTTGATTCGGCGGACGGAATACGTCCGGTGGACGTATTCCGTCCGCCGCCATACGTGACTGGTATGACATCGTGGGTCTCCTGTTTAGATCGGGGCGTTGCAACTGAAATGTCCCGCTGATGCTCGAAAGTGGTCCGCCTTTGGGCAAATGATGTATGACTCTACTGAAAAAAGGTCATCTTAGCACAGAGTCACCGAGAACACGAAACTAACCATCGACGACGCCAATGGTGCGTCCACCGCCGATTCTCTGCAGGCCGGCGAAATCCTTCTCCGTCAGGTCTGCGGCGATGACGCAGTTGCGGCCGATGCGCGTGTCTGGGGGAATCCGGGCATTTTTGCCCACAATCGAGACGCCGCAATCGAGATCGACCGTGGCGTTGGGCTTCTCCGCTTCCCCGAAGCCGACGTGCGCTCCCCGCCCGACGCGGACGCGCTTATCCAGGATGGCGCGATCGAGCACGGCACCCTCTTCGATCACCGCGTCGGTCATGATCACCGATTGCCGCACAACGGCCCCTTCCCTGACGACGACGCCGGGAGAGAGCACCGATTCTTCCACCACGCCCTCGATCACGCACCCGTCGGTGAGCAGGGAATTGGCGATGCTCGCACCGCGGCGGACGTTGACTGGCGGGCGTTCCTCGCTGCGGGTGTGAATGACCCAATCCCGGTCCAGCAGATCGAGCCGGGGATTATCCACCAGGAGGTCTATGTGGGCCTGCCAATACGCCTCCAACGTGCCGACGTCGACCCAATAGCCGCGATAGGAGAAGGCGTAGACCTGGTGGGTCTTGATCATGCGCGGGATAATGTCGTTCCCAAAATCGTTGCGCGAACCGGGCCGGTCGTGATCGTCCAGGAGCACCTCTCGCAACACATCGGTGTTGAAAGCATAGATACCCATCGAGCCCATCCGTCCCGTGGGATGGGTGGGTTTTTCCTCGAAACCGACGACGCGATAATCGTCACCCGTCTCCAGGATGCCAAAACGGGAGGTCTCTTCGGGGTCGACGCGTACCGTCGCCACCGTCAAGTCGGCGCCGTGGTCCAGGTGGAACGAGATCAGCACGTCGTAATCCATCTTATAGATGTGATCGCCGCTGAGGATAAGGACGACGTCGGGGTTGTGGCGCAGGACGTAATTGAGGTTTTGGTAAATGGCGTCGGCCGTGCCCTGGTACCAGTCGCCTCCGCCAGGGCCGATGTAGGGTTGGAGCAGCGTGACGCCGCCGGTCAACCGGTCCAGGTCCCAGGGCCACCCGGACTTGATGTGATCGTTGAGAGAACGAGGGCGATATTGGGTGCAGATGCCGACGGTGAAAATGCCGGAGTTGGCGCAATTGGAGAGGACGAAATCAATGATGCGATAGCGGCCGGCAAAGGGAACGGCCGGTTTCGTCCGTTTCTGGGTGAGAACGCTCAAGCGGCTGCCTCGACCACCTGCCAGTGTCATGGCCAGCGTGCGCATTTTGGGCCTCCTCTTCGTGTCTTCTCAAAAAGGGGGCTTGTTCGTAGTAGGCGCTTCAGCGCCCCTAAAAGCGCACTAAAGCCGCTATATAGCGCGCGCACTACGAACAGATTCACCCCACATTATTGAGAATAGACTCCTCTTCTATGAATTGTGCAGGTCTATCGCTTTCCGATAAAGCGCCACGTACTTCTGGGCCGAAACAGTCCAGGAGAAATCGGCCCGCATGCCGCGCTGCTGCACGCTACGCCACGCGTCATCTCGCTCGTAGGTCTCCAACGCACGTTGCAGCGCTTCTTGGCAGGCCTCGGGGGTAAACGCGGTGAATGTGAAGCCCGTGCCCCGCCCCTGCATCTCGGTGTTGTCGGCCACCGTATCAGCCAGACCGCCGACGGCTCGCACCACCGGCACGCAACCGTAGCGCATCGCGATCATCTGTCCCAACCCGCACGGCTCGACGGCGCTGGGCATCAGGAACAGGTCAGCTCCGGCGTAGATACGCCGGGCCAGCACAGGATCGAATTTGAGGAAGGCGTGGACCTGGCTGGGGTAGCGAGATTGGAATTGCTCGAACATCTCGTGATAGTCCGAGTCTCCAGAGCCCAACAAGACGAATTGGGCGTCTCGCTCGATCAACCATTCCAGGACCGGCCCCATCAGGCCCAGCCCCTTGACGTGATCGAGGCGGGTGACCATGCCCACCAGGGGCGCATCCGCCCGCACCGGTAGACGGGCCTGTTGTTGCAGGGCGGTCTTATTGGCGGAGCGTTGGTCGATCCGCTGGCTGTCGAAGTTGTGGGGGATGTGTGGGTCGGAGGCCGGATCCCACTGGTCATAATCAAGCCCGTTGACGACGCCGAACAGGCGGTCCTTCCGCGCGTTCAACAGCGGATCCAGCCCCATACCCATGTCTGGGGACAAAATTTCCTGGGCATAACGCTCGCTCACGGTGTTGATCAAGTCGGCGTGCGCGATGCCCTGGGCCATCCAATTGACCGTCCCCGGCGCTTCAACTTCCAGGTGTTTCAACTGTTCCAGATGGGCGAAGGTCAAGATCAGCCGCCCGCTGACGCCCTGGTACGTTAGATTGTGAATGGTGAAAAGCGTAGCGATGTCCCGGTAAGCGGGCTCTCTCCAGCCAACCGTGCCCAACCAGGCCGGTACAAAGCCGGTGTGCCAATCGTTGGCGTGGATGACGTCAGGTTGCCAATCCATTTTTTGTAAGGCGGCCAGCGCTCCCCGACCAAACAAGACGAAGCGCTGGGCATCATCCTCGAAACCGTAAATCTGATCGCGGGAGGAGAAATAGGATTCGTTCCAAATCAGGTAGACCGGGACTTCCATCTCCGTACCGACGTCCAGGCTGGAACCGATCAGATGGATGTGTTCTTCTCCACCGCCGATCTTGACCGGGAAAGGGTCCCCGATCTTGTTCAGGCTAAATTGATCACTGCGGATAGCGCCATAGCGGGGGATCATCAACCGTACGTCGTGGCCCAAGGTGCGCAGCGCCTTGGGCAGCGATCCGGCTACGTCGGCCAATCCGCCCACCTTGGCGAAAGGGACTGCCTCAGCGGCAAGAAATAGTATCTTGAGCGCTTTCTTGGTCATAGCCTGACTCCTTTGCTGCTCTCAATCATCAACCGATAAGGGCGTAGGCGTGCGCGTGGGAAAGGGTGTCCGTGTGGGAAAAGGCGTGGGTGTAGACACAGGTGTTGGCGTTGCTTGGCGCGGTGTCACAAGTGTCCCAGCCAGACTCAAACCCATACTGATGACAACCAGTAAACTAATTAACCAGAATATGATACGTGACCGTTGATCTTTTGCACGATGCACCTGTTCCTCCTAACCTGGACAAAGCCGCTGCGCTTCCGAGCCAGAACCCAAAAGAGGTCATCGACTACCAAATTCTTGCTCGCTGTGCAAGGATTCTATGGGTTAGGCCCTAGCCAATAGAATGGCGCGCGAGAATACTTCGCGTGCTATGATTGGTCTATCGAAACTTCATTATAGCACAGGAAAGAGTAGACACAAGGCAAACGGTAAACGGGAAAACGAAGCAAATCCAAGGGGGTTTAAACGCACGAGGTTGCTCGCTGTGCGGTTTATCACGCGCATCAACCCCGGCTTCGTTTTCCTTGAGTTCACCTGCGAGTGTTCTGAGCCTTTGGGGCGGCTTACGCTTGCGACTTGCTACGAAATCCCTAAACAACGATCACGCTTGACGAAAGCGAGGGTTTACGCTACAATAACGCGGCCTTACGGGTAGACTTTACTCGTTTGATTGAAAGAATCTTACCCCGCCTGGCGTAGCAATAGGCGGACGTTCGGAGGTTAGATGAGTCAACAAAAAGAACAAATTACGTTAGCAGCACAAACCCGCAGCCTACTTGGCAAGAAGTCCAAGCGTCTGCGACGAGAAGGATGGGTGCCGGGCGTGATGTACGGGCATAACTTCGATCCCATTCCCCTTCAATTCGAGTACAAAGAGCTGAGGCAATTGCTGTCGGAAGTAGGCGGCAGCCAGATTATCGGTATCGCCATTGGCGAACAGGATCAGACGGAGATGGCCCTGATACGCGATGTGCAAAAAGATCCTATTCGCCAGAACGTATTGCACGTGGATTTCTATCGCGTCGATATGGCCGAGCGCCTCACCACCGAGATCCCGCTGGAACTTATCGGAGAACCGGCGATTATCGAGCAGAACGAGGGTATTCTACTGATCGGCGTCTCTTCCATTGAGGTGGAGTGCTTGCCCGGCGACCTGGTCGATGCCCTCGAAGTAGATTTGACCGAGCTCGAGGAGATCAACGACGCGTTATACGTCCGCGACCTGGCCATTCCAGCCGGTATCGACGTACTGACCGACGTCGATGAGATGATCGCCCGCGTGGTGCCTTTGGAAGAGGAAGCTATCCTGGAACTCGAAGAAGAGGAAGAGGAGATGCTCATCGCCGAAGCGCCAGAGGTCGAGGTGATCACCGAAGCTGGACGAGAAGAGGCATTCACCGAAGAAGACGAAGAGATGGAAAAGACAGAATAGTCTACTTCTCTACTCTCTCCTTCCTCTACTCTTGGATAGAAGGCGAATAACCGGAGGCCGAAAGCATTGGTCTCCGGTTTCCCTTGTTTGGTCTGTCTCCTTGACACGGCACACATTACGGTATAGAATAATTCTTAGAAGACAACAAACGAGTAACTTTTCTGGGTTGGTTGAATGGAATATAAGGACTACTACAAAATCCTGGGTGTGGATCGAAATAGCAGCGAGCAAGAGATCAAGCGGGCCTACCGTAGGTTGGCCCGCGAATTTCATCCAGACGTCAATCCTGACGATAAAAGTGCAGAAGAGAAATTCAAAGGGATCAACGAAGCGTACGAGGTATTGAACGATTCGGAGAAGCGACGAAAGTACGATCAGTTAGGCGCCAACTGGCAGCAATGGCAACAGATGGGGCGCGATCCCGGCCAGTTCGATTGGACGCAATGGTTTGCCGGTGCGCCCGGCGGTACTCGCGTCGAGTGGAGCGGTGACCTGGGGGACCTGTTTGGGGGCGCCGGGGCCGAGTCTTTCTCTGACTTCTTCCGTAGCGTGTTTGGCGGGGCTGGCGGCACGAGACGGACCCGAGCGGGTGAGGATATTTTCGGCCGGACCAGGCAACGCCCCACCAGAGGGCAGGATATGGAAACGGCAGCCACGATCACGTTGGAGGAGGCGTTTCACGGTACGACCCGTGTGCTCAAGCAAGGCCAGCGCCGTATCCGGGTAAAAATTCCGCCGGGCGCTCGAACCGGTTCCAGGGTCCGCATCGCCGGGAAAGGGCAATCTGGCTATGGAGACGCGCCTTCTGGCGATCTCTATCTGAACATCACCGTCAAACCGCACCCCATCTTCGAACGAGAAGGGGATCATCTGTGCTGCGACATCGACGTCGATCTCTACACAGCCGTTCTGGGCGGCCAAATTCGGGTTCCGGCGTTGAATGGCGACGTGTCGCTAAAAATTCCTGCTGGGACCGAAGGAGGAAAGACCTTCCGGTTGCGAGGGAAAGGTATGCCCAATCCCCATAATGCCAATCAGTATGGCGATCTTCTCGTCACGATCCGCGTGCAAATCCCTCAAGACCTCAATGCCAAAGAACGGGCGTTATTTGAGGAGTTATCTAATCTCCGAAAGAGGCACTAGTATGCTTTCACGAAAATATCTGGTCTATCTGTGGTTACCCGTGATCTTTGCGACGTTGACGTGCACGTGCACGAACACCGACTTCTTGATGGTCCCTACCTCGACGCCAGTTCCACCCAGCCCGGCCCCTGTTATCCTCATCGCCACACCCACGGCTCTGTCGGAAGATCTGACCACCGAAGTAGAGAGAGAAGATGCGCTGCTGATCAACCTTTATCAACGGGTCAACCCGGCTATCGTGTACATCGAAGTTCTGATCGACGATAATGGGACGTTGAAACCCTTCGGCCACGGTTCTGGTTTCGTGATCGATAACAAAGGATACATCGTCACCAACGCTCACGTCGTCGAAGACGCTGACGCCATCGAGGTCACCTTCTCCTATGCTAATCTCATTGTAGCAGCCGAAGTGATCGGCATCGATCCATACTCCGACCTGGCGGTGATTCAGGTCGACGTTGATGCGAATCAATTGATCCCCCTGGAATTGGGCGATTCGAACAACCTTCAGGTAGGACAGCGCGTCATCGCTATCGGGAACCCCTTTGGGCTGGCGGGGACGATGACGGTCGGCATTATCAGCGCGTTGGGCCGTACGTTACCCTCACAGGTCATCCAGGAGGGGGGGCGTTTCTCCAATCCGGAGATCATTCAAACCGACGCCGCCATCAATCCGGGCAATTCCGGCGGGCCGTTGATCGATATCTATGGGCGTGTGATTGGCGTCAATTCGGCCATCCGTTCCCTGACCGGCGTCAACTCTGGTATTGGGTTCGCCATCCCGGTCAACACGCTTCATCGCATCGTGCCTCACTTGATCGAAGAAGGGGTCTATCATTATCCGTATCTCGGTATCTCTTCCTTCACGCGTTTCACCGTGGCCAAGTTAGCCGATCCCCTTGGCCTGCCGGTCCGGCATGGGGTGCTCATCAGCGAGGTCACACCGGGAACGGCGGCCGCCGAAGCCGGTCTGCGGGGCGGCGACCACGAGGTCGAAGTAGAAGGCGTAAAGATTATGGCTGGCGGCGACATCATCGTCGCCATTGATGGATACGAAGTGCAAAACTACGACGACTTTATCGCTTATTTGGTCCGAGAAACAGAGGCAGGCCAAGAAATCACGCTTTCTGTCGCGCGCGGCGGGGAAATAATCGACATTCCCGTCGTCCTGGGAAAGCGAGGATCGTCGGACGATTAAGCCTAACCCATAGAATCCTTGCACGATGGGCAAGAATTTGGCAATCAACGTTCCTTTTTGGTTCTGGCTCTGCCAGGTTAGGGCCTAACCCATAGAATCCTTGCACGGCAAGCAAGAATTTGGCAATCAACGTTCCTTTTTGGTTCTGGCTTGGAAGCGCAGCGGCTTCGTCCAGGTTAGGATCTCAGGAAGATCGAGCAGAATGCGGTCATTGTATCCAACTGTTGGCTAAAAGTAGAAAGGGGAAAACTGATGTTCAAACAAGATACCTTGCGCGAACTAGCGGCAGTCCGGACCGAGACGCCTATCTTAAGCGTCTACCTGAACGTAGACCCAACAGAACACACGACTGAGGAATATAAGCTGGCTTTACGACAGATGTTAAAACAGGCAGAAGGGTCTGCCGACTCAGAGGATATAGAGGCTGTCAAACGTTTTTTCGAGCACGAATACGATTGGTCAGGTCGTGGGGTCGTTGTCTTCTCCAATAAAGCAGAAGATTTCTGGCACACCTACTCGTTAGCTATTCCTGTTAATTCTGGGGTGACCGTCGCCCGCCAACCTTATATCTCGCCCTTAGCCGCTCTCTTGGATGCATATGGCAGTTGTGCTGTCATACAAGTTGACCGACAGGGCGCCAAATTCCTACTGTTCGAGATGGGAGAACTACACGACAGCGAGACATTCGCGGGCGATGAGGTGCGACGACTGAAACGCGGACGCGGTTCGTCGGGTGGGTATGGACGCCGAGGGGGAGACCCGGTTTCGAGCCAACACGAAGACGAGACGGTCAAACGCAATCTACGGGAGACGGCCAAGGTCACCCAAAAATTCTGTCGCAGGCACACGCCCCAACGCATCATCCTCGCTGGCGCCGAGCCAACAGTAGCCCAGTTCCGGGAGGAATTACCCAAAACATTGCAGGATCAAATCATTGGTACGTTCAACGCCGATATGAATGCACCCGAAACAGAGATCCGCGCTCAATCCATGGAAATCCTAGAACAAGTCGAGCAAACGCGGGAGGAAGAGTTGGTCGATGCGGTGTTCACGGCCGCGGCTAAAGGACGGGGAGGCGTCATCCGCCTGGCCGATACGCTGGGAGCAGCCCACGAAGGACGTATCCAAACGCTGGTGATCGATCGCGATTATCACGAGTCAGGCTACCGATGCCAGCATTGTGGCTATATCACCGATCACTCACTAGAGACGTGTCCTTTCTGCAGCGGTGAATTTGCGGAAATTCCCGACGCGGCCGAGGCGTTGGTCACCAAAGTCATCGAGGATGGTGGTCAGGTAGAGGTCGTGGATGATCATCCCAAGGTCAAGGAGTTCGGTGTGGGTGCTATACTGCGCTACTAGGCGCCAGTCACTGCGTCTGTTTTGAACTATTTTAGACGTCAAGAGACCGAGTTTCTTCGTGAAACCCGGTCTCTTTTTACTGCCCGACCTTCGTGTCAAGCGCCTGATTTTATATCACGAATCACACGAATGGTCGAATTCCACGTTTTTTTTCACAATTAGGGCTCTTTGGGATTTCGCATCATGGTCGCGGCGAGAGCTTAGCCACGAATCCTTCGACTACGCTCAGGACAGGTTTGCACGAATCAACACGAAAAACCCAAAGATTAGTGATAATTCGTGTCATTCGTGATCCAGAGATGTCCGGTAATGAAGATCTCTTAAATTTGTAAGCGTTCGAGTATCGTGCTCAAAGGGAGCTGCAACCCTAATCGGCGCAAATAAAAGCGATTCCGGCTATAAGTCCCAACGGTCGGGGTTACAAATTCCGACCGGGCGTTACGCCAACGCTTACTCGTGTTTCTACAATGAGCAAGGTGTCTGACAAACGCTAGATGCGTTCCAGCCGAGCATAGAGCGCCAGACGGTCAAGCGTCAGGTTCACGACGGGCAGGGCGGTCTCGTCTTCTTCCACGAGTTGGGCCAAAAAGGCCTCGACCTCGTCCTCTCGACCGACACCGGACGGCGGCACCATGCTGGCGATGGCGCGTCTCAGGTGCAGGGGATGCAGTTGCCTCAGTTCGTCGAAATGCTCCAGGAACCATGGCCACAGGAAAGTGACGGCGACGGGGTTCCTCGCAATATCTCCCAATAGGTAAGCCCGGTTCTTCTTGGAAATGATGTCCAGGTTCCAGGCCAGGGCCTGTCTTAGTTTATCCTCCTCCTGGAAACAGGCCAAAGCATACAAAACCGTCCTTTTCTCCGTCTCCGACGTATCGGCCGATTGGACTTTGTCCAGGAGATAGGCCGGCGCTCGCTCGTCTGTCGCTGCACCAATCCTGAGCACACCGGAAAGTACATCTGCGTGTACATCCGCCCCTTCCAGCAACGCCTCAAACTGGGTCTCGCCAAATGCCTGCACGGCCTCTGAAGCAAAGACGAAAGCAGGCCACAATAAGGCCTCGCGAAGTTTGGCAGTCTGTACCGCCTCGTCATCCGCTGGCGTGAGACCCAGCAATTGAAGGGCGTGTCCCAAAACCTGACGCCCCATCTGGCTCACGCGCGCCCGACGCCGGGCCGAAAGCTGGTGCAGCCGCATCAGATTATGGGTCATATCGAGCAATGGCAGGTAGCGAGTTTCCTGCCCCAGGTAGCGCTCGACGAAGTTTAGGTAATCGTCCAATGCGTAATCGCCACGCCTGACGCGGGCGAAGAGATCGTTTTCGACGCCGAAGCTATCGACGGCAGAGAGTTCCCCGGCCTGGATCATCTCCCCCAACCGATCCAGCATCGCCTGCTCGTACGCCACGCGGTAGAAACCGGTCTGCCCGACGTTGAGTTTGAAGGCCCTTACGCCCGCCGGGACGGGCAACGTTAGACGCGCCCCGTCCAGCAATGCGTCGCGCCGCTCCACACGCCCATCGTCCAGATAGAAATCGACGCTGATCGGGATCATCCATAATTGATCTGATTCCTGCACGGAGAAGGTGAAACGTTGTTGCGCCAGGGTCAACGCATCCCCCTCAAGCCGGGCTGTCACGATGGGATAACCTGGTTGGTAGATCCAGGACTCGGCGAATTGCTGCACCGGTTCACCGGTCGCCTCCTCGAAGGCCACCCAATAGTCCTGCGAGGTGGCGCTATCGAACTTGAAGCGATTGAGGAAGTAGTTGATGCCATCTTTCAGCTTTTCCTCGCCCAGATAGACAGCCAGCATGCGGATGATGGCCGCCCCTTTGTTGTAGATGAGGGGCGCGCTCGAAGCGTCGATCTGCGCGACCTGCTCACCCGGCAATTCGATAGGCACGGTGTGGGCGAAGGAATCTCGTTCCATGCCCGGCAGGGTCGTCTCGATGACGAAATCATCCCAGAGTTGCCACGCCGGATAATAATGATCGGTGATGACGGTGGTGAAGTAGGTAGCGAAGGATTCGTTCAACCAGAGATATTTCCATTCAGCCGGGCTGACCAGGTCACCAAACCACATGTGGGACGTCTCGTGGGCGATGACGGTGGCTATGTCGATCAAGTTGGCCTTGGACGTGATCCCTGGATATGCCAGCAGCAGGTTTTCGCGGTAAGCAATTGCCCCGTAGTTCTCCATCGCCCCGAAGGCGAAATCCTGCACGGCGATGTGATCGCACTTGGCGATGGGGAAGTCGATGCCGGTGTAAGTCTCGCCAAAATCCAACGCCTTGCGGCCCATCTGGAGCGCGAAGTCGGCGTATTGGACCTTGCCCGGCGTCGCAGCCACCCGGATGAGGGTACGCGACGAATCATCCTCGATGAATTCGAACTCGCCGACGCCGAAGAACAACAGGTAGGTGGACATCTTGGGCGTGCGCTCGAAACGCACTAGTTTCTTGCCCTCCCCTTGCGCCACTTCCTCCGCGATGGGCGTGTTGGAAATGCCGGTCAGATGTTCGTCGATGAGAAACTCGACGTCGAACGTGGCCTTCTTGGCCGGATGGTCGAAACAGGGGAAGGCCCGTCGCGCCTCCCGCTCCTCGAACTGGGTGATGGCGATGTATTTCGCCTCCCCATCGTGCTCGTATTTGCTGCGATAAAATCCAGCCAGCATGTCGTTGAGGATGCCAGTGTAATCGAAAGTCAGCGTGACTTCACCGTCCATCGCTTTAGGCAGGTGCACGGTCACCGCCTGTCGGTCGGGATCGACGGTGAAATGGCTTTCGAAGGTCTCATCGCCCTGGCGCAAGCTGCACCGTTGGAACGTCAGACCGTTAGCGTCCAGGGTGATCTCTCGCGTGGGGCCGTCGAGGGCGATCTCGATCTCGGTGTGGGCCGTGAAATTAAAGTGGGTCAGGTCGGGGGCCAGATGAATTTTGTAATTGAGTGCTTCCATGTTTCTCCTTAATGGCGGGTAAGAAACCCGCCCTACTTTGGGTCGGGGCCTAATCGGTCGTGGCCGTGGCCGTGAGCGTGCTAGTGAGTGTGCTGGTGGGCGACGGCGTAGGGGCCGGGAACATCGTGCTCGTGGGCCGCGGCGTCCACGTCGGCGGGAGCGTCATGCCGGGCGCGGGGGTGCTGGTGGGCTGAGGCGTCCACGTCGGCGGGAGCGTCATCTGTCTCTTA
>OMKS01002827.1_pt1 | contig 14198 bp, 13 predicted proteins | sample 1674721 | NCBI WGS metagenome assembly OMKS01 (sample SAMN06264996, study PRJEB25208) | sediment metagenome | isolation source: hot spring sediment | place: USA: California | collected 2014-09-02 | reverse complement strand
ACGAGATCTAGTACGGTCTCGTGGGCTCGGAGATGTGTATAAGAGACAGGCTCACCGTCTCGCCCGGCAACTGGCCGACGTCAGGAGGAAAGGCGTCCTGCCCTGGCTCCGTCCCGACGGTAAGACGCAGGTCACGCTCGAGTACGAAAACGGCATACCCCGGCGTATTGACAACGTCGTGATTGCCGCCCAGCATAGCGAGGCGATTCTCGACCGGACCGGCAGGCGCATCACCCGCGCCGCCCGGGAGGAGATTATCCGCCGGGTCTGTGCCCCGGTCCTGCCCGAGGCGCTCGTTGACCGCAGGACCAAGTACCTCGTGAACGGCACCGGCAAGTTCGTCGTCGGCGGGCCGCTTTCCGACACCGGTATGACCGGAAGGAAGATAATCGTTGATACATACGGCGGCTGGCTTCGCCACGGCGGCGGCGCGTTTTCGGGCAAGGACCCGAGCAAGGTTGACCGCTCGGCAACCTATATGGCCCGGTACATCGCCAAGAACTGCGTGGCCGCCGGGGCCTGCGACCGCCTCGAAGTGAGAATCGCCTACTGTATCGGCCGGGCCGAGCCCACCGAGGTTTCGCTCGATACCTTCGGCACCGGGCACGTTGATGTCAGGAAGCTGACCCGGACGGTGCGCGAGCTCTTTCCGCTCAAACCCCGGGAAATGATCGCTCACCTCAGTCTGCTGAACCCCATCTACCTGCCGGCCGCGGCCTACGGTCATTTCGGTCGCGTACCGGCGGTCCGCACCGTTGACGGCCGCAGGTGCTCCACTTTCACCTGGGAACGAACCGATATGGCCGACAAAGTCCGACGAGCCCTTAAATAGCGAGGGGAGATGCGCAAGTACCACGTCAAGGACCTGAAACTGGCCCCGGCCGGCCGCGCCCGCACCGAGTGGGCCGGTCGTTCGATGCCGGTACTGGCCGGTATCCGCGACCGCTTTGCCCGGACGCGCCCGCTCAAGGGCGTCCGGATGAGCTGTTGTCTTCACGTCACGTCCGAAACCGCGAACCTGGTCGCCACGCTGAAGGCCGGAGGCGCCAGCGTTCGGCTGTGCGCGTCCAACCCGCTCTCGACCCAGGACGACGTCGCGGCGGCACTCGTGAAGTATCACGGTATACCGGTTTTCTCCATAAACGGCGAAGATAGAGATACTTATTACCAGCACATCCACGATGCCCTGGCCCACAAGCCCAACATCACGACCGATGACGGTGCAGACCTCGTATCCGCGCTCCATTCCGACCGCAAGGAACTGACCGAGGGAGTGATAGGGGGGACGGAGGAGACGACGACCGGTGTGATCCGGCTCAGGAGCATGGAAAAGGCCGGGGTTCTGGCCTTCCCGATCATCGCGGTCAACGACTCGATGACCAAGTTCATGTTCGACAATCGCTACGGCACCGGGCAGAGCTCGCTTGACGGTATCCTTCGGGCGACGAACTTCCTGTTCGCGGGCTCGACGGTGGTTGTCTGCGGGTACGGATGGTGCGGTCGGGGCGTCTCGTGGAAAGCTCGCGGACTGGGCGCGGAAGTGATCGTGACCGAGGTTGACCCGGTCCGTGCGCTCGAAGCCAGGATGGACGGCTTCCGGGTAATGAAGCTGTCTGCCGCCTCTCGTACCGCGGACCTCTTCATCACCGTCACCGGCGACATCAATGTCATTGATGCGCACCACATCCAGAGGATGAAGGACGGCGCGATCATCTGCAACTCCGGTCACTTCGACGCCGAAATCAACAAGGCCGCTCTCGACCGGATGACGAAATCCAAACGCGTACTCAGGCCCAACTGCGTTGAATATACCCTGAACAACGGACGACGCGTGGTCCTGCTCGCCGAAGGGAGGCTCGTGAACCTGTCGGTGGCCGAGGGCCACCCGGCGATGGTGATGGATATGTCCTTCGCCAACCAGGCCCTGGCCGCCGAGTACCTGCTCACCCACCGGGACAAGCTCGAACGACGCGTCTACAAGCTTCCGGACAAGCTCGACACCGAGATAGCCCGGCTCAAGCTCAAGACCATGGGCATCGTGATAGACCGATTGACACCGGAGCAACGCGAGTATCTCGCCTCCTGGCAGGTCGGCACCTGAGCGTGTCGGTGTTGACAGTCTGGTGCGCGTGGTTATGATGTGGTGACCGAAAATAGCAGAATGGAACTAGGTATCATGACGCAGTCGGAGGCAACGGACTCTGGGGCGACCGCCGATAGACGGTCGTCGGACGAGACCGGTGTCGAGAGCCGGACAATCGCCGCCCTGGGATACCTGCCCATGCTCTTCCTGGTGCCCATGCTGGCCGGGCGAGGCGACGAGTACCAGCGCTTCCACGGCCGCCAGAGCCTGTTGCTCTTTCTGGCCTTTGTCCTGCTCTGGGCGGCGCTCTGGTTCCTGGGGCTGGTGTTCGGCCGGATACTGGGTGACGCGATACTGCTCGGGTTCATCTTCCGCGCGCTGGCGTGGTTTCTGCGCAATATCGTCGGAACCTTGTTATCGCTCGGCTACATCGTGATGATGACAGCTGGCATTGTCCATGCCGCCGCCGGCCGATGCTGGACGATGCCCTTACTGGGACGCTACGGGATACGAAACTGGAATCCGTGACAACTACAGACCAAGGAGGTAGTGCAATGCAGGATGAGAACCGAACCGAACAGCCCGCACCGCAACCGCAGCCGGCTCCGGCTCCGAAGCCGACAACTGAACCGGTGGTGGAATCGGCCGCCGACGTCGAGAAAGCGAAAGGGACCGCCTGGCTTTCGTATCTCGGCATCCTCTGGCTCATACCGATGCTGACGCTCAAGGACAACTCCTTCGCGAAGTGGCACGTCAAGCAGGGAATCGCGCTCGACATCGCCACCATCGGCGTCGCCATCGTGATGGGCATACTGTCCTTCATCATCATCGGCGTTATCATCGGTCCGATTGGCTTCGGTATCCTGTTCGTACTCAGGATCATCGGGCTCGTGAAATCACTCGGCGGTCATTACTGGAAGTGCCCGCTCGGCATCAGCAAGATAGCCGAGATGTTCAAGTTCTAACCGCCACCAGTGGCCGACGCCCGGTTCCGATAAGGGCGATTATGTAAACCTGTGCCGGGTAGGACGCCGCAGGTGCCCTGCCCGGCGGTCCATTGCTTGTGGTTGCTCCTATCTCCTGTCGCTGGTGTGTGCGTTGGCCGACACCTGTAGGTAGGCCTGATGGAGGACGCCGGCCGCGGTCCCCCAAAGGTATCGTTCCCGGATTCGATTCCGCAGGACAGGGTCCTTCGGTCGGGCCAGCGAAGCCGAGACCGCGTTCCGTATTGACTCCTCGGACCGCGGGTCGAGGTAAGTCGCCAACTCCGCGAAGTAGTCCCGCGTGCCGCCGTATCGTGTGATACAGACCTTGGCACCGGCCAGTCCGGCCTCAAGGGCGGCCAGGCCGGGCGTCTCGTAGAAGGAAGGCAACACCAGCGTGTCGCAGGCCGCATACGCGGACGCGAGCAGGGGCGAGTTCGGTTCCAGCGGCGGGATGTGAATGATGCTCTCGTTGCGTTCAATGATTGTCCGGCACTGCCGGCCATAGTCGTTGTCGAGCATCTCCCCGATGAGGACGGTTCGGCAACCGATCCGCTCCACTGCCCGCAACATGGGGAGAACGTTCTTGCGTCCCCAGCCGATATGGCCGACATAGAGCAGGAAGTCGCGCAGTCCATATCGGGTAACGAACTCATCGGGAACGGCCTCGGCAAACCGAGCCGAGACGCCGTTGGGCAGGATCTTGACCCGCTCGGCGCCGACCCCGAAGGCCTGCCGGACCATATCGGCCTCTTCGCTGGTGTTCGGCATCACCAGCGTTGCCATGTCACAGAGCTCCTTGCAGAACATGTGCTCGGTCCAGACCCCGCCCCGCTTGCGCAGTCTGCCGGCGACCGCGACCATCGAGCGGACCCTCTGAGCCGGGTGACGACTGTAGAAGACCGGACTCAGCACCAGCTTCATCCCCAGCGTCGCAACCGCCCGGCCCAGATGGTAAGTGCCGACGTGGGCCCCGAAGAGGTGAAAGAGGTCGTAGTCGGACAGACGGTAGGGCTTCCACGGGTCGAAGAGCTCAGCTTCGACCCCCAGATTGCCCAGTTCTTCGGCCAGGGAGCGGACTTGGACCAGCACTCCACCGCCGAGCACGGTGACGGCCGGGAAGGAACCCAGGAGGACTCTCATGTGCACCTCACTGTAGACAGAATCTGAACATCAGGCGGAATCCCCATCTCTTCGTTTCGCCCTCGTCTGACGGCGCAGGCGTCGGTACCTCTCCCCCAGCCTGCGACACAGAGACAAACGTCGAGACACCACCGGCTTCGGTCCGGGGTCGTCGAACGGTTGCCAGTTCAGTCGCTCGAGTTCGTATCGGCCGGGCTCAAGCGGCACGCGGGCGAACCGGTCTTCAAACTCCAACTCGATCTCGATACCATCGTTCGGAGACCGAGTCTCTATCTCGATTGCTCCCGACCGCATCGTCGCACGGTACCGAACCAGTTCGCGGGCCTGCCACCAGTGGGCAAGACCGCCGACCGTCAACGTCGAATCGGAAGCCTGACGGGCCTCGTGCAACACTTCGGCCATCAGGTCATAATCCCGGGCCAGACCGGTCGGGTGGTCGTAGAGAAGGCAGGGTTCGCGCAAAGACTTCTGTCTCTGCACGACGGAGCGGTAGTAGCGCCGGATTTCATCGTCGGAAGCCCGGGCCGCACGCAAGCGGCCGAGGCAGACCGGGTGTACAGGTACCTGGAGTACCGCCGACGGCTTGCCTCCGATTATGGGTCGGAACGGCAGGTCATCCCAACCGGCGACGAAGTCACTGGAGAAATCCAGTTCGAGTTCAGCGAGCGCCGCATCCCAGCCCGGGTTCCAGTCACCATAGGGCGAGGCCGCCCCGGCCGGACGATAGCCGTTGTTCTGCAGGACCTCAAGCGCCGCGGATAAGTTCCGCCGGTTTGCCGCCCGGGAGCGGTAGACCTCGTGTCGATGGCAGTGCACCTGCACGTCCTGGCCTGCCAGCACCCGCTTCAGCGCAGGCAGTAGCGGGCCGTGTGCTTCGGTGTTGATGAACCAGCTGAACACCAGGCCCGCTTCGTCGGCCAGGCGTCGGGTGGCCAGAAGCTCTGCCTCCCCGCAGTAGTCGCTATCTACTCGAAACGCGAACGCGCTTCGAGCCGACCCCGGGCAGTAAGCAAGGTGCGGCAGCGGCAGTGAATGGCGGTTCAGCTTCCGCCGCAACTCGCGCACGACCCACCGCCGCATTTCGCCGCGGTCGTGAACCCCGACCCGCTCGACAACCGGGCGCGGCGTGCTGTTGCAGAACATGCGCAGCCGGGCCCGACCCGGAGCCGGCGGTCGCGGCAGTGAGAGCCGTTCGCAGTCCGGATGGGCGTCGGCGACTGCCGTCTGAGCCTGCCGCGTCCCGATGCGGCCGGACACGAGCAGGAGTCGGGTCGCGCGGTCGGGCCGACCGACCCGGAACGGAACCCCGACTTGCCGCAGAAGTTCCGGCCACGACGGATCGTCTCCCATCAGGGTGATCAACGACTCCCTCCCAGACCCAGGTCCCCGAGCCTCACGCCGCGAGCCAGGAAGACGACCAGCGCGTAGGCCGCAACCGCTGTGGCCGCGACCACCAGCCAGTGCCAGTTGGCGAAAGCGATGATGATCCCGACCATCGGGACGATTGCGGCGGGCACCGCCAAAGCTCGCCGGCCCAGGCGCGGCCTGACCAGTCCGAGCATGCCGGCAACCATCAACGCCGCCAGCACCGCTTCGCCCGCCACCATCCCGGCCGCGGCCCCGAGCGGTCCGAATCGCAGCGAGCCGAAGATGACGAAGACCAGCGCGGCGGTCACCCCGACCACGGTATTGAGTGCGTAGCGTCGCTCGCGGTCTCCGGCAAGGAGAGTGTAGCCGCCGACCGTGCTGACGAGGCTCAGCGGGAAGAACCATATCAACACACGCATGACCTCGCCGGAAGCGATGAAGCCCGCGCCGAACAGGAGGGCGGCGACCTGCGGACCGAACACCACAACCAGCACGCAGACCGGGGCCGCCAGGGCCAGCGCCGCACGCAGGATACTGCCGACCGTTGCGGGCAGTTCCTTCCGCCGGGTTCGGTAGTGCCGGGCCGCAATCGGCAGGAAGACCGTCTGGACAATCCGGTCCAGCAGGAGCACGAAGAACACGAACCGGTGCGCCGCAGAATACAGCCCGGCCTCGGCATCACCCCGGAAAAGGGCCAGGGCGACAATCGGCGCGTTGACGTGGAGCTGGGTCAGTATCGAGGCAAGACCGACCGGCAGGGCCTGGACCGCGAGACCGCGCCAGACGGTCGGCTCCCAGGCCAGTCGGGGCAGGCCGTGCCGGCGGGAGTGATTCGCGAGCAGGTAGGCCGCACCGGCGAGCGTGGCCACGACAAATGCCGCCGGGACGAAAAGGAGTTGCGCCGGTCCGCCGACAAACACGAACACCAGCAGGAAGTAGACCCCGTTCGTCAGGATATGGGCGCCCGCGATGTGGTGCATTCGTTCCTCGCCGGTGAAGACCCATTCCAGGGCAATGGCCTGGGCGAAGACACCGAAGGCGAAGAGCACGAGGAGCCAGCGCACTTCAGCCGGTCTCGGCAACAGCAGGGCGAACACCACGATGCCGGCAAACGCGAGGCCGGCCAGCAACAGCCGCAGGGTCAGAACCCGGCCGGCCAGCATCCCGGCCTCCTGCGGCTCTCGGGCGATGCTCCGGATGCCGATGGTCAGGAGGCCGGCCTTCGTCATCATGATGCCGTAGGCCGTAATAGACAGGCCGAACGCAATCTGGCCGAAGGCATCCAGCCCGAGCCGGCGGGTCAACACCGCGGTCACCGCGAAGCCGAGTGCCCGGGTGGCCAACTCCCCTACGAAGAGGAAGCCGGCGTTGCGTGCAGGCCTGCCCAGCATCACCCGCAATGCCTGCCGGCGCCGGGCGGCCGGTGACCGAGCATCTCCCTGTAAGCCGCGATGAGCCGGGCCGCGGCGGTGTCCCAGTTGTACTCGCGCTCGACCGCGGCTCTCCCCCGGCGTCCCATCTTCGCCACCTCTGCGGGGTCGGTCAGGAGTCTGACCAGCGCCGAGCTGACCATGCCCGCGTCGGTCGGGTCAACCGTCATGCCGCAGCCTTCCCGCCTGACGACCGGGCCAATCTCCGGGAAGTCGCTCGCCAGCACCGCCAGACCGGCGGCCATGAAGTCGAAGAGCTTGTTGGGTTGGCCGGTACGGTCGTTCTCACGTTCGGGTTGAAGCAGGATGACGCCGACCCCGCACCGCTCCAGTTCCTTCGCCATCCTGTCATAGGCCAGCCACGGCTCAAACCGCACCCGGTCGGCGAGCCCGTGTTCCTTGATGAAATGCGTGGTACGGGTCTCGATGTCACTGCGCGGGTCGAATCGTCCGATGACCAGCAAGCGCGCCGAGGCCTTCTCGCCGGCAACAGCGGAGAACGCTTCCAGCAGGACCGGGAAGCCGCGCTCCCGGGTCATCATCCCGGTGTAGACGACCCGGTTCACGTCCCGGTTGGCGGCCGGCGGACGAGTCGGACGGGGCGGGTAGTTCTGAACCAGCACCGGCGTCCGGCCCAGCCGGCGGAAGCGTTCGGCCCGGGTCGCATTGGTCTCGATAATGACGTCGGCCTCGCGCGCCGCGCGCCGCTCCAGGTGACGAACGGCCGCAGTAGCGGCCGCACGCACCGGCCAGGCCAGGTCGGTCCGGTCGCGGAACACCGCGGGAAAGAGCTCGGTCGAGTCATAGACGACCTTGACACCGGGGTCCTCCCGCTTCAACGCCAGTCCGATACGGAGCGCCCACGGGTCGAAGCAGTGGCAAACCGCAGGCCGAGCCTGCCGCACCGCATCGGCCATCGGCCCCAACGTAACCGGCTTGCGCATCCCGGCGGGCAGGACAACCGGGCACAGCGTCACGCCCGGTACCGACCGCGGATTCGATCCTGCCGGCAAACCGACCAGGGTGACGTTGAACCCGTCGCCGGCCAGCGTCGCGGCCTCGCGGGGCAGAAACCGCGAATAGTCAACAGGCTGGGCGGTCGTAATCAGGCAGACGTTCATATATAGGCTCACCCCGTCCCGATGCGGGACGGACCCGGGTCACCGTGAAGCGTCTTCCCGGGGCGGCTCGACAGCCAGGGGCGAATCATCCACGACACCCGGCCCGGCCTGCGGTTCGAAGTCTGAGGCACGGAGCTCAGATTCGCCCTCGGGCATCGCCGCGGGCTCGGGCCTGGGCGGCAACTGTCCCAGCACGCGCAGACACTCACGGACGGTATTGACGTGAATGTCCACCGTGTCGTTCGTATCCAGCGCATAGCCGCCGGCCAGCACCGGCACGACCGGGATACCCCGGCGATAGCAGCCCTCGATGACCATCCGGTCGCGCAGGGCCAGTCCGCGCTTGGTCAGGCGTAACGACCCGAGCTGGTCATGCTGGTACGGGTCCGCGCCCGCGATGTAGACGACCAATTCCGGCTTCTGTTCGTTGAGAATCCTGGGCACAGCCGGGCCCAGTCGTTTGAGGTAGGCATCGCTGTCGGTTTCGTCGTCGAGGCCGATATCCCAGTCCGATTCCTCCTTGATCGGGTACAGCCGTTCCTGGTGAATCGAGAAGGTGTAGACGGCGGGGTCGCCCTGGAAGACCCGGGCGGTACCATTGCCCTGGTGCAGGTCACAGTCTATCACCGCGGCACGGGTGATGAGTCTTTCGGTGAGCATCTTCCGAATGCCGACCGCGACATCGTTGATGTAGCAGAATCCTTCCCCGTGGTCCGGGAACGCGTGATGGAATCCGCCGCCGATGTGCATCGCCACGCCGTCCTCGAGTCCGAACCGGCAGGCGAGAATCGTCCCCGCGGCATGCAGGAAGAACCCCCCGACGATCTCCTCGGAAAGCGGCAACTCCGAGCGCACGGTCCGTGGGCTCCAGCGCAACTCCAGCAGGTCCTCGACGTAGTCATCGTGATGCACAAGCCGGAGATCCGCCGGGTCAGGTTCCGAGGGCTCGTGGAAGTCACCGGGTTGCGCCAGCCCGGTCTCAATCAGGCGTTCGTAGACCATTCGGTACTTGTCGGTGGGAAAGACGTGCGCGCCGATGTCCAGTTCGTAACGGGAGGAAAAGACGAGTCTCACCGCACGACTCCGGCAACTGCGGCACGCCAGAGCGCAGGCTGCGCCTTTCCTGGCCGGCGGACACTGGGAACAGCCATCGGTCGTGATTATAGAATCGCCTGTCCGACTGTCAAACACCCCGCCGCTCAGCGGCGCGGCCCCGCCTTGACCCGGCTTGTCGGCGGCCTACAATCACCCGCATTCGTGAGACTTAAAGGACGGAGCAGACGGCTGGATGCGGTCCGTACCGGCCCGCATCTCCCCCGCGCCCCGTATCACCAGGAGGTTGCCGATGATACTGGTTCTGGCAGAAGTCCTTGATGGCCAGGTCCGCAAACCCGCTTTCGAGTCATTGCTTGTCGGGCACCTGCTCGGCCGCGAGCTCAAACTCCCGACCGCGGCCGCGGTGCTCGCCGCCGACACCGCCGGTCCGGCTGAGGAACTCGCCCGGTTCGGAGCAAGCGATGTATTCACGGTCAGCGACCCCGGGCTTGGGCGCTACACGCCGGACGGCTACGCGACGGTCCTGGCTGAGTTGGTGCGCCGACACACGGCGGCGGTGGTCGTTATCCCGGCGACCGCCAACGGCAAGGACCTTGCCGCGACGCTGGCCGCCCGGCTGGAGTGCGACCTCCTGCCCGACGTGACCGGCATCGAGTTTGAGGACAACAGGGCCGTGGCGGTGCGGCCGATATACGCCGGCAAGGCCCTCCAGCGGCTGGCGGTACCGGACCGCAGGCCGGTGGTGATCTCGGTCCGTCCCCGGTCCTTCGACGCGGCTACGGCCGGGACCGACGCATCCCCGGTCAAGGTGGAAGAGATCAAGCCCGAACGCCTGCGCGCGGTGGTGGCCGACGTCGTCAAGACCGTGACCGACACGGTCGAACTCTCCGAGGCCGACGTCGTCATCTCCGGCGGGCGCGGGCTCAAGGGGCCGGAAGCCTTCGCCCTGCTTGAAGAGTTGGCGAAGGTGCTGAACGCAGCGGTCGGCGCCTCCCGTGCCGCGGTGGACGCGGGATGGCGCGACCACCAGTTCCAGGTCGGCCAGACCGGCCGCATCGTCGCGCCGACGGTCTACATCGCCTGCGGTATCTCCGGCGCCATCCAGCACCTGGTCGGAATGGTCAACTCCAAATGCATAGTCGCCATCAACAAGGACCCGGAGGCCAACATCTTCAAAGTCGCCGACTACGGACTGGTCGGCGACCTCTTCAAGGTCCTGCCGCTCCTGACCGAGGAGTTCAGGAAGAGGAAGGGCGCATAGCCTGTCCCTGCTTGCTCGTTGACTATGGGGGCGGTTCGGCTAGGATTAGGTCGGTGCAGGTTCAATTGACCGGTACGAGTCGGGGCGTGGCGCAGTTGGTTTAGCGCACCAGCTTGGGGTGCTGGGGGTCGCCCGTTCGAATCGGGTCGCCCCGATAACAGAGCCGCCGCCCTTACGGGCGGCGGCTTATCTTACTGCTTGCCGTCAGCTCGCCGAAGGTTCGACCGCGAGAGCCGCGTTGGCCGCCTCAACCAGCCGGGCAAAGTCCTCGGGCGCCGTCACCGCCATCTCGGAAACGACACTGCGGTCGAGGTCAAATCCCGCCTTCCGCATCCCATAGATGAAGCGACTGTAGCTCATATCCAACGGTTCGAGCGCGGCGCTTATCCGGGTAATCCAGAGCGCCCGGTAGGTGCGCTTCTTGCGCTTGCGCTCGCGGTAGGCGCTGATGAGCCCGTGCATGACCTGGAGCCGCGCCGGCCGGTAGAGATTGCGACGCGCACCCCGGAAACCCTTCGCCTGCGAAAGACACTTGTTGCGGCGTCGGCGGGTCTGCGGTCCTGAACTCGCCCTGGCCATTTCAGATACCCCGTCCCTTGGGCGCGAGCTGTTTCAGCCGGGCGGCCACACCCTTGGAAGCTATCTTCGGGGCGTGAAGCCGACGCTTCTGGGCCTTGGACTTGCAGCCGTTATTGTGATTCGTACCGCCGGAGTGGAACTTGAACTTGCCGGTCCCGGTACGCCTCACCCGGCGTTTCAACGAACTCAGTGTCTTCAGTTTGTTTTTCATTTCGGCACCAGCATTATCTGTATTGACTTTCTTCCTTCCAGTTGTACCCGGGGACGGCCGTCCACCCGGGCGACGTCGGCCAGGTCGCTGCTGAGCCGTTCCAGCAACTTGAAAGCGAGGTCGGTATGGGTCACCTCGCGTCCCCGGATCATCAGCGTCACCCGGATGCGGTCCTTCTCGGTCAGAAACTCGCGCATCTTGCGCATCTTCACGTCATAGTCGTGCTTGTCTATCTTCATCTTCATCCGCATCTCGCGGACCTCGGCCGAATGCTGCTTCTTCTTCGACTCGCGCGACTTGACCTTCTGCTCGTAAAGGTACTTGCCGAAATTCATTATCCCGCAGACCGGCGGGTCGCCCTGGGGCGCGACAAGCACAAGGTCCAGACCCTGCCGCTGGGCGAGACTCAGCGCCTCGCGGGTCGGCAGGATACCGATCGGCTTCCGGTCCGGTCCGATTACCCGGACGTAGGGTACCCGTATCTGGCCGTTGACGCGGGGGCGTCCGATGAAACCTTCACGGGGGACCTTGCCCTGGCGACTACCTCGGTACGTCGGATTCCTCCCGGATGCGCGCGAGCACCTGCTCGAGCGGCATCACCCCGAGGTCTTCCCGCCCGTGGCGGCGCACGGAAACCAGTCCGTCCGCAGCCTCACGGGCACCGGCAATCAGCATGTAGGGAATCTTCATTCTTTCAGCTTCAGAAATCTTGTGACCGATTCTATCAGGTCTTGCGTCAATTTCAACCCTAAGTTGCGCATCCCGCAATCGGGTCCCCACCTGGCGGGCATAGTCATCCTGGGCCTCGGCGATGGTCAGTACCCGCGCCTGCACCGGCGCGAGCCAGGTTGGAAACGCGCCGCCATAATGCTCGATGAGGATGCCGAAGAAGCGCTCGATGCCGCCGAGCACGGTTCGGTGGATGAGATAGGCCGGGTGGTGCCGACCATCCTCGCCCATATAGTAGACATCGAACCGCTCGGCGAGATTGAAGTCGAACTGGCAGGTCGAACACTGCCATTCGCGGTCGAGCGAGTCGAGGAGCTTGATGTCAATCTTCGGCCCGTAGAACACCGCCTCACCCTCGGCCCGTCGGTAGGGCAGTTCCAGCCGTTCCAGCACCCGAACCAGTGACCGCTCGGCCAGTTCCCACTGCTCATCGTTGCCGAGATACTTCTCGGTGTGCTCCGGGTCCCGCACCGACAGGTCCACCTTGAACCGTTCGAAGCCGAAGGCCCGCAGCATCTTCAAGGACAGCGACACCACGCCGAAGATTTCCTCCTCCACCTGCTCCGGAGTGCAGAACAGATGGGCGTCATCCTGCGTGAAGCCGCGTACCCGCATCGTGCCGTGCAGGGTGCCGGAACGCTCGTAGCGGTAGACCGTGCCCCACTCGCCGAGCCGAACCGGCAGGTCCCGGTACGAATGCACCCGGGTCCGGTAGACCAGGATGTGTCCCGGGCAGTTCATCGGTTTAAGGACATACTCCTCATTATCCACCGGGATGACGTACATATTCTCCCGGTAGTGGTCATAATGGCCGGAACGGTGCCAGAGCCGGCTGTGGGCGATGTGCGGGGTAACGATGAGGTCGTAGCCGGCGGCGAGGTGCTCGCGTTCCCAGTACTGCTGGATCAGCCGGCGCACGGTTGCGCCCTTCGGGTGCCAGAACACCAGCCCGGCCCCGGCATCCTCGTGCAGGCTGAACAGGTCGAGCGCGGTTCCGAGCCGGCGATGGTCGCGACGCTTCGCCTCCTCCAGCCGGTCGAGGTGCGCTTTCAAGAGCGCCTTGTCCGGGAAGGCGATGCCGTAGATACGCGAGAGCATACGGTTCCGCTCGTCGCCGTGCCAGTAAGCGCCGGCCACGTTCAACAGCTTCGGTGCCCGGATGACCGAAGTGTTGGCGACGTGCGGACCACGGCAGAGGTCCACAAAATCGCCCTGCTCGTAGACCGAGATCTTCTCGTCGGGCAGTCCCTGAATCAGCTCCAACTTGTAATCCTCGCCCCGCTCCCGGAACAGCGCCAGCGCCTCCTCCCGGGACAGCATCCGGTGCAGCACCGGTACCCGCTTCTTCACCAGCTCCTTCATCCGCTTCTCGATTGCGGCCAAGTCCTCCTCGGTGAACGGCCGGGCGACGTCGAAATCGTAGTAGAACCCCTCCGGCACCGAAGGCCCGATCGCGACCTTCGCCTCCGGGTACAACTGCTTCACCGCCTGGGCCATCAAATGCGAAGCGCTGTGCTGGAACACATCGCGCCCCTCCTCCGAATCGAACAACACCGGCTCGACGGTGCAGTCCGACTCGATGGGCACGGTCAAATCCACCAGCCTGCCGTCCACCCGGGCGGCGATGGCGCCGGACCCGGCCAGGACCTCACCGGCGGAAACGCCGGGAGAAAACTCGCGGCACTCGCCGCGGCTGGTAACGCAAATCACATCCGAATACTACCCGGTTTCAGAGGACTGTCAACCGACCGGGCCTCTTCACTGACCACTGGACCACTTGACCGCTAGACCACTTCCTCTCCTCCCGCGTTCATCGGCGGTTGCTCTTTCGACCCTTGACAGAAAGCGATGCCGGGCGGACAATGTCGCATGAAAGGAACTATCTTTCTGCTCGGGATGGTGGGAATGCTTGCGCTCGGGGCCGGGCAGGGCCGGATGGCCGACTTTGCCGCGCACGAGGCGGTGATGGATTCGCTGAGCGAAGTACATCCGCGGCTCCGGGGCCGCTGGCTGAATGAACGCGGGCTGGAAATGCCGGGCATCAACGCGCCATTACCGGCCTCGCCCCTCTCGGACTCGGGCGGCCTGCGCCTGGTCGGCAAATGGGGCCGGGGTCCGTCGGTCGAGGTGACCGGCCGCGACTCGCTTGTATTCCTCTCGCTCGGCAGCCAGGTCGCCATCATCAACTTCGCGGACCCGGACAACCCGGAAGTCCTGTCCGAGCCGCAGGCGAT
>OMKS01002826.1_pt1 | contig 14208 bp, 11 predicted proteins | sample 1674721 | NCBI WGS metagenome assembly OMKS01 (sample SAMN06264996, study PRJEB25208) | sediment metagenome | isolation source: hot spring sediment | place: USA: California | collected 2014-09-02 | reverse complement strand
AGACAGCACCTATTCCATGGAACAGGAGTAGCCCCAGCGGCTTCGACGCCTGCACAGTGCATCCGCCGGGACTTTGTCTAACATGAAAAATCGCAAAAAACACCGTGAACCCCCCCGCAACCGTCTTGACAATGCGGTTTCTCCAGACGACGTCATCGACTTCATCAATCAACCCGGTTACACCCCCATGACTTCCCGCCAATTGGCGCGGGTCATGGGTGCAGCATCCCCCGCTGAAACGCACGCCCTCATGGGCGTTCTGGCGCGCCTTGAAAAAGACGCCAGACTCGTGCGCGACAAGAACGACCGCTGCATCCCGGCCAGCCGGGAACACCCCGCCGAAGCATCAGGCCGCATCGAAGTAAAAGCCGGCGGCTTCGGTTTCGTCCACGTCGAAGGCATGGAAGACGTTTTCATCCCTCCGGGGGCGCTGGGCGGCGCCCTGGACGGCGACATGGTCGAAATCCGTGTGCGCGACGGAGCTTCCGGGCGCGGCCCGGAAGGCGTCGTCACCCGAGTCGCCGGACGGGCGCAAACGACGGTCACAGGGATATTCTACCCGGTACGCAAATCGGGCGGCTACGTGCTTGCAGACCACCCCTCGCTCAATGACGGCATAGATGTCCCCCCCGATAAAACACTCGACGCCCGCAACGGCGACAAGGTGCGTGTGAAAATCACCCGCTGGCCCGCCGTAAACAAACCCGCACAGGGCGAAGTGGCCGAAGTCTTCGGCCAAGCCGGCGACTGGCAGGCGGAACTGGCTTCCGTAGTATCGGAATATGGCCTGCGTACGCGTTTCACCGACGAAGTCCTCGCCGCTGCGGAGCAATACGGCGAACATACAATCCAAAAGGAAGCCGAAAACCGTATCGACCTCCGCCGCCTGCCCACCATCACCATCGACCCGGAAGACGCCAAGGATTTTGACGACGCCGTAAGCCTGGAACGGACGCACGGCGGATGGAAACTGTACGTCCATATCGCCGACGTGGCCCATTTCGTCCGCCCCGACGACCCCGTCGACCGGGAAGCGCGCATCCGAACCACCAGCGTCTACCTGCCCGGCCAGGTCTTCCCGATGCTGCCTCCCAAACTGACACGTGATATCTGCTGCCTGCGCCCCGATGTCGACAGGCTGGCGATGACCGTAATCATGGATTTCGACGTCTCCGGGCGCAGAAAAGCATTCGCCATAACGCCTTCGGTCATACATTCCGACGTGCGCCTGAACTACAACCAGGTGAAGGAAGGTCTGGAAGCGAAAAACCGCTCCGCCTTCCCTGCCGGCATTTATGAACTGCTTGCGGACATGCACGGCCTCGCGCAGATTTTACGCGCCGCCCGCACCGCCGCCGGCTCGATTAACCTCGATATGCCCGAACCGCGCCTGAGCTTCGACGAAACCGGACGCATCACTTCCGTAACCCTCGAACAAAGCGATTTTTCACACCAGCTCGTTGAAGAATTCATGCTTTCCGCCAACCGCGCCGTCGCTGATTACCTCGCCCGCTGGAACCTCCCCGCCATCTACCGCATACATGACGAGCCGGACGAGGACGCCATGAAGCGCTTTTCGGACTTCGCCGCCCAGTACGGATTGACCCTGAAAAGCCCGTATACCCGGAAAAAGTTACAGGGAATCGTAGATTTCGTGGCCGACAAGCCCTTCGGCCACGTCATCCAGATGATGATGCTGCGCAGTATGAAAAAAGCGATATATTCAAATGTGCTCAAGCCCCATTACGCCCTGGGCTTCGACCGTTACCTCCACTTTACCAGCCCCATCCGCCGCTATCCCGACCTCTTTGTCCACCGCGTGTTGCATGAAATCGCGGCGGTTATGCGGAAACCGCTGGAAATAGGGAGCGCGCCGGCAAGGTCCCAGCGGCTTCAGGCATTAGAAGCCGCCGACACCCGGCATCTCGCGGAATACTGCTCCCTGCGGGAGCGCGCCGCCGATGCCGCCGAAGAGCGCCTGACGCGTTTCCGACAGATAGAGTTCGTCCGGGAACGCCTGCACGACGAATGGGATGGAACAATTACGGGTATGTCCAGAGAAGGGCTGTACGTGGAACTGACCGGCGCATGGGTCACCGGCCTGCTGCCGGTAGCCAAATCCGGCAAGGACGCCTTCAGCTATGACCGCAAAAGCAAAAAATTGACGGCGCGGCGCGGCGGCAAAACGTTCGCTCTCGGAAACAGCATACGGGTCGCCATAGAGCGCGCCGATATGATATCCCAGGAGATTGTTCTGCAATTGGCGAAATCGTCCGGGGAAAAAACGCACAAAAGAACAAAGCGATGACGGTATCCCGTCCGGTGTTATTTGTCCCGGCCAGAACCGGCTTTGCTTACCCGCTGCTCCTTGACGAGCCGACCTGCAAGCCGAGCTTTTCGCAGATTTTCTGGGCGCCTTTCAGGTGCGGTTCCAGCACAAAAGCACGCGAAAGATACTCTTTCGCCTTCTTGGAGTTGCCCATTTTGAAGTAGTTTTCCGCTATCTTCTTGCAGATGTACGCTTCGCTTTTCTTGGGCACGTCCATTTCGAGTATCTTTTTGTAGATGTTGATGGCCTGCATCGGGCTTGAACGCCTTGCAAGGCTCTTGCAGTAAATGTCCCTGATGCGCTCCTTGACTTCTTCAAGAAAGTAGCGTACGGGGCGTTCGCGTTCGAGGTTGTAAACGCGCTCGTAAAATTCGAGCGCCCGCGTCCAGTTGGACTGGCTCTCGAAAGCCTCGCCGAGCAGGAAGAGGCAGTCGAGATAGTCGCGTTCGGAGAGATAAGCCCGCAGGGAAAGCTGAGGGCCGTGGCTTTCGAGCATTTCCTCGTAGAGCTTCATGGCGTCCTCGAACTTCTCGTCGAGCAGCAACTGGAGGAGGAACCTGACCTGCGCGCCCGGCTCCCTGGGGTTCTCATGAGCGACAATTTCCACCGGTGTCCGCCCGCGGATCAGATGGCGGTCCAAAGAGTGGTCGTAGCGCGTCCGGTTCTCTTCATCAATAAGCGTGTCGTAAGCCTTGATGATGAGACGTATCTTGTCTTCCGCCCACTGAGGTGCGGAGCGGTTGCGGTCAGGGTGGAATTTCATGGCAAGACGCCTGAAGGACTGCTTGATTTCGGTATCCGAGGCGTCCCGCGTAACACCCAGCACTTCGTAGTAGTTGATGACTTCTTCCGGCAACTGAGTTCCTCCTGCGCCACCCAATGTCCGTGTCAGTAAGGGATTACACCCAATGTTTTACCAATTATATAACATAAGTCCTTACTGTCAAGAGGAAAAGATAAGAAAACCACCGAACTTACCAGGTGGAAGGAGCGGTCTTTGACAGCCAACCGCTCCCAGCCCCCTCGGTAACTGGTGCTTCCAGCGGGGGCGCCCCACCTCAAGCGATAACTGCAAAACGAACCCAATATCGTGGAAGTGGTTGCAGAATAAGGGATTACAGGTCGGAAAATGCTAGAAAAACACAGGGGGGATACACTATAGAACGCTCTGCCCTATGGGCGACAATAGATATTTGAGTGATGCTATGTGAAAAGGTGCTGACGGCAAAAGTCAGCGAGCGTTGATACGACGAAGCGCAAAAACAGCTCCATCTTATTGTATATCAAGGGGTTATGCTATTCTGCAACATCTTCGACATGAGCAATACGCTCGACGCCGCCAAGGCGCAGTATTCGTGCAACTTGAGGCAGGGCAAGGATTTTCACGGTTTTGCCGCGGCTGACAAGGGTATTGCAAGCGGAAGCAATAACAGCAAGGTTGGAGCTACACAGGTGTCGTACTTTCGACAGGTCTAACTGCACCTCCTGCTCGCTTGAAGCCAGCAGTGCGCTCAGAACGCCTTCGAGTTTCAGTCCTTGGCCGAAGCCAAGGTCTTTGCTTACGATGAGGCGGCTGTTATCAGCGGTAATTTCGCCTTCTTTTGGGTCCACGTTCGCGTCCCTTCGGGATTATGGAGCGCCCGGTGCGGCTCCGCTGTATTTAAGGTCGTCCCTGGTGCCGAATCGCTTGTCTTTGCCGGCGCTCGTGACAGTAAAAAGAGCGCTTTTACCGATAATTTCCGCGGAGATTTTGATTTTGCCGCCGTAAGCGTCACGTATGATGCCACCATCAAGGTCTCTGAGAATGGCTTCGACGGTTCCGGCGACGCCTTCCGGGGCGTTTTTACGAAAGTAGCCCTTGCCTAAGCAACGCTTGCAAACGGCGTAGTTGATTTCACCGCGGCCTTTGCACAAGTCGCAGGCGGCGGGTTCGAGAATGGCCTGCCGGAATCTTAAGGCGGGCATACCCATTTTGACGCTGATGCCGACGCCGCCGCAGAGCGGGCAGTCGACATCTTCGCCGTCGTCGCCGGCAACTCTGCCGGAGCCTTCGCACTGTTTGCAGCGGGCGGCGCGGGCGAGCGCTTCGAAAGCGGCGGTTTCATCGGCGGGCGGGGGCGTCATTTCCTTAAGGGCGTCATGGACGGCGCGGATAAGCCTTTCGGTTGCGTCTTTCATGGCCTTATCCCTGGTGGGGGGACGCGGCTTGATGAACCAGAGGCAGGAGACCAGACCGAAAAGCACGAGCACTCCGAGAACCTTGAACCCCATGCTGATGCTTTTGCTGTGGTCCGTACTTCCGTAACTCACGGGCCTCTGCACGGTGGCGGCTCTGCGGCTGCTGACTTTGGCCATGCAGGCAATCCTTTCCTGGATAACAAAGCAAGATTATAGTGGGGGGAATGCTGCGGGTCAAGGCTTACCGCGACGTTCCCGATAAATCATATAAATCGGAATAACCTGGGATGTACATGCACCCGCGTTTTGACCGTCTCCCCGCGATGTTCCTGCCCACTTGCGGTTGACGGTGATACCTGCACGGGTAAGTTGACCGGCAACCCGGCGGCTTCCAGCCCGGTTCTCCGGCGAACGGCGCCCCGGGCAGCCCGCCGACAGGAGAAACTCATGGACGGCATACATGCCCCAGTCCCGCGTGAAAAAATGAGTCTGGGCGCACGCAAAATGCGCGACGTCTACGCTATCACGCCGGGCGCGCCGCTGTACAAAAAGGAGTTCGGCTACTACTCTCTGGAACGCTGGAAACAGCAGGGCATGCCCCAGGACGTCCCCCTCGACAAACTGTTCGACTTCGACCCCCCCGGCGTCTATTCCCTCGGCGGCCTCGGCTGGTGCGAAGCCGGTTTCGAGCCGGTTTTCGAGGAGAAGATAATCGAAGACCGCGGCGACCATGAAGTCGTGCAGGACTTCGCAGGACGCCACGTCCTGTTCTTTAAAGGCCGCCGCTCCGGCTTCATGCCGGAATACCTCGACCACCCCGTCAAAAACATGAAAACCTGGCTGGAAAACGTGAAATGGCGCCTCGCCCCCTCCACCCCCTCCCGCTATGCGAACATCGAAAAAGTGAAAAAGGAAGCCGTGCAGGCGGCAGGGGAAGGACGCATAATCACTCAGCGCGTTGTCGGCGGTTACATGTACTTGCGCAGCCTCATCGGCCCGGAACAGCTCCTTTACGCCTTTTACGACATGCCTGATGTAATCCACGATTGCATGGAGACATGGCTTGCCCTTGCCGAGGCGGTTTCAACCAGGCACCAGGAGTTTGTGACGATAGACGAAGTGTACATCGGCGAAGACATCTGCTACAACCACGGGCCGCTGATTTCGCCCGACATGATACGGGAATTCCTGTTCCCGTATTACCAACAGCTGCTGAGCGGCGTCAGGCATCGGAATATCGACGGTTCGCGCCATCTCTTCTTCAACGTCGATACCGACGGCTACTGTGTCCCCGTGATTCCGCTTTACCGGGAAATCGGCATGGACGTCATGAACCCGTTCGAAGTGGCTTCCGGCTGCGACGTCGTGGAAATCGGGAAGCGCTATCCTTCTCTCGTAATGATGGGCGGCATCGATAAGCGGGAACTCGCCAAAGGGAAGAAAGCGATAGACGCGATGCTCGAACGCATCATCCCCCCCATGCGGGAACGCGGCGGCTATATTCCCACGTGCGACCACGGCGTCCCCGAAGAGGTTTCCTTGGAGGATTACATATACTATCGCAGGCGCGTGGTTGAGCTTGGCGGGTAAAGCTTGGCGTGACAAGAGTTTGCAGGACGGAACAGGCGGGACAGGAGATGCCGCCGCGCCCCAGCGGACTTTTTGCAGAACGAAGCCATTTTTATGGAACTTGTTATCAGGCAAGGAGTTGCATGGCGAAAAGTGTTAGGGGGATGTTGGAGTAAAGGGGCGGGGACATTGCAAAGGATAAAGGACGAAGGATGAAGTAAAGACGTCAAAAAAAGGGCGGCCGGGCGAGGGAAACCGGGCGGGGAGCGGTTGCCGCTGGAGCGTGGCGGACATGCCTGCTTGACGCGGCGCGACGCCCGATATAAACTACGTTGCTGACAAAGGCGGCCGGTGCGTGTCCGGCTGCGGCGAGGCGGTTCGAATAGTGGCCGACACCGAGAACAAGCACTACTATCTTGCGTGCTTTCCCGCACGTCCGATACGTCTTTTGCCGGACAGGAAATACTTTCTCGGCCGCGGCGAAGGGAACAACGTAGTGATATCCGACCCGGAAGTGAGCCGGAAGCATTCGGTGTTGTACTGGGAGGACGTGGCGTTCGTCATAGAAGACCTGGACAGCCGGAACGGGACGTTCGTGAACCGGCGGCGCGTGGAGAAGGAACGGCTTGACGACGGCGACAAGATAAAAATCGGCAACCGGACGTTCACGGTGATGGTGGAGCGCGAACACAGCGTGCGGAGGATGATGCTGCGGAACCGGGCGGAGCGGCAGGGAGGCGAAACCGAGGTGCTAAACGTGGACCACATGCTTACCCCCTCCACCGGCTTCGCCGGCAGCCTGTCGGATTTCGGCGTTCCGGAGATATTGCAGGTAATCGACCTGAACCGCAAGACCGGGAAACTTTCCATAATCACCGAGGGCGAGCGCGGCGATATTTTCGTCAGGGACGGACAGGTAATCCACGCGAAAGCGGGGGGAGTTGAAGGTGAAGAGGCCGTCTACCGGATGCTGGATGCGGAGCGGGGGTACTTCGAGTTCGACATGAAGGACGTGGAGGGAGTGACGGCGACGATAACAGTGAAGACCGCCAACCTGCTGATGGAAGGTTTCAGGCGGATGGATGAGAACGAGTTGAAGAAGGAGCTTGGGAACGTGGGCGGAACGGGCGCCCCCACTGGCGAAGGCGGGACAAATAAGGATGAAGCGTCCGGCGGAGCGCCGGAAGGCGGCGCCCCCGCCGGAGAAGCCAGCGATGATACGGGTGCGGAAAAGCCTTGACCGGAAACACCCCTGCGTTAAAATAGGCGACGCGCGTTCTTTTGCCGCATAAAGAGAGGAATGGCGTTATGTCCGGACGCAACAGCATCATGTTGATGTTCCTTATCGGATTCGCCTTCATTTTTGTAGTTACCGGCGGTATGGCGATATACTACAACCAGCTCATCGAGAGGTCGAGCGTGGAGGGCGGGGAGCCGGGGATGAGGGAGCAGTACGAAAACGCCCGGCAGGAACGCATCACCGAGGACCAGAACCTGCTGAAGCTGCTGAACGACATCGAAGAAGTAAAGAAGCAGTTGAAGGCCCGGCAGGACGAATACCGCGAGAAGGACGTGGTTCTCGCCAGCCTGACGAGCAACCTTGCCACCTACAAGACCATCGACGAAATAAATGCGAGTCGGGTGAAGGCGCAGCGTTCAAAGCGCTCGGACATAGAATCGTTTCTTGAACGCGGCGACCCGATGGACCGGGAGACGACGAGCTACGTGAAGGAGGGGCTGACGCAGGAACGCAACAGGCGCGACGCCACGTTCGGGGAGGAGCGTTCACGCCAGCAGGCCCAGATTGACGACCTTCGCAGTCAGATAGCGCGGGAGCAGGAATCTGCGACGCGCAGGCTGGACGAACTGCGTTCCGTCCGTTCCGAAAAGGAAACACGTCTCAACCAGGCCCGCGACGAACTGCGCAAGTTCACGGCGCGCGAGCGCCAGAGCGCCGACATAGTGCCGAACGGCAGGGTCATAAAGACGGATTACGACACGAAAATAGCGATAATAGACATCGGGAGCGCCAGCGGCGTAGGGAGAGGCTTCCGGTTCGAGGTGTTCCAGATACGTTCAGGCGTGCACAGGGAACACAAGGGGTTTCTCGAAGTGAAGACCGTGAACCCGCAGACGGCGCAGTGTATAATGATAGAACGCAACATAGAGCTTCCGCGCTGCCCCGTGTGCGGTTATACGGCGAAGATGCCCGAAGAGATGTACTGCCCGTATTGCAGCGGAGGCACCAGCGGCATCGGGGTGCAGCGGCTGAACGCAAGCCCGAAGAAGGCGATAATGGGCATCAACGAGGACAACCCGATAGCGACGGGCGACTACATCTGGAACCCGCTGTTCGGGGGGAGCAGGGGCAAGATAGTGACATACAAAGGCGACCCGCTGCTGCCCAACAGGTTCTCAAGACCCTATATAGAAGACACCATCCGCTCGTACGGCAACAGGTTGATGGAGGAGATAACGGCGGAAACCGAACTGCTGGTCGCCGGCAGGCTTGCAACCATCCCAGTGGAAGAAGCGCGGGAATTGGGGATACCGATAGTGTACGAGTTCGAGTTGTTCCCGTTCCTTCGCCGGTAGAAAGGGCCTTACGACATGCCCGAACGCAATACGGCGCTGCTTGTGGCAACAATCCTGTTCGTGGTGTTTGCGTGTGCATCGAGCGGGGCGTGGTTCGCCCTGATGCTTGAACACGACAGGCTGCTTGGGGCGTATAACGCCGAGCGCGTGCAGTTGAACGCGGCCAGGGAAAAGATAACGCGTCGCAGAATCGAGCTGAGCGGCGACGGTTCCGGGCAGAACACCGGGTTGAGGGGCCAGTTGGCCACGATGGAAGTGAACATCAAGAAAATAGAAGAGCGCATTGCGGACAACAAGCGGTGGCAGGAGGATGCGAAGAGCAAGGCGGCCACCAGCATAGCAGACGTTCAGCCAGCCACGGACGGCATGTTCAGCTCGATTCAACGCGGTTTTGCGGACATCCAGGACGAGCGCCGGAAGATGCAGACCGCCGAGGACGCGTTCAAGCGAGAGAAACAGACGCTGATGAGGGAAATCGAGCGTGTCAAGCGCGAGCTTAAGCGGAAGAAAGAAGAGAACGAAACGGATATTGCGACGATACAAAGCGAGATTGCGAGGGTGCAGACGGACCTGAACGAGGTGGAGGAGAAGCTGCGGATACTGACCGAGCGGCGGGAGCTTGCGGACGTGCTTGAGGAAGACGGGGAAATCATCACCGTCGGGCCGCCGAACACCAACTACGTCGCCATAAACCTCGGATGGGCGGACCTCGTCCGGAAAGGCATGCGTTTCGACGTTTTTGAAACCCGCGGCAGCGACACCAGGGTACGGAAAGGGAAAATAGAAATAACGAGCGTTAACGCCCGGTCGAGCGACTGCATCGTCCTCCCCGCGAAACGCCGCAACCCGCTGTGTCCGCAGTGCGGCTGGGAAGCGGAAAAACCCGACATGCGCAACTGCGCCTACTGCGCTCTCGGCGACAATAACGACGAGGTGCAGCAGCTCGATGAAAAGGTCGCCGGCATCCTCATAGCCGCCCAGGACCCCTTCCACCCCATAGTGCGCGGCGACAAGATATCGAACCCGTTCTATTACAAGGGACGGAAAGTGCGTTTTGCGTTCACCGGGGAGCCGGTGAAGCGCTCCCGCCGGGAAATCGACCTGTTCATCAAGGAGCATGGCGGCATACTCGACCCCGAAATAACGCTCCAGACGGACTATCTCGTCGTTGGCACCGGGGAGCACGTCAAGGACGCGCTGAACAAGGCGCGGCGCTTCGGCGTGAAAATCCTGCAGGAGCCGGAACTTTACCAATTCTTCGGCAAGGAAGAATGAAAGCGGAAAGCGGCAGCACCGGAATCGTTCGTGTTGACAAAAGGGCCGGCGGCAAAGTCCCCGGCCCTTTTACTTTGTGTTCATGGGACATAATGCTCCGCCACAGGTCGATGAAAGGCCCCGTGTGCCCAAGTACGTGGAAATAGCCGTCCCGATTTCGCTGGCCGGCACATTCCATTACTCGGTCCCGGACGGCCTCGATATTCATCCCGGCAGCGCCGTAATGGCGCCGTTCGGGCCGCGGCGCGTCACGGGATATGCCGTGTCGTTCATCGGGGAAGAAGAAGTCCTGCGAATAATGCCCGCCCGCAAAGTACGCAGTATTTTAGGCGCGGACAAACGGAATCCGGGGCTGCCGGAGACCATGCTGCCCCTTGCGAAATGGCTGGCGCATGAATGCGTCGCCGGGCTGGGAGAAACAATCGAAACGATGATACCTGCGGCAGTGAGACGCGGCGTATCCGAGCAGGAGGAGCTGTGGGTGAGCGCCGCCGTTCCACGCTCGAAGCTGCCGGAGCTTGTCCCGGAGCTTGCCCGCAAGGCGCGGAAGCAGGCGGCCGTCGTGGAACTGCTGGCGGAGAGCGTTGACGACGCCCTTCCGCTCGGCGTCGTCGCCAGGGAATCCGGCGCGGGACGCGCATCGATAAAAGCCCTGGCTGCAAAGGGGGTATTGCAGATAAGCCGCCGTCCGGTGGACGACCCGCTGATGCTTGCGCCCCCAGACACGACGCCTCCCCCGACGCTTACCGGCGAACAACGGGAAGCGCTCGACAGGATACTCGCTGCCCGCGCCCGCCCCGGCACCGCGGTTCTGCTCGAAGGGATTACCGGCTCCGGGAAAACCGAAGTGTACCTGCGCGCCATCGCCGAAGTGGTGAAAAGTGGCAGGCAGGCCGTGGTGCTCGTCCCCGAAATCAGCCTTACGCCACAGACGGTGGAGCGTTTCCGCGGGCGTTTCAGCCGCATCGCTGTACTGCACAGCCAGCTTACGGACGGCCAGCGTGCGGCGCATTACAGGGCTATACGGGAGGGGCTGGCGGACGTGGTAGTGGGCGCCAGGAGCGCCGTGTTCGCTCCCGTCCCCAGGCTCGGCATCATCGTCATGGACGAGGAACACGAGAACTCCTATAAGGAAGACACGTCGCCGCGCTACCACGCGCGCGCCGTGGCGATAAAGCGGGCGGAACTGGAAGGCGCCGTCGTCGTACTCGGTTCGGCCACCCCCTCCCTCGAAAGCACATCCGCTGCTTTGGGAGGCGTGTATTCCTACGCCCGCCTGACGACGCGCCCGGCAGGTGGAGCGCTGCCTGCCGTGGAAATCGTGGACATGCGCGAGGAGACGGCGGCAAGTAAACGCTTCGTTCTCATATCGCGCAGACTTGCACGGGCGGCATCCGACGCGCTTGCCCGCGGCAGACAGGTGCTGCTGTTCCTGAACCGGCGCGGTTTCTCCACGCAGCTTTACTGCCCGGTATGCGGGGAAGTGGTTTCGTGCAATCGCTGCGATATTCCCATGACGTACCACAAGATGAGAGGGAAGCTGCTGTGTCATTACTGCGAGCATACGGAGGCGCCGCCGGCGGACTGCCCGGAATGCTCCGCGAAACAACTGCTGTACCTCGGCACCGGCACGGAACGTCTTGAAGAGGAAATAGCGGCATCGCTTCCGGAAGCGCGCATCGCCCGGCTGGACAGCGACGTGATGCGCAAACGCGGGGCGTATTTCGAAGTGCTCAGCGCTTTTCGCTCAGGCGGCGTGAACGTACTGGTCGGCACCCAGGTAATAGCCAAGGGGCTGGACGTTCCCGGCGTTTCGCTCGTCGGCGTCATTAACGCCGACGTCGCTCTTGCCCTCGGAGATTTCCGCGCCGGCGAAAGAACCGCCCAACTGCTATGCCAGGTGGCGGGACGGGCGGGGCGCAGAACAGCCGAAGGCCGTGTCATAATCCAGACCATGAACCCGCGCAACCCGGCGGTGCTTGCCGCCGTCCGCCACGCATACCATGAGTACGCCGCAGCCGAAATAGAAGACAGGCGGCAGTGGGGCTATCCTCCCGCCACACGCATCGCAAGGATATTGGCGCAGTCGGAAGACCATGCCGCCGCACGCGCCGCGCTCGACGCAATCCGCGATGCTATTTTGGAGCAACACAGAAATATTTGGGAGGCTGGAAAATCATCTTTCGAGTTGGCGGGACCTGCGCCGTGCGTCCATGAAAAAGTGCGCGGACGCTTCCGTTTTCATCTGCTCGTAAAAAGCGTGGACGGCAACGCCCTGCCCGCCGCGCTCTGGGAAGTCTCGACGCGTTTCAGGACGAAAAAGGGGGTGCACGTCACCGTCGACGTGGACCCCCAGAACATGCTCTGAACGCCCCCGGTTATTTCACCTGTATCTTTATTTCCTTGCGGGCCGCTTCTTCGCGCCTGGGGACGCTTACGACGAGCACACCGTCGGAAAGTTCGGCGGCGGCTTTTTCGAGGTCGAGATAATCCGGGACTGAAAAAGCCCTTTCGTACACCCCCCAGGAACGCTCGGCGGCGTGAAACCTGCGTTTCTCGTTTTCCGGGGTCTCCCCGGAAGGCTTTTCAGCCCGGATGCTTATTATGCCTGATTCGGTCTTTATCTCCACTTTGTCCTTCGACACCCCCGGTATCTCAACCGATACGACAAGCCCCTGCTCGGTCTCGTAAACGTCCGCCGGGGGAGTAAGAACATAGGTGCCGGCACGCGGCCGTGGCGGTTCGGCGCCAAGCAGGCGGTCGAACAGGTTGTCTATCTCGCCGCGCAGGTTGGTGACTATTACCGGGTCCCATCCGAAGAGCGCCATAATGCACCTCCTCTCGCGAAGGTTATTTTTCGCAATTTCCGTGCCATTGGCTGCCGGCTATGCCGCTCTTGCGGGTAAATCATTCTCTGATAATGGATTGTGAACGTTTTCAACCGCATACACTGCGCTGCCTTTGGCGGCAAAGCCTTGACTAATTGTGGAATTAATGATAGAATGTGTCGAAATGAAAGGGAAGTTCATGACCTCAAAGGTTTTCTGTTGCATCGCCCTTGCGGCCATGGCGGCGTCCGGGTGCGGAGGCGGTTCGGGAAGCGCCGGGAGCGCCGGTGTCAGCGGGGGAAGCGAGAAACCGTCCTCAAGGAAGGGCTTCGGAGCGGCGGTCGTCGCGGAAGAAGCCAGGGAAAAGACAGAGGCGCAGGCTGCGGAAGCGGATGCCGACGCCGACCTCGGCGTGCTCATCGTCTTTGAAAAGAAAACGGCTGTCCGTAAAGGCCCATCGGGGCCATCCCCTGACACACTCTGGATTGAAGGCGTCGTGGAAGAAGTCAGCGCCGACCTTTCCCATATCATCGTGAAAAGAACGTCCATAAGCGGCCCCGGCGCAAAAATCGGCGACCCCGTGCGCGTCGTCTACCGCTGGCCGGTGGATACGAGCGCTGCGCTGCCGGACGCCGTGCGCGAAACCGCCATAGCCCACGGGTACGTAAAGGAAGTCCGCGGCGACACCTGCGTCGTGCAAATCGATGACCGCCACTCCACGGCCAAAATACCCAAAGGCTCTCCTGCCATTATCCGCTGGTACTGACGTCCGCCCGGCGGGCAACCTGCGGCGCCGCATCGAGGGGAACAAGCCGTGAGAAAGCTGCCTGCGCCGTTTGCTGTCCTGCTTCTTGCTTTCACGGGGCGTTCTTCCGCCGATATCGCGCTGCTCAACACCTCTTCAGGCGAATGGCGGCTGCAGGCAGCGAGTTTTTCCGAACGTTACGTAGACATCAACGCCGACTGGCGTTCTTCCCGCGCCGTTTCAGTGACCGTCGGTATCGACCACAAGCTCCAACTGCCTCTCCGCGCCGCTTTTTTCCTGGTGACTTCCGAAGGCTTGTACTATCGCACGTCCCGGAAAATCGTCGTAAACAACCGCCCCCAGACCGTCCTGCTCGACATTACTGACGGCAGCCCCTCGTGGTACCCGGTGGGGCACGCCCGCCCCTGGTCCGCCCTGAACCTGACGCGGATAACCCGTTTCGGCGTCAGCCTTGTGGCGCCTGCGCCGGTCAGTGTCGAGGTAAGCGTTTCCGGGGCGCGTCTCATCGACGCCGATGCTCCCGCCGACAAGCTCCCCGCCGCCGTGAACGCCGCTGCCGTCTGTTCTCTGCGGGTGCTTCGCCTCAGGGATTCGCTCGTCGCACTGGACTTTGCCGCCGCCGGCAGCATGGAAAACGCCTTTGCGCCGGCGCACGCACCGATAATAAC
>OMKS01002824.1_pt1 | contig 14213 bp, 14 predicted proteins | sample 1674721 | NCBI WGS metagenome assembly OMKS01 (sample SAMN06264996, study PRJEB25208) | sediment metagenome | isolation source: hot spring sediment | place: USA: California | collected 2014-09-02 | reverse complement strand
GGTAGGGGTGGTGTGGGGGCATCGGGGTTATTAGCTGCGTTTGAACGGCTGGAGCCGTATCGAGACCTGCGGGCCGAGTTGACCGGCGGTGGCACGCCTTCGCCGCTGGGGCTGATGCGGGCGGCGCGTCCGGCGCTCCTGGCTGCCCTGGCCCGGGATCTGCAGCGACCGATGCTGCTGGTGACCGGGTCGGTGGATCGGGCCAAGTCGTTGACCCGGTCCCTGCACGATTGGGCGCCTATGGACGCGGCAGGCTCGGTGCGGCTGTTGAATTTCCCGGAACCGCTGGTGACGTTCTATGAGCGCGCCCCCTGGACCGAGGAGGTCATCGCCGACCGCCTGCAGGCGCTCTTTGCCCTGCAGCCCCCGGCCCTGGCGGCCGAAGAGGCAGCGGCGCCCTCTCCCCTCGTCGTGCTCGCCTCGGCGCGGGCGTTGATGCAGTGCACGCTGCCGGTGCGCCAATTCAAGTCCACCGCTCGTGAGCTGCGGGTGGGCCAGTTGCTGGACCTGGAACAGGCGCTGACTCGCTGGACGGGATTGGGCTACGAGCCGGTCAGCGTGGTCGAGGCGCCTGGGCAGTTTAGCCACCGGGGAGGCATCCTCGACGTTTTCCCACCGGCCGATCTGCTGCCCGTGCGGATCGAGCTTTTCGGCAGCCAGATCGAATCGCTGCGCCGTTTCGAACCCGCCACCCAGCGCTCGAAGACGCGGGTCGAGCGTGTGGTCATCACCCCCGCCTGTGAGGCGCTCCCCCGTTACGGTCCCCGGGCGGCCGAATACGTCGCGGCTCAGTTGGCGCGAGATCTGCCCGCTGACGTCCGCGAGGAGTTGGAAGCCCACCAGCGGGGCCTGACGTCGGCTATGGCCTTCCCCGGGATCGAGTTTTACCTGCCCTATTTCTACAGCCATCCAGCCACGCTGCTGGACTATCTCCCCAAAGGCGGCCTGCTCGTCATCGACGATGAGATCTCCCTGCGAGAGACCTGGTCCGCGCTGGAAAAGGACGCCGTCGAGATGCAAGCGGCGATGGCCGAGGGTGGGCAGTTGCCGCCGGATTACCCCCGTCCCTACCTGACATGGGATGAGTGGCAGGATGGGGTGCACGCGCTCCCGGTGCTGACGTTGGGGCATGGCGCCACTGAGATGGAGGAGGCGGCGACCTCGCTCCTGGCGGACTGCTTCATCCCTGACGAGTACTTCGGGGGGCAGCTCAAGGCGGTCCTGGACCACGTCGAGGGCGCCCAGGCGGCGGGCGGACAGGTGCTCGTCGTCAGCCAGCAGGCCCGCCGCCTGGCGGAACTGTGGGGCGGCGAGCACGCGTACGTCCCGCCGGTGGACGATCTGGTCCAGATGCCGCTGGGACCGTTGACCTTCATGAAGGGCGCGCTGGCGGAAGGCTGGATCCTGCGTGGATTCGATCTGGGACAGCCGTTTTCTTCCCTGTACCTGCTGACCGACGCCGAGATATTCGGCTGGCGGCGCCCGGTCCCCCGCCGCCCGCGACCGCGCCGGCGCAAGGCAGCGCCCGAAACCTATTTCTCTGACCTCACGCCGGGCGATTTCGTGGTCCACGTAGAACACGGGATCGGTGTCTTCCGGGGGCTGGTCACGCGCGCGATGGAGGGGATCAGCCGCGAGTACCTGCTGATCGAGTACGCCGAGGACGATCGCCTGTACGTGCCCATTCACCAGGCGGATCGCATCAGCCGCTACATCGGGGCCGACGCCCGCCCGCCTCGGATCCACCGGCTGGGCGGGAGCCGTTGGCAGCGGGTCAAGGGGCGGGCCCAGGAGGCCGCCGAGGAGGTGGCCGAGGAGTTGCTGGCGCTGTACGCCGCCCGCGAACTGGCGCCGGGTCACCCCTTCGCCCCCGATACCGATTGGCAGGCGGAACTGGAGGCCAGTTTTCCCTACATCGAGACAGAGGACCAACTGCGGGCCATCGCCGACGTCAAGGCCGACATGGAGAAGTCCAAGCCGATGGACCGCCTCATCTGCGGCGACGTGGGATACGGCAAGACGGAGGTCGCGCTGCGGGCGGCCTTCAAGGCGGTGATGGACGGCAAGCAGGTCGCCGTCCTAGTGCCGACCACTGTCCTGGCCCAGCAGCACTACACGACCTTTCGCCAACGTCTAGCCCCGTTCCCGGTCGAGGTCGAGATGCTCTCCCGTTTTCGCACCCGCTCGGAACAGCAGTCGATCCTGGAGCGGCTGTACACCGGCCAGGTCGACATCGTCATCGGCACCCACCGGCTGTTGCAGAAAGACGTGATGTTTTCTGACCTGGGGCTGTTGGTCATCGACGAGGAGCAGCGCTTTGGGGTCACGCACAAGGAGTACCTCAAGCAGATGCGCACCGAGGTCGATGTGCTGACGATGACGGCCACCCCTATCCCGCGCACGCTCTACATGTCGCTCACCGGCGTGCGCGACATCAGCACCATTGACACGCCGCCGGAAGAGCGATTGCCGGTCAGCACGTACACCGGGCAGTACGACGCCTCCCTGGTACAGCGGGCCATCCGGCGGGAGTTGGAGCGCGGGGGACAGGTCTTCTACCTGCACAACCGGGTGCAGACCATCCGCTCGGTGGCCAATCGGCTGAGGAAGCTGGTGCCCGAGGCCAAGTTTGCCGTGGCTCACGGGCAAATGCGGGAGTCTGACCTGGAGCAGGCGATGTTGCAATTCGTCGTCGGCGAGATCGACGTCCTGGTCTGCACCAGCATCATCGAGAGTGGGCTGGACATCCCCAACGCCAATACGCTCATCGTCGAGCGGGCCGATCGCTTCGGGTTGGCCCAGTTGTACCAGTTGCGCGGGCGCGTGGGACGGGGTTCCCAGCGGGCCTACGCCTACTTTTTCCACGGGCGTGTGACCCGCTTGACCAGCGAGGCCCGCCAGCGCCTGGAAACGATGCGCGAGGCCTCGAATTTGGGTGCGGGATATACCATCGCCATGCGTGACCTGGAGATTCGCGGCGCAGGCGACATCCTGGGCACCCGCCAATCGGGCCAGATCGCGGCGGTGGGCTTCGATCTGTACACCCGCCTTTTGTCACGATCGGTGAAGGCATTGAAGGCCCGGCGCCAGGGCGAGCCACCGCCGCCAGAGCCCCTGGGCAGCATCCGGATCGACCTGCCGCTGGCGGTGCGGTTGCCCGACGATTACGTGCCCGACACCCGGCTCCGTTTGCAGTTGTACCGGCGCCTGGCCGAGCTGGGCTCGATGGCGCAGATCCGGGAGATGGAACAGGAGTTGACCGATCGATTCGGCCCATTGCCGCCCAGCGTGGAGAATTTGATGTATCAGCTCCGGTTGAAGGCACTGGCGCGGGACGCGCGGGTGGACGCCATCGGGGTCGATCGCGAGCGGCTGGTCCTGCATTCTGGCGAGGGGAACTTCGACGTGACGGCAGTGCGACGGGTGTTCGGGCGTCGAGTCTCCACCAGTGGCGCCAAGCTCTGGCTGCCGATGGGGCCCGATTGGCGCGAGGAATTGATCGACGCATTGAAGCGCCTGGCGCGCGCTATTGGTTGACGGATAGGTGAGTAAAGAGTATACTAAAGGCATCCGGTTGCTTTGATTGAATGGAGGGACTATGGCGTGGATACGTGATTTGGCGATCATTCTGCTGGCGATCGAGGCCTTCATCGTCGCCCTGGTGCCCCTGCTCATCGTCGGGGGATTGGTTTACGGGATGTGGTGGTTATTGCGGCGAGAAAACCTGCCGGCGTGGTTGAAGATGGCCCAGGCATACCTGGACCTGGCGTGCGCCTACGTCAAATTGGCGATGGCACACGTCATCCGGCCGTTCATATGGATCCAGACAACCCTGGCGACAGCCCATGCCTGGCTGGAAACACTGACCCAGTTCGCCAAAGACTTTGGACGCAGAGACGTAAGACATAGGACTTCAGACGTGAGACGTAGGACGTGAGACATAGGACGTGAGACGTAGGACGTTAAGACATAGGACTTAGGACGTTTTAGGAGGTGATTCCGATGAAATTACGCGCGCGTGTGATCCTGATGGGCGGTATTCTGGGCGCGATTGTGGGGGCGGGAGCCGCTTATATGTACCTGCAATCGACGCCTATCGAGGTGGACGAGGAGGGCGAGGAACATCTGCCCCCTGTCCAGCCAAGCAAGGCGATCACAGCCGGGCTGGGCGTGTTGACAGCGATCAAACAGGTCACCGGCCTAAGCGGCTCTTAGCCTCAACCGCCTAGTAGGACGCAAGACGTAGGACGTAGGACGTAGGACGTAGGACGTAGGACGTAGGACGTATTAAAGGAGGCATCATGGCGGTTAAATTTCCATCCGACGAATGGATCAAGGAACTGAGCCGGCAACTCAACACCAGCGAGGCTTACGAGAAATCGGCCAAGGACTGGGAGGGAGACTTCGTGTTCATCGTGGAGCCGGACGAAGCCTACGACGACGAGGCGTATCTTTTCCTGGGCCTCTATCACGGCAAGAGCCCCGACGCGGCGGCGTTGGAGGACTTGAACGAGCGGGAGGCCGAATTCGTCCTGCGCGGCCCCTTCAGCATCTGGCGGCGGGTGATCGAGGGAGAACTGGACCCGATCCAGGGCATGATGACCCGCAAGCTAAAGGTCCAGGGGAACATGATGAAGATCATGCGCTATCCCAAGGCGGCCAAGGAGATCGTCTCCTGTTGTGCCCTGGTGCCGACGGCGTGGTGACGTCGGTCGGCGAACGGGAGAAGTAAGATGTGGTATTTCGTCTCACCGGAGATCGTCTTTGGCGAGGGGGCGCTGGATGCCCTCGACGAGATCGAGGGGGAGCGGGCGCTGGTCGTCACCGACGCCGCGCTGCTCGAGTTGGGGCTGGTGGCGCGGGTGACGGATCACCTGGCGCGGGCCGGCCTGGTGGTGCGCGTCTTCGACCGGGTGGAGCCGGACCCCAGCGTGCAGACGGTGCGCGATGGCGCGGCGGTCGCCCGGGAATTCGAGCCGGATTGGATCGTCGGGGTGGGGGGCGGGTCGCCGATGGACGCCGCCAAGGCGATCTGGGTGCTCTACGAGCGTCCCGACCTCGAGCCGGCCGAGATCAACCCCTTCGTGCCGCTGGGGTTGCGCCAGAAAGCGCGCCTGATCACGGTGCCGACGACCAGCGGGACCGGGGCCGAGGTCACCTGGGGGATCGTGCTCACCGACACCGATGAACAGCGCAAGATGGGGATCGGTAACCGGGAGTGCGTCGCCGACATCGCCATTGTGGACCCGGCGATGACGGCGGGGATGCCGCCCCAACTGACCGCCGACACCGGGCTGGACGCCCTGGCCCACGCCGTCGAGGGCTACACCTGTAGCTGGCACACCGACCTGACCGACGGCCTGTGTATGCACGCGGTGCGGCTTATCTTTGCCTACCTGCCCCGGGCCGTGGCCGACGGCGACGACGCCGAGGCCCGGGAGCGGATGCACAACGCTGCGACCTGCGCCGGCCTGGGCTTTGGGAACGCGATGGCCTCGCTGGCCCACGCCATGGGCCACACGCTGGGGGCGGTGTTCCACGCGCCCCATGGCCGGGCGGTGGGGCTTTTCCTGCCCTACACCATCGAGTTCATGGCCCGCGAGGCGCCGGACCGTTTCGCCGAGTTGGCCGCCGTCATCGACTGCCCGCCGGCCGGCGCCCGGGAGGCAGAGCAGGCCGCGCGGATGCTGGCCCGGCGCATCCGGGAACTATGCCGGGAGATCGGCAGCCCGACCAGCGTCCGGGATCTGGGCATCGAGCGGGCCGATTACGAGACCCAACTGGAGAAGCTGGTCGAGGACGCCTTCAACGATACCCAGATCCTGACCGCCGTCCGCTCCCCTTCTGACGAAGAACTGCACCGGCTTTTCCGTTACGCCTACGATGGGAAGCCGGTTGATTTTTAGCGCTCGTGGCTGATCACTCGTACTGCACCGCTTCGATAATGTTGGTCCGGGCTGCCTGCCAGGCCGGATAAAGCGCGGACAGTTGCGAAATTCCCAGGGCGATGATCATGCCCGCCACGAGTAATGTCTTGGGCAAGATGTAGGTGACGGTCCATCCGGTGGATTCCGCCATACCTATCACGGCGTAATAGGCACCGTACGCCCCGAACGCGACGCCAAACAGACCGCCCATCAACCCCATTACCAATGCTTCCGAGAGGATCATCTTGCCCACTTGCAACCGGGTCATCCCCACCGAGCGCAGCGTGCCGATCTCGCGGATGCGCTCCAGTACGTTCATCATCAGGGTGTTGATGACGCCCAATCCCCCCATCACGATGCCGATCGCGGCGACGACGTCGAAGAGCGTGAACCAACTCGTGAAATCTTTCAGCCATCGTTCTCTCAATTCCTCGCCCGATTCCACGTTGATGTGCCGGGTGGCGCCGTAAGCCGCCTCTATCTGCTGCTTGACCTGTTCCACCGAGGCGCCCGTCGTCACGTCGACCATGAACATATGCGCCTTGTCGTGGCCGAAGTAGCGGCCCAGATCCTGCCAGGAGCCCATCAGGGCCTCACCGCCCTGGAGGTAGTCGACGATCACGGCCGCTACCAGGAAATCGTGTTCGCCTCGCCGGGTATTTATGCGGACGTAATCTCCCTGTCCAATGCCGTACTTTTCGCTCAACATGGTTGAGATAAAGACAGCGTTCCCCTCGGCCAGTTGGCTCACCAGCGCGACTTCATCTCCCTGCCCCGAGGCGAACTCGAAGCCGCTGATGCGATTGTACTCCTGGGGTTCGATGGCCAACAGATAGGGGGACTCAGTTTTGGGCGTGAAGGTTCCGCCAGAAATCACGCCCACGACCTTGATCTCCTGGAAACGCATCGGGGTGACCAGGTTCACACCATCCAAGGCCTCCAGTTCCCCTTTCAACCGCATCCGCATCGGGCGGAAGGAGTCGATGAACAGGTCTCCCTGTAGGGCTGTTTCCATCCAGTTTTGCAGGTCGGCGGTGATGCTGGCCGACATAGCGCCGATCATGATGGTCATCATCACGCCCACCGTCAGCGCGCCAACGGTCAAGCTGGTGCGTCCGACGGCGCGGTGGACGTTCCCGGCGCCGATCCGGCCCTCGTGGCCGTAGATGCCGATTATCACCGGCCTCAAGAGCCATTCGAGCAATCGGATGAAGGCGGGCACGACGAGCGTTATGCCAGCGAGGAGCATAAACAGGCTCAGTTGGCCGAGCCACATCTGGACTTCCTCCGGCGCCGACACGTAATCCATCAACTCAGAGACTGCCACCAACGCGATGCCTATCTTCCAACCATGTTTCGTCAACCAGCTGGCGCCGCCCTTGCTGCGCACGGCCAACGCTTCGACCGGCGACATCCGGCCGGCCCTGATAGCCGGGACCAGCGCGCTGGCGACTGTCACCACCATCCCAACGATGACGCTGAAGACGATGCTTTCGGAGGGAACCGAGAAGACGTCGGTGTCGATACCAATGGTGGCGTTCATCATCCGCATCATTGGGATTGCGAGGAGAATTCCAAAGAGGACGCCCAGGAGAGAACCGATCAGCCCCATGATGAAGGCCTCGCCCATGATGAGGCGCGTGACCTGCCATTTGGTCAGGCCCACGGCCCGCAACAGGCCAATCTCGCGGGTGCGTTCCACAACGGTCATGGAAAAAGTGTTGAAAACGAGATACGCCCCCACGAAGAGGGCCGTGACCGCGAAGAAACTCAGCCCTTGCCACAGGCCAGAAAGCATCTCGGCGATGTTACGGCCCTTGGCGGCGGGATAGACGACATCGTAATCTCGTCCCAGACTTTCCTGGAGGGTGGCTTTTAGTTGATCAAGGGCGTCGGCCGACTTGACGATCTCTTCCGAGGCGACGATGTCGATGCTGTCGATATTTTGACCTCGCGCGAAGACCGCCTGCGCGACTTTGAGCGGCATCGTCACTTTTGCCTGTCGCGCTGGCCCTTCTTTAGCCAGGATACCGACGACTCGAAACGCCTCTACCCCATCGGCAACCAGTAATTTGATGTCCTTGCCGACCTCAATATCGTGCCGTTCGGCGAAATCCTCCGCCACGATGACGCTATATTTGTCGCCGTCAGGGAGAAACGTCCCGTCGATGACCTTGTAGGGGCGCACTTCTCGGTCGATCGCCGGGTCGATGCCGTATATCGTCAGCGAGACCTCGTGGTCACCCAGCATTAACATCGTCGCATCCGAGGTGCTGGGGACAGCCGCGATCACACCTTCGACTGTTAGAATCCGTTCAATCGCCCGTTGGTTGAATCCTGCGTCGTCCTCGGCCGCCGCCTGGACACTGAGGTCTGCATTTCCGGCGACGTCGGCGAAGAGAGCCTCCAGGCCTTTGTAGATGCTCTGATTGGTGATGGCGATGGCCAGGATAACGGCCACCCCCAGGATGACGCCAGCGATGGTCAGTATCGTGCGCGTCATCCTCACTCGCAAATTTCTAAGAGCCAGCGTAGATAGGCGTTTCATCTCTATAGCTCCAGTTCGGTCAATCGGGTGAGGATGTCTGTCGCGTCTCGACCGTCTTCCAGGCGCATTTCGTCGACGATCTTCCCATCCTTGAGGAACACGACCCGGTCGGCGTAACCGGCGTCCTTTGGCGCGTGCGTCACCATCACGATGCTTTGCTTCATCTCATCGCAAAGCCGACGCAGGAGCGTCAGGATGCCTTCCCCGGCTCTCGAATCCAGGTTGCCCGTCGGCTCGTCGGCCAGGACGATGGCCGGTTCGGTGACCAGCGCCCGCGCGATAGCCACGCGTTGCTGTTCGCCTCCCGAAAGTTGATCTGGCTTGTGCTTTCGGCGCTCCGCCAGTCCCACCAGGGACAGGAGATGCTCGACGCGTTCCTGGTAATCCCTGGGCCGTTGGCCGTCGATGAGCAGGGGCAGGGCGACGTTCTCCTCGGCGCTCAACGTGGGGACGAGGTTGTAGAACTGGAAGATGAAACCGATGTTTCGACGACGGATCAGGGTCACCTTTTTGTCCGAGAGGTCCGAGAGCGCTTGTCCGTCCAGCGCAATTTCTCCTTCGGTCGGTTGGTCGAGTCCGCCCAGCAGGTGCAAGAGCGTGCTCTTGCCCGAACCGGAAGGCCCCATGATGGCCACGAATTCCCCCGTTTCGATGCTAAGGTCGACCTGATTCAGGGCATTTACCGTCACTTCGCCCATCTTGTATTGCTTGCTGACGTTGGTCGTTTGTAAGATTGTCACGTGGAAACCTCCTCTAGATTGATAGCGACACAGGAGCAGAAACCCCCCACAATACGCAGAACCAGACGCTGAGTTGCATGAGCGAAGCATTTCTCAAAGCCTGTGTCCAAGACATACTTGGGCTTGAGACATATCGCTTTGCAGATGGCTTCTGCGAACCGAAGGTTCGACTGCATCGTGGGCCGAGCGCTCAGTCCGAAACCCATACGAGTTCGGCTCGAACTTGGCTTCCTATTCCGGTTCCAGTGCGAATTTGACCAGGGCCTGCATAGCTCTATCTGCCATTATGGGTATCCCTAGTCTGCGCTTTTCTTGCCTTCTGGCTTGGAGATATATATCCTCCGTATCGGTGCTATTTTCCAGTCTGAGGTTCTTTGGGATTTCGCATGGTCGCGGTGAAAGATGAGCCACGAATCCTTCGACTACGCTCAGGACAGGTTGTCCTGTTTCTTGATGAGGATTCGACCGGGCCGGATGGCCTGTTGCAGGCAGCGCGGTCTCGGCTGAAACTGCGACGGGCGGGAGACGCGCTATGGCTGGCGAGCAAAGTGCGCGAAGAAGGTGGACAGGGGCAGATGTGGCTTGAAGCGACGCTGATCGAGGGGGAGGCCCTGTTGGCTCTGGGACGCCTGGCAGACGCGGCGGCGAGGTTGGAGGAAGAAGGCCTGTGGGAACAACTGGTGCAACTGGACGCGGGCGATGACCTGCTGTTCCAGGCCTGGGCGCTGAGCGAACGGATGCAGGCGTCCGGGGTGGACATCGCGTGGAAAGAGCAAGCAGAGGAAACGCGAGCGCGGTGGGAGTCTCGAAACTTGACGTAACTGGACTTATTGCGGAATCACTCGATGTGTCGTATTGCATCTTGAGTCATCCTATGCTATACTCTAATCGACTTTTCACCCAATCATAGGAGGCCATATGCGAACTGTCTTCCAAGCCTGTCAGCCTCGCCCCGAGGTCCCACGCGGCGAATTGCACAAGGAGATATTCGCCGCCGTATCTTCTCAAACTTGGGGGGAATCTGTTCGTAGTGCGCGCGCTATCTAGCGGCTTCAGTGCGCTTTTAGGGGCGCTGAAGCGCCTACTACGAACAAGCCCCCGGTTTATTGAGAAGATACCTCGCCGCCCGCCTGCGAGACGTGATTGAACAGCGAGCGGATCCAGTCTACCAGGACCCGCTCGCCTTCTTTGATAATACCTACCCCACCGAAGGCCTGCGCGTCCTTCTCGACGGGCTCGACCACGGCGACGTCGTAACCCACACGTTGTGGGGCGAGCTGGCCTACCAGATCGGAGGCGCGGAGGGATACGCACTCACCAAGAATAGCGACCAGGATTGCTCTGCTCCTGGCACCGGTCTTCTTGAGCAGCTCGTAGGCGGTCGCCCGACGTTGATTATGCTCGACGAGGCGGCCCGCCACCTGCGCGCCGCCCAGGCAGTCCCGACGGTTACAGGCAAATCGGATCTGGCGGAGCAGACGGTGGCCTTTCTTATGTCGTTGTTCGAGTTCGCCGCCAGCCAGGAACAGGTGTGCGTCATTCTCACCCTGGCAGACAGCCGCGATGCCTTTGGAAAGGAGGAGGAGGAGGAGGAGGAGGTCGCGGCAGGTTGACTACCGCACCACGCCCCCGCCCCAGCCGGACCCAGAGCGGCCGTTTTTGTGTTCTACACGGTGCCCGAGGCGGGCGAGGGCTACAGGGTAGCGCTCTAGCAGTAGTTGCGCCGGAACGGAGAGGCAGCCAACATGCACCCGGTGCGTATCATCTCAATAAACCGGGGCAAACTCGCTCGGGCCGGTCTCCTGACCGTGCCCGCTGTGACTCGGTCGGGAGACCGGCCACAGCTCCCCAACTTATTGAGAAGATACCCCGGTGCGATGTAGGGCATCGAGTTGGGTGGGGACCCCCTGCGGGCGGTGGCGGATCACCTGATCGTGGCGCTGCGGGCCAATGGTTACAGGGCGACGGAGCTGGCCCGGGCGGCGGGAAGCGAGAAACCGTTTTACCTGGACGAGCCGACGGGCGTGCGCTTGGCCCTGATCCTGCTGGCGGTGAAACCGCTGGGCCGCCACGACCGGATCGAGGCCATCGGCCAGGGCATCCACGCCATGGGGGACGAGGAAGCGTATTATTGGTTCAGCAAGTGCAGCGCCGGCCCAGACGCGACGCGGCGCAGAAGGCGCTGCGGGTGTTGTTGGCAACAGAGTGATGAGGAAATCAGATGACCCAAACGAAACCCCGTTTCGGCGACTTAGCGCCGATGTACCACTTTATTCTAAACCCGCACGCGGACACGCGCGTCAACACGTGCCCGCAATGCGAACAGAAGATGCGCCAGCGTAAGGTGCCGCTTTGCATCCACGTCGACCCGATGATCCCCATCGTCCTTGGTTACACCTGTCGCTACTGCCCGGATTGCGACCTGCTGGTGGCCCACCAGGACGGGATCGAAGCGATGTTGGCCGACATCGTGGGCCGCGTTGCGCCCGAGGCTGTCGGCAACGAGTACCTGGTGCTCGGCACCGTCGAGCGCGATTTCTGGCGACAGGGGATGAAGACGCCCAACAGTGTGGCCGACTTGCCCAACCATCTCCACGATTTTATCGAGGTCTGGACTCTCAAGTGCCGCCCCGCCGGTTGGTATCGTGACGAGGATATTGAGGCTGAGGAACGGGAGATCGCCCAGGCGCGAGTCGAATTCGAGGCCCGCCGGGCCGAGGCCGCAGACGGCGAGCGGTCTACGCCGAAACGCAAGTCACGGCCCAGGAACCGCCGCGGAGGGCGAAAATAGCGATTCGGGCACGCCCGAACGCGAGGCTACATCGGCCTGTGATATTTGACAAGGAGTCCAAATGACCCGACCTGCCGTCCTGCTCGAATCCTGGTTCCCCTTCGCCACCGTCGGCGCGGAGAGCTTGTGCGAGTGTGGCGCCGCCAGCCCCCTCCCCCCGCTCTACTTCCTCCACGTCTGGTGGGCGCGGCGACCGCTGACTATCTCACGCGCGGCCATCGTGGCCAGCTTACTCCCCGTCTACGAGGGCATCGCCGATGACCCAGAGCTAAAAGAGCAATTCCCCGACCAGGTATCCTACCACGATTGGTTACTCCGCCTGATGGGCATCTATGGCGACCCGGTGGAGACCCGCAAGCAATTGCGGAAAGCCCGTGAGACAGGAGAATATCTGGGTTCAGATCCCTCTGGGAGGCGCGTGCGGCGCGGTTGTCGATCGATGCCGCGCTGCTAGAGTTAACGTTGGGCCAGACGCCGGATTTGTTTGACGAGGAGCAGTATCCGCAAGCCTTCAACGAGGTCGCGGTGACGGGACTAGAGCGTCACGGCTATCTGTGGACGGCCTTGCTGACGATCTCGGGCCAGCAAGTACAACGTCCGCGCCCGACGGATCAATTCTACCTCGCTATTCAGGGGGAGGCGCCAGAGCGATTGAAGAGGCGGTTTGAGGCACTCGAACAGCAGGGAAGGAAATTGGTGAGCGACTACGCGGGAAGAGATTTTGGTTCTTTGGGATTTCGCATGGCCGCGGTGAGAGATTAGCCACGAATCCTTCGACTACGCTCAGGACAGGTTTGCGCGAATGGACACAAAAAACCCAAAGATTAGTGACGATTCGTGGCGAAAAATTGACCACTTGCTAAGCTAACCAGGCGAACTAGCGGAGAGCCGAGATTTTAGGAATGAACGCTCGGTGAGAACTCGAAGGGAGATCAAGTTATGGAAAAAGAATACCACTGCAACTGCAAGGCTGGCTGTGACACCTACCGCTGTGTCTGTCTCAAGCATAACGAGCCTTGTGACGAGAACTGCGGCTGCGTCGACTGCCGTAATCCACTGAACGATGTGGACGTAGAGAGCCTGACGGTCTGCGCGATCCAGAACATTGACATCGTCACGGGCCTCACGGAGGATGAGTTGGAGGAGCGGTATGAGCTTCCTTGTGGTCACGAACAGGTGGCGCTCAAGGACTTGCTGGACGACTGTTACTGCGAGGAATGCGCGGAATCTTATTGGTATTCCTTCTGCTGGGACGCGGTCGTGCAGGATAGCTGCACCTGGCATTGTGAGATTTGTCACGCGTGTCGAGATTGGCGGGAATGGCACTGTGAACGGTGCAACAAATGCACGTATGGTGTGACGCTCCCGTGCCAGCACTGCGGCGCTGAGGGGCCTATGGCTGATTTCTATTGATCATCGAGTCGGGTAGAGGAGAGGAGTATAATAAGCCAGAAACGGCTACACATAGCAGCCCCCCCTTTGTCCAAGTGGATGCCTACTAGCTTGGCCGATTTCACCTGTTTTGTCAAGGTTCCCATACCAACCGAGAAAGGAAAAATATGTGGGTTTTTTCTTCAAAAAATCATCTTTGGCTACACTGAAATAAGCCTAGATTTCACCACAGAGACACAGAGAGCACAGAGAATTTAACATTTTACTCAAAAAATTCACTGTTTGGCACGATTTGCGTAAAAATTTTAATGCGTACCTCAATTTTTCTCCGTGTTCTCGGTGGCTCTGTGCTAAGATGACCTTTTTTCAGTAGAGTCACGAATGTTTTTTGACATTCGAAGCCAAAATTCGTGTGATTTGTCCATTCGTGACATTCGTGATCCAGAGATGTCGGGTAATAAATCTAATATCAAGATAGTTCGAATACTACGAATACCCAATCAACTATCATCCTGTTGGAGTAAATCATGCCGAAAACCGGACCGCAAGTCGATGAATTATTGAAAACCGCTATCGCGTATTGAACGTGATCGACAAAGGTGGGATGGGCGCACTCTACCGCGTATCGGACGAGGTCCGGGACGGCGAGGTGCTGGCCCTCAAGATGGTGCGTCTGAAGGACGCGAGCGATGACGAGCGCATCGAGCACTTTCAGCGTGAGTTTCAATTGCTGACTCAACTGCGTCACCCCAACCTGGTCTCGGTCTACGATTACGGCGTGACGGCTGAAGGCGAGGTATACTTCACGATGGAAT
>OMKS01002823.1_pt1 | contig 14213 bp, 12 predicted proteins | sample 1674721 | NCBI WGS metagenome assembly OMKS01 (sample SAMN06264996, study PRJEB25208) | sediment metagenome | isolation source: hot spring sediment | place: USA: California | collected 2014-09-02 | reverse complement strand
CACCCGGGCGCCAACCACGGGATGGTCGCCGGGGCCCAGCAGCACCCCTTCGAACCGACTGAGGGCCTGGGCGCGCAGCGTGGGGGGCTCGCGGATGAGCTGAACAGGTGCCAGTTCACGCTCGGGCTCGAAACGGGCGCAGAGCAGAAAGGCCGGGCGCGGGGCAATGCCGAATGCAGCCCAGACCGTGGCGGGCAGGGGCTCGAGATCAAGCTGGTAGTCGGGATGATCGGCCAGCTGTATGGCCAGTTCGCCCAGCCTGCGGTGTGCGATCAGTGGATCCTCGTCCCAGGCGGTGACGAGATAGCGAAGCAGGAGACTGAAGATTTTCGACCGGCCGCGGTTGGCCGGCGGGGCATGCTGCATGTCCAGCAGGTAGAGGCTCAGGCACCCATGTTTCGGACAAACACCGGGCGGCTCAAGGCTGACGTCCACGTCGCCCAGCGTCGAAACAATCCATGCCTTCAGCGCGTTGTCGATTCCGTCGATCAACGAAGAGATCCCTCTTCATCATCCTGAAACCAGGCGCAACCGGCGCCACATGTCGCGATATCCCATCATCATCCGCCCGGCAATCATCCAGGACACACTGCCGAACGGCATCGCGACTCATGGAATCTAGTTTTACCGCGCACTATATGCAAGCCCCGCCGCTGTCATGGAGGGATAATGGAAATCCGGTGGCTTTACGCGTATCATTCGCGCCCGTAATCCCCGACCTTGAAATACCCCATGCCGCATTCGCAACGCTGGCCGGCCAGTCCGCCGTAGCCACACGCCCTTGGCGCTCACCCTCTTCAGAGCACCATCTTTCGCCAACAAGGTCGCGGCGCAGCCGTGCCTATCGCCCCGCGCCTGGCACAGCAAACCCACAGATTCATCACGATACTGGCCAGCACCCGATGCCGGCCGACGTCGAAACAACGGAAATCAGCAACATGTACGAAACGATACGCAGAGACTGGTTCGGCAACATCCGCGGCGACCTGATCGCCGGCATCGTCGTGGCCCTGGCCCTGATCCCGGAGGCCATCGCCTTTTCCATCATCGCCGGACTGGACCCCAAGGTCGGGCTCTACGCCTCCTTCGCCGTCGCCGTGATCATCGCCTTCACCGGCGGGCGGCCGGGCATGATCTCGGCGGCCACCGCCGCCATGGCCGTGCTCATGGTCACGCTGGTCAAGGAACACGGCCTGGAATACCTGCTGGCCGCCACCCTGCTCACCGGCGTGATCCAGATCGTCTTCGGCTTCCTCAAACTCGGCTCGCTGATGCGCTTCGTCTCCCGCTCGGTGATGACAGGCTTCGTCAACGCCCTGGCCATCCTCATCTTCATGGCCCAGCTGCCCGAGCTCACCAACGTCACCTGGCACGTCTATGCCATGACGGCCGCCGGCCTTGGCATCATCTACCTGCTGCCCATGGTGACCAAGGCCATCCCCTCGCCGCTGGTCACCATCGTCGTGCTCACCGTGATCGCCATCGTCTTCAATATTGACGTGCGCACCGTGGGCGACATGGGCGAGCTGCCGGACACCCTGCCGGTATTCCTCTGGCCCGACGTGCCACTGAATTTCGAAACCCTGGCCATCATCTTCCCGTATTCGCTGTCGCTGGCCATCGTCGGCCTGCTGGAGTCGCTGATGACGGCAAGCATCATCGACGACCTCACCGACAGCAAGAGCGACAAGAACCGCGAGTGCAAGGGCCAGGGCATTGCCAACATCGGTTCCGGCCTCATCGGCGGCATGGCCGGCTGCGCCATGATCGGCCAGTCGGTGATCAACGTGAAATCGGGCGGCCGCGGGCGGCTCTCCAGCTTCGCTGCTGGCGTTTATCTGCTCATCATGGTGGTCTTCCTCGACACCTGGGTGGCCCAGATCCCGATGGCGGCACTGGTGGCCGTCATGATCATGGTGTCGATCGGTACCTTCAGCTGGAACTCCCTGCTGGACATGAAAAAGCACCCCCCGAGCACCACCATCGTCATGGTGATGACGGTCATCGTGGTTGTCGCCACTCACAACCTCGCCTTTGGCGTCCTCACCGGGGTGCTGCTGGCCTCGCTGTTCTTCGCCAACAAGGTGGGGCAGTACAAGTACGTGGTCTCGAAGCTCTCCGAGGACGGCACGACCCGCAGCTACCGCGTGGTGGGTCAGGTATTCTTCGCCTCGGCCGACAAGTTCATCGAGTTCTTTGACTTCAAGGAGGCGATCGACAAGGTTGTCATCGACCTCACCGATGCCCATTTCTGGGACATCACCGCCGTGGCCGCGCTGGACCGCGTCGTGATCAAGTTCCGCCGCGAGGGCACCGAGGTGGAGATCATCGGCCTGAATGAAGCGAGCGCCACCATCGTCGACCGCTTTGCGGTGCATGACAAACCCGACGCAGTTGATAAACTGATGGGCCACTGAGGAGGATATAAAAATGACGAACGTGATCGCCTGTATCGACGGCTCCACCGCCTCGCCCGCCGTCTGCGACTACGCCGCCTGGAGCAGCCGGCAGATGGACGCCCCACTGGTGCTGCTGCACGTACTGGACAAGAGCGAGTTTCCGAGCGGCAAACGCAACCTGAGCGGCAACCTTACCTTCGGCAACCGCGAAAGCCTGCTCAACGAACTGGCCGAGCTAGACGCCCAGCGCAACAAGATCGCGCTGGAACAGGGCCGGTTGATGCTGGAAGAGGCCTACGACCGCGTGAAGGCCGCCGGCGTGGCCGAGGCCGACCGCCGCCAGCGCCATGGCGACCTGCTCGAAACCCTGGTGAAAATGCAGGAAGAGACCCGCCTTCTGGTGCTGGGCAAGGAAGGCGAGCATACCGACAGCCTCGGCGAGCACATCGGCAGCAACGTCGAGAGCGTGGTGCGCACCGTGCAGCGTCCGGTACTCGTCACCACCACCGAATACACCGAACCGCGACGCATCATGATCGCCTTCGACGGCAGCGCCACCACCCGCAAGTGCGTGGAGATGGTCGCCGGCAGCCCGCTGTTCAAGGGCCTGCCCGTGCACGTCGTCATGGTCGGTGACGACAAGCCAGACACCCGCTCCCAGCTCGACTGGGCCAGCGAGACCCTGGCCGCCGCCGGCTTCGAGGCCCCGGCCAGCATCCAGGCCGGCGACGTCGAGACCGTGCTCTGCAACTACCGCAAGGAACATGACATCAACCTCATCGTCATGGGCGCCTACGGTCACTCCCGCATCCGCCAGTTCCTCGTCGGCAGCACCACCGCCAACGTCGTAAGGCATGCGCATGTACCGGTGTTGCTTCTGCGTTAGGCGTCAGGTGTCAGGTGTCAGGTGTCAGGTGTCAGGTGTCAGGCGTCAGGCGTCAGGCGTCAGGCGTGAAACGGTGCATCAAGGGCGAACCGGCGGCGCATGCCGGCACGCCCGGCACGCAACCAATCACGCATCTCATGGTCTGAACCCGACATGCATACCCCGTGCCGTATTCCGCAGCCGGGCGCACTTGCAACCGACAGCGAATGGCATACACTTCATAGCGTGAACAGACTGACACACAGCCTGCTGAGTCTGCTGGTTGCCGTCACACTCCTGACGGCGCCGCTACAGCCCCTGTTCGCCATGCCAACCCCCAGTGACAACAGCATGCAGATGCACGAACGCACCGGCGTGGCGCATCCCATGCCAATGGATGCGGCGGATCAGCATGAAAACATACACGACTGCGATTGCTGCCCGCCCGGCACCTGCCATTCTGTCTCGATGAACTGCAGCACCGGGCAGTGCGGCAGCTGCACCTTCTCCATCATCTCCCTGCCCCCCTCGCAGACGCCGACACTGGCGGATGGACACGCCCGTCTCAAGCCCGTTTCTGTGGTCGCCTCACCACCAGATAGCCTGTACCGCCCACCCCGTAGCTGATTTCCCCTGTTGAACGCTGAACGGTCATCTAGTGGCCGACACGTTTTATGCCTGGCGACTGTTCGCGCAGACGCCATAAGCAGAGGAAAACCAGTATGGGCAACAAGATTCTCCTGCCGCGCCACCGGGGGTTCTCCCTCTCGCGCCGGCGTTTTGTCACAGGCGTCGCCGGCGGCGCGCTGCTCGGGCTGACCGCACGCCCCAGCCTTGGCACAACCCGCAACCCGAACCAGGGACCACAAACGCTTCAGGGCAGCCATTTCGAACTGACCTATAGCCCGACACGGATCAACTTCACCGGAAAGGAACGCATCGCCACCGCCATCAACGGCTCCGTGCCTGCTCCGGTCCTGCGTATACGCGAGGGCGACACCGTCACGCTGCGCGTGAACAACCTGATGGCCGAGGACACGTCCATCCACTGGCACGGACTCATCCTGCCGAGCGCACAGGACGGCGTGCCGCATATCAGCGATGGCTTCAAGGGCATCAAGCCCGGCGAGAGCTTCACCTACCGCTTTCCGGTCATACAGAATGGCACCTACTGGTACCACAGCCACTCGGGCTTCCAGGAACAGACCGGCGCCTATGGCGCCATTATCATCGACCCTGAGGCCCCGGAGCCCTTCGCCTACGATCGCGATCACGTCGTTGTACTGTCCGACTGGAGCGACGAAGACCCGTATCGCATCTACGCCAAGCTCAAGAAGCTCTCGCACTATTACAATTTCCGGGAGCGCACGCTGGGTGAACAGTTCGCAGAACTCAAGGAGAAGGGCTTCGACGACTACATGGCGGCACGCGCTATGTGGAACGAAATGCGCATGTCGGACCGCGACATCTCGGATGTCACCGGCTACACCTATACCTTCCTGATGAACGGCGTAACACCCTCCGACGGCTGGATGGGCCTGTTCAAGCGCGGCGAGAAGGTTCGGCTACGCATCATCAACGCCGCTGCGATGACCTTCTTCGACTTGCGTATTCCTGGCCTGAAAATGACCGTGGTCGCCGCCGATGGCCAATACGTGGAACCGGTCACTGTGGACGAAATTCGCCTTGGCGTGGCCGAGACCTACGACGTGATCGTGGAACCGAAGGATGATCGCGCCTATGCCGTCTTCGCGCAGGCTATCGACCGTTCGGGTTACGCACGCGGCACCCTCACCCCCGACCCGCGACTGACTGCCGATGTACCGCCGATGGATCCGGCGCCCGTGCTCGGCCATATAGACATGGGCATGGACATGAGCGGCATGGGGCACGCCGGGCACGACATGTCGTCCATGCCCGACAACCCCTCCAATACACCAGCGATGGACCATTCCGGACACGACATGTCACAGATGTCCGGCATGGACCACTCGGCACATGACATGTCCCAGATGTCCAGCATGGACCACTCAGGACACGACATGGGTGGCGTCAGCATGACCACTGGCACAATGGGAAACGGTCGCGCGGGCTTCGGCAGCAAAGGCCCCATCACCCATGCCCGTACAGAGTACGGCCCACACATCGACATGCGAGCCGAAGCCCCTCAGTACCGGCTGGATGACCCCGGCATCGGCCTGCGCGGAAACGGTCGGCGCGTGCTTACGTACGCGGATCTCGTCAACCTCCATCCCACGCCGGACCCACGCGAACCCGAACGCGAAATTGACCTGCACCTCACCGGCAACATGAGTCGCTACATGTGGTCGGTCAATGGCGTCAAGTTCGCGGATGCCGAACCGCTGCATTTTCGGTACGGCGAACGGCTGCGCATCAACCTCATCAACGACACGATGATGAACCACCCCATCCACCTGCATGGCATGTGGAGCGACCTGGAGACCGGTGAGCCCGGGCGCATCCCACGCAAGCACACGGTGATCGTCCAGCCCGGCGCCATGATCAGCTACCTGGTCACGGCCGACGCCCTGGGCAGCTGGGCCTATCACTGCCACCTGCTGTACCACATGCCGGGCATGTTCCGGAAAGTCGTCGTGAGCTGAGGAGAAACGTCATGCTGAACATGCAACACCCCTGGCTCGCCGCCGTACTTCTGGCCATATTGCCGGCAACCGCCCTGGCCGGGGCCGAGGACGACCCTCTGCTGGCAATGGTCAGGATCGACCAGCTCGAATGGCGCGACGCCGACGAGGGCGACCTCTATGTCTGGGAGGGCGAGGCCTGGGTCGGCCACGACCTCAACAAGCTCTGGATCAAGACCGATGGCGAGCGACTTGAAGGCAGGACGGAATCCGTTACCGGCGAATTCCTATACAGCCGGGCTGTCGCACCGTACTGGGATTTACAGGTCGGCTGGCGCCGCGACTTCAAGCCCGATCCGGAACGCGACTGGGCTGCCGTCGGCTTCTCCGGCCTGGCGCCCTACTTCTTCGACGTGGATGCCTTCGTCTACGCCGGCGGCAATGACGGCAACCTCGCCGCCAGCCTGCAGGGTGAGTACGAAATCCTCTTCACCCAGCGGCTGATTCTGTCACCGGAGCTTGCACTCCACTGGCAGAAGGACGAAGACCCCGAGGTCGGACTCGGTTCCGGTTTCACCGACATGGAGGCCGGCCTGCGGCTACGTTACGAGATCCGTCGCGAGTTTGCCCCCTATATTGGCGTCAACTGGGAAAGAAAACTTGGCGATACGGCCGACATGGCACGGGCAGAGGGCGAGCAGTCATCGGAGACACAATTCGTTGCCGGGATCAGGGCCTGGTTCTAGCGACAAGCCCCCATGCCGACCGAATCCTGCGGGCTGCCAGGTATCGCACAGAATACGGAGGAGGAAACTCATCTCCGTTTCGCTGGGCCAGACCGGCTCAGCCGACGCGACAGACGTCGCACTACCATCAATGACAAGGAGTAACTGCCATGAAACATGTATTCAGAAAATCGCTCAAACCAATGCTGCTGACCACCGCCCTCGCGGCCCTGCTGAGTAGCGGCACGGCCGCCTTCGCCCATGGCTACGGCGGAATGATGGGAGACGGCCACGGGCCCTGCCACAACGGTATGCAAATGGGGATGATGGACCCGGGTATGGGTATGGACTCCGGCATGGGCATGATGGGCGGCCCGATGATGGGGGGTCCCGGCTACGGCCAGCGTTATGGCAACCCCATGGCCATGATGAACCTGACCGACGATCAGCGTCAAAAACTGTTCGATATCCAGCAGGAAGCCCGCAACAAGCAATGGAAACGTATGGGCGAGATGCAGGAAGCGATGGCCGCATTGCAACAGGAAATGGCCAAGGAGTCACCCAACCCCGACACCGTTTCCAAGGCCTATGACAGGGTATCCGCAATTCGCGGCGAAATGATGCGCCACGGACTGGAAACCCGTCAGCAGATGATGCAGACGCTGAACAAGGAACAGCGCCAGCAATTTCGCGGCATGATGGGGCCCGGCATGGGCATGATGCAGTAACCCTGCGACCGGCACGCGTTATCGCGTGCCGGTCCCCCCCCCCGAACGAAACCAGGAGACTCTTATCATGTACGACTCCGGCTGGAGCGGTCATTCGTTTTTCGGCATGGGGCTGGGTGGCGGCCTGCTCATGCTCCTGTTCTGGCTCGTCATCATTCTCGGCATCGTGGCACTTGCACGGTGGCTATGGAGCAGCGACCCGAAAGACGCCAAGAGACCCGGCAGCGGACAAAGCCGGGCCCTGGATATCCTCGACGAACGCTATGCCAGGGGTGAAATCGACGAGGACGAGTACCAGGAAAAGCGACGCCACCTGCAATGACCGCCTGATGTTGCATATTACCGTGGCGTTAGGCGTTAGGCGTTAGGCGTTAGGCGTTAGGCGTTAGGCGTTAGGCGGAGAATCTCACTGCCACACAGGACAAATAGGTCACAGAGGAATGCCGGATTCCGGTAACTCTGTGGTAAGACCGTTCCGAGGCAAATCATCGACGACCACCATCCAGCCAAACCACCTACAAAAAAGCCTCCCTTAAAGGGAGGCTTTTTGTTACAGCTCACACCGGGTCAGATCGACTTCTTGCTGAAGTACCAGTCGGTGTACTCGTAGCCTTCGCCTTCGCGCTGGGCGGCGGCATCGGCGGTCTGCGGCGGCGGCACGATGACCTTGTCACCGGGCTGCCAGCCTTCCGGCGTGGCGCAGCTGTGCTCGGCGGAGGTCTGCAGCGCCGTGAGCAGGCGGACGAACTCCGGGATCGAGCGGCCGTTGGTCATCGGGTAGTAGACCATTGCACGCATCACGCCTTCCGGGTCGATGATGAAGGTCGCACGTACCGCGGAGGTGTCATCGGCACCGGGGTGGATCATACCGTAGGCATTGGCCACCTTCATGCTCAGGTCCTCGATGATCGGGAACTGGATGTCGACGCCGAACTTCTCCTTGATGTTGCGCACCCAGGCGATATGCGCATAGTTGCTGTCGATGGACAGGCCGAGCAGCTCCGCATTCAGCTTCTGGAACGCGTCGTAGTGATTCGCGAAGGCCATGAACTCGGTGGTGCACACTGGGGTGAAGTCGGCCGGGTGCGAGAACAGCACCAGCCACTTACCCTTGTAGTCCGACAGGCTCTTCACGCCATGCGTGGTCTTGGCCTGGAAGTCCGGGGCCGGCTCGTTGATGCGCGGCATGGACGGGATGACCGGGGCGTTTTCGATTGCGTTATTCATGTGTCGATACCTTTTGGCTAGTTGGAGAATACAGTTTCAATATATCGACAGACTCTTAATCGATGAAATCGTATTAATCTAACGACTAGATCAATTTTCGCTATCGACGACATGAAGACTGCGTGCTCCGCCAGTCATCGCCCGCTCATCACCTCGGCCTGGCATTGGCATAGTAGTCTGCCAGGGCCTTGATCTCTTCGTCACTCAGCTGCGTAGCAAACTGCGCCATTCCCTCATCGAGATCGTTGCGTCGTGCGGCGTCACGGAATGCATTCATCGTGCGGACGAAATACGCCGGCTCCTGGCCCGCCAGGGCCGGCGTGTCGTTGATGCCACCCTGGCCATCCAGGCCGTGACAGGAAGCGCAGGCGGTGAGCAGGCGCTCGGGATCACCGCGACGTGCGATATCGGGTACGGCCGGATGCGCCCGCTCCGCATTGGCGGGCACCGGCAGGGGTTCATTCGCGTAGTAGGCGGCCAGATCGCGCATGTCCTGCTCATCCAGCAGCTGCGCCAGTTTGTGCATGATCTGGGCCTGCCCCGTGCCCTCGTGACGGCGGCCGCTGCGGTAATCGTGCAGCTGCTTGTAGGTATACTCGGCGCGCTGGCCCGCGAGGTGCGGATAGTTGCGGCTGGGCGAGACGCCGCTCGCGCCGTGACAGGAGGCACACATCAGACTTTCGTGCAGGTCCTTGCCGCGACGAGGATCTGCCTTAGCCACGGTTGCCAGCTGGCCGAGCAGCTCACTGCGCTGCCACGGATCGGTGTCGGGGACTGCAAAGGGCGAATCGCTTGCGATGGCGGCGAGCGACAGACAGAGCAACGCCACGCAGGCGACGTGTTTTACGATGGTCATGGACATGGTTCGACCTCTCAGCTGAAGACGTCTTTGACGAAGGTGCGGTGCCAGTTCTTGAGGTACACGGACTCGAGCAGCGGCTGCGCCGGGTTGTCGGTGACCGGCGACACCGCGCCGCTGTCCGGCACCTTCTGGATCAGGCCATCGCGCAGCTCGAATACATCCGAGATAGACACACCATAATCCGACCCCACCAGGCTGTAGCAGGTGTTCGCCCAGGTGGGTACCACCGGGTCGAAGCCGCTCAGCTCGGCGCGGATCACATGGGCCACGAGCTTGGCATGGCTGTTGGCCGAATAGCCGGACTTGGGCATGGCATCGCAAACGGCCGAATCGCCGATGACGTGGATGTCGTCTAGCTGTGTCGACTTGAAGGTGGCGCGATCCACCGGGCACCAGCCGGTCTGGTCGACGAGTCCGATGTCGAAGGCCAGTTTCCCCGCCTTCTGCGGCGGGATGATGTTGACCAGGTCGGCCCGATGCATGCCGTTTTCGGCCTCCACGGTCATCCGCTCCGGATCGACGGAAAGGACGCGTCCACCCTGCGACCCCGATATCCACTCGATGCGGCTGTGTTCGGTGCCGTAACCGTAGAGCCGCTCCCAGCCTTTCTTGAAGGGCACATCCTTGGTGAAGCGATCCTTGGGGTCGAGGATCAGCACCTTCGCCCGGGGGTTATGCTGCGCCAGCCACTCGGTGATCAGCGACGAGCGCTCGTAGGGTCCGGGCGGGCAGCGGAACGGGTTCTGTGGCGGGGCAATGAGCACCGTGCCGCCCTGTGGTAACGCCTCGAGCTGGCGCTTGAGCAGCAGGGTCTGCGGCCCGGCCTTCCAGGCATGTGGCATGCGGGTCTCGGCCACCTCGGCGGTATACCCCTCGATCTCCTCGTACCGGAAGTCGATGCCAGGCGAGACCACCAGGCGATCGTAGCTGACGCGCTCGCCCCCCTGTGTACGCACCTCGCGACGGTCGGGATCCACACCCACGACGCGATCGATGATCACATCGACGTCGAAACGGCTCTTGATCGTCTCGTAGTCGAAGGTGAGGTCGTCCAGCGTGAAGTGCCCCGTAATCACCTCGTTGCTGCGCGGGCAGGTGATGTAGGCGGCATTCTGTTCAATCAGGGTGATCCGCACATCCGGGTTCATGATGCGGGTGTACTTGGCGGCCGTGGAACCACCGATCCCGCCGCCGAGGATGACCACGTGGGCGGCGGCACGGCGCTGGGCCTGCGCGGAGGCGCCGAACAGGCCAGTACCGGCCACGGCCGCGAGGCCGAAGGCCTTGATGAAGGCGCGGCGTGAAACGTTACTCATGCTCTTCACTCCCGTATTGCGTGGCAGGGCGCGAGGCAAACCATGCGGCCATGGCCTCGATCTCGGCATCACTGTAGGCGCGGGCGATGCGGTCCATCACCACGCCCTCGCGCCGTCCCTCGCGAAAGTCCTTCATGGCGCGAATGAACTGTTCGGTTTCCATGCCGGCGAGCGGTGGCATGGCCTCGTTGAACTCGCGCCCGTCGGTACCGTGGCAGGCCGCGCAGTTCTGGCCGAGCAGTTCCCCGCTGGCGATGTCGCGGGCCGCGGCCGGCTGCAGGGCCAGGGCCGCCAGGACCAGCGAAAGTCCCAGGTACTGTCTTGATGTCATGTCGATCTCCTCAATTCGGTTGCGGTATGGGCTGGCCGCTCAGCGTGCCCACACGACGAAACCGACCACAAAGTACTGAACGATCCACAGCGCAATCAGCGCGATGCTCACGACCCCCATGCGATGTACGGCGGGACTCGGCGTGTACACGCCGACGGTGCGCCCGGCCTGCCAGGCGACCGTGAGCAGGTAAGCGAGTACGGAGCCGCCGATTATCGCGAAGGTGCCGAAGAACAGCGCGGTGCTGTACCAGTCCATGTTGACCTTGTAATCCATGAAATCGTAGGCGTGAGCGCCGTACAGGATCACGTAGCGCAGCGCCTCGCGCGCGGCAGCGATGACGATACCGACCACCAGCAGCACGAGCAGGGGCAGGTAACTGCCGCGTTCACCATCCCCGCGGGCCAGGTGAGCGGCGATACCGCCCGCTACCAGTGCGGCCAGGGCGACCCACACCCAGATTGAGGTACCAAAGCCCGCGGCACTCTCCGGCAGCGTGGCCATCCACAGACCACCCAGCAGCAGCACGAGCGGCACGCCGACCTGCAACAGGCGCGCGCCCAGCCGGTTGACGAAGGCGAGGTAGCCCAGATCGGCGTCGGCACGGCCGCTCAGGTAGCGCGCGTAGGCCAGCAGCCAGGCGCCGACCGCCGGCACGGCCATCAGGATGAAGAAGCCGAAGCGCCAGGGGTTATAGGCATGCAGGCTTGCACCGCTGGTATCCAGGTCACCACCCGGGGCATACCACTGCATCCACTGATCCGGGTGCAGCATCTGGCTGGTGAACACGTGCATCAGGAACCCCGCCACCAGGAACAGCGCCAGGGACACCAGCATTGCCCAGCGTGAACGCGGCGTACGGGACGTATCGGCGCGGTAGTTGCTGAAGTAGTACACGTACAGCAGCAGGTAGGCCGCGATCATGATGACGATGAAGCCGATCACCCACCGCGCCGACAGCACGCTGGACGTGTACCAGAACGGGTCGTAGATGACCTGGACGAATAGCAGCGGTGCGACGCCGATGACGATGGCCACGGACACGGCGATCTTCGCCACGTCGGTCATTGCCGACGCCAGTCGGCGCCAGTGCGGGTCGGCACGGAAGGCGCCGGAAATGACCAGCGACGAGGCACCGAGCATCACCTGCACGGCGAAGATGTGCAGGGCGAAGGTGAGCACGCTCAGGAGCATGAACACCACCGGGTAGAATGGGAGCCCGGCGGGGTCACGCAGGGCGTAGAGCATGTTGGCATCCATCACTTGTCCTCCGTGGTCTGGACCTTCGCGAGCGGCGCGCGCTCGGCCTGGTAACGGGCGACGACACTCGGATCATTGAGACTGGCGAGGTACACGGCCAGCGCCTCGAACTCGAGATCCTTGAGGGGCATCGCCGGCATGTACATCGTGTTGCCCGTACCGAGTGATCCCTTCATGTACCGCTTGATGGCGACGATATCGCTGCTGTCGCCGATGTAGCGACGGATGGGGCGGATGCCCGTATCGCTCAGGCTGTGGCAGTTGGTGCACATCGTGATCGCCACGGCCTCCCCGGCACGCGCAACGTTCTCGGGCGTGACCTCGCGCAGCTCCTCGGGCAGGAACGGGTGCAACGGCAACAGGCCGTGCGCCTCGAGCCGCGGCATCTCGGACTCGATGCCCAGGCCCGGCACGTCACGCCCGATGACCTGGTTGGAGTAAACGTACTGGCCGGCGACCCAGGGCTTGCGAATCGATTCGCGCGCCACCTCTTCCGGCCACAGGCCGAACACCAGCAGGGCGACGACCATCGTCGCCGCGCCCCAGGTCACGAGCAGGCGCGGCTGAAGCATGGTGGCGATGAAATACACCAGGATGCCACCGAGAATCGCCATGAGACTCGGCACGAAATAGTCGGGCAGGCGGTTCTGCATTACCAGGTGCGCGTACTCGGGCAGGGTATGCAGATACCACTGGAAGAGCGCCGCGCCCACGATGGTGGACACAATGCCCAGCCAGCCCAGCTTGCGCGACATCTCTTTCTTGAAGGCGGGGTCCTTGATGCGCGCAGCCACGATGCCGCCGACGACCGCCGTCATGGTGAGCATGAAGGCCGTACGCATGGCCAGCTGTGCGAAGGTATTGGAGCCGTAGAAGCCATTCAGGTAACCGCCCTCGACAAACCACACCTCCTTTCCCGGCCACAGCATAAAGGAGAGGATCCCGATGATGATCAGCATGGTGGCGTAGGAGGCCAGGCCGAAGACCCAGGCGATGGTCATGTGCGTGCGCTTGTCCACCTTGCCGACGAGGTAGACAACCATGTACACACCGACCACCTCGATGACGAAGAACACCCATTCGGTCGCCCATTTCCACACGAAGGTATGGATCAGGGCAGAGATCCCGCGCGGACTCGCCACGGTGGTGGAGTACCAGATGCCGACCCCGGTGATGGAACCGACCACGTAGGAAAAGATCAGCAGAAACAGGCCGTACTTCTTGATGTAATCGAGCAGCTCGGGCCGGTCTTCACGGTAGGCCTTGGTGGAAAGATAGGCGAACAGGATCGCCGCACCCACCGCGGTGTGCGAGAAGAGCACATGGACGGTGGCGATGATCGCCACCACCCAGCCACTGCCGATACCGGGCTCATACCAGGTCGGATACAGGCCGATGAAATCCATCGGAATTCTCCCTTCTACGTATTGAACATCGGCGGCCGCGGCCCGGCTGATGCCAGCCAGGGCGCCCGCCACACGTGGCGACCCGATTTACTCCTCGGGCCGACAAATCCCCTGCACACGGATCTCCACCACGGTCATCACGAGCAACAGCGCGATCACGGCGGTGGTGAGAACCAGCAGGCCCTCGCCCAGCCAGGCGTACATCGCGTTGCCACCCACCCGCGCCATGACGAAACTCGCGGTGGTCACGGCGGCCAGCGGGAACGAATACGCCCACCAGGAGAGGAAAAAACGCAGGCGCGCAAAGCGCGGCACCTGCACCAACAACAACAGGGTAAGGAACAGCGCGATACCCAGCAGCACGCGCGCAAAGGGGTCCACGTCGCCGGTAAGCCCCACGTAGGCAATAAAACCTACGGCCGGCGGCGCGATGAGGATGAACAGGGTCGGCATCAGCCGCTGCGGCAAGGGCTGATGGAACAGGATACGGT
>OMKS01002821.1_pt1 | contig 14222 bp, 12 predicted proteins | sample 1674721 | NCBI WGS metagenome assembly OMKS01 (sample SAMN06264996, study PRJEB25208) | sediment metagenome | isolation source: hot spring sediment | place: USA: California | collected 2014-09-02 | reverse complement strand
TTTTCAAGCAGAAGACGGCATACGAGATCTAGTACGGTCTCGTGGGCTCGGAGATGTGTATAAGAGACAGGTATGCAAGAACATCGACATAACGAACATCGCCATCCGTTCCGAGCTGGACGAGGATGTCGCACCGTATGTGTACGGCATCGCGGTCGAGCGGGTGTTCGTCGACGTCCCGGAGGAGATGGACGAGATCACAGACCTTCTCGGGAAGATACTGGATGAGAAGATCAACGCGCTCAGGAAATATAAGCTGCTGGACCCGAAAAGGAGGGCGACCATCAGGGACCTTCTGGAGGTGGGGAATGTGATCAGGGCGAAGCTGAACAGCGGAAAGAAGAACTATCACATGTTCAAGGCCTTGTCCATCCAATCCATGGCGATCAAGATCAGCCACGCGATAGACCTCGCCAAGACGCAGGGGCCAGATTCGCTAAGGAACTACATATCCAAGATAGCCGAGGACGCCGGGACAAAGGGCGGTTCTAAAGCCGCCAAGGAGCTGGTCAAGGACGCCAGGTTCGAAATGGCCAGAAGGCTCCTCGACACGTCAAAGGGAGAGAACCCCAAGCTGGACATGGTTCAGAAAATCGTTGCCGACCAGCTATCCCGAAATCAGGACTCGAGGATTATCGTTTTCACGCATTACAGGGACACCTGCGACCAGGTCACCCGACTCATCGAGGATCTCCCCGGCGCTAGACCGGTCCGCTTCGTCGGCCAGTCCACGCACGGTGAGGATGCGGGCCTGAGGCAGAAGGAGCAGAAGGAGATCGTCACACGCTTCAAGAGCGGGGAGCGCAACGTTCTGGTCGCCACCTCTGTCGCCGAGGAGGGGCTAGACATCCCATCGACGGATCTGGTCATCTTCTACGAGCCGATACCATCCGAGATCAGGACGATCCAGAGACGCGGAAGGACCGGTAGGCACAGGCCCGGAAGGGTGGCCGTCCTGCTCGCCAGGGACACGAAGGATGAGACATATCACTACTCGAGCCGCCGGAAGGAGGACAAGATGAGGAGGCAGCTTGAGAGCCTCAGGAGGAGGCTGAGGGTCGCCAGGAAAATCAGCTCGGATTCCGGACAGCCGATCGATGTGGACCGGTTCTTCGATGAGAGCCCATCCAGCCTCTCGGAGGAGAGAAGGGCGCGGTCGATATCGAAATCGCAGACCCTGTTGTCCGATTTCGGAGCGGTGCAATCGCTGAGCATGCGCCTGCTGGCCGATCCGGAGAGGAACGCGGAGGTGCTCAGGGAATTGGATGACGTCGGTCTCAGGTTCGAAGCGAAGAGCATGATACCGGAGGATTTCATAATCGGCCAAGACATCGCGGTTGTGCGGGAGACGATCGACCGGTTTCTGAAGGACATAGATCACCCCGAGGTGGTGTCGAGGATCACCGCACTCCAGGAGAGATATCGGCGGCCGATACTCGTTGTCGAGGGCGGGGGATCGCCTGGACATGGCATTTCCGAGAAGCTGCCGCTTTTCGACGCGCTCAACTCGCTCATTCAGAAGCTGAGAATACCGCTGATGCCGACGAACGGCCACTCGGATACGGCCGCGTTCATCGCATCGCTTGTGAAGTCGGAGATGACGAAAGAAAGTCCGAAGCAATCATCGAAGTCCGAAACGGAGCTGTCCGAATATCAGAGGAGGATGATCGAGGGACTTCCGAATGTCACCTCCGTCCTCGCCGAAAGGCTTCTCGATAAGTTCGGGAGCGTTCAGAAGATCCTCAGCTCCTCGAAGGAGGATCTGATGTCAGTTGAAGGCGTTGGCAATGTTATAGCCGAGGAGATCATCCGGATCGCTACCGAGAAATACAGTACTGAACGAACCTCATAGCTTTGCCCGGGTGAAAGGCGTCAGGTCGCTTCCCTTGATGGTCGCGTCGATCACCATTTTTCCGGTCGTCTCTCCGGCGCTCGGGTCGAGAGAACTCCCCCTGCAATTTTCCAGAATTGTCAGGTCTCTCTGGGGCTGGAAGCGCGTGGCGATCGCCCACTCGACATCTGAAGGGTCGTAAATGTCGATATCACGGTCCACGACGACGACCGACTTCATCGATTTGTGAGCGTCGAGGGCGGCGAGACCGGCCTTCTTCCCATCTTCGTCATCGACCTTCGCAATTGATACAACGCCGTGAAGCCAGCCGCAGCTCCCCTCGGTCAGATATACGTTCTCGACACCGGGAACGACCTTTCCGACGCCGGAATAGATGACCGGCTCTCTCGGCATTCCCATCAGTATGCGGTGCTCGGCACCGCCTGAAAGAAGCAGCTGCATGATCGGTTCGGAACGGGTGCTCATGGCGTCGATTTCCACCACCGGCTGTTTTCGAACATAGTCTACCGTAGTAGTAATGTCGACGAACGGTCCCTCGTCGGCCATTTCCGAGGTGATCCTGCCCTCGAAGACGACCTCAGAGTATGCCGGCACTGAGATGCCGTTTCCCGCTTTTGCGACATGAACGGGCTCTTCGAGGCAGAGCTCCCTCAGGGAGTTGGCTATCCTCAGCTCGTCGTTCCCATAGCCGACAGTCATCGCCGCGGGGAGGAGAATGGAAGGACAGAGCCCGATCGCGATCGCGATCGGCAAATCCTTTCCGGATTCGACCGCCTTCCTGTGCATCTCGAAGAGATCCCTGGGCACGAGTCGAATGGCCAGACGGTTCTTGCCGATCATCTTCATCCTGTGGAATGAGAGATTTCGCACGCCCTCGAATTCGCCAATGACCACACCTGAAGTGAGATATCTGCCACCGTCTACCGGATAGTATTTCGGGATGGCCAGATCGCCGAGATTGATATCCTCTGTTCGCGATTCTTTGAACGGGGCGTCGTCTACCATCTTCGGGTCGCTCGGACAGCTCATGGCTTTGGACATGTTCTCCATGAGCGTCCTGGCGTCCACCCCGAGCGCCCTGCATATCCTCTCACGGGTGCTCCAGAGATTGCCAATAGCCCTCTGCCCATTTAGGTTCTCGAACAGAACGGGGACCGATTCGTTAGAGGCCAGTATCTTAGACGCCTCCAAATCGACCGATACCTCCCGGTCGATCACCAGTATATCCTTGAATTTGACCATCAGGCTTCGAATGCCCATATCAGCTCACCGCGACATTCAAGAGGCAGTCCCCGATATTTCCGTTTTGCTGATATAGACGGGGGGAGTAATCGTATGTTTTACCTCGAGATCCACCGTTCAAATGGATATCATATGCCGGCAATAAATCGTGGTCGATTTCTCCGTTTGTCATCTTCTTTCGCTTTCATGCATGTAGCGCTGCGAAAGTATAAAATCGCCGTGAGATTCTTCTCTTTATATAATGCCCACGGAACAAATAAAAATCGACTATAAATTATTGGCTGAAATAAATAAAAGATATTCTACATTTCCGCAGGATCAGTGGGAAAGAATTGCTGATGGTTTTTATAAAATCACGGAAATCGGCAAGAAACCAGATGTGTCAATCCAATATTTGTCAGATCAGGTCGCGAGGATGTTATACAGGCTATTTGAGTTCAAAGAGATCGGGATTGTCTTCAAGAACGAAAAAGACGGATTGTTCAGATATGCGACCTTGCTTGGGTACAGAAAGGAAGCCGAAGCCGAGAACAGAAAACTCGTCTATTCCGAGGAGGATTTCATGAACGAAGAGAAGTTCCCGCATGCCAAGATGGGCAGGTCCTCCGAGTTCCATGTGGCAGAGTACATACATCATGAAGGGGGAGATATAGCCAAAGCGTACAACCGTCCAATAGAGCTCTCAGCGCAGAGAAAATCGGCGGAGGATTTTCTGGAAGGGGATTATATTGATGTTGATATCAGGGGGAATAACAATGAGCTCCTCGGATGGTTCGAGCTCTCCAACACCAAAGATAGAAAACTTCCCACGAGAAGCACGATCATATGGGTAGAGCTCTTCGCGAGCCTGGTCGGCATGATCTATCTGAAGATGAGAAAATAGTACCGCACCATCCGAAAGGCATCCGGGTCATGGTGGAAAGACTCATTCCAGCTCAATTATCTGTTCGCTGATCTCCAGCTGCTTCTCGCGCATCCGTGCGAGATAGCTCTCAGCGGGGAGCATCTCGGGCCAGACGAGGCCTTTCTGCGGGATTTCGCCGTCGATCAACATCTCCGTACCTATTGCCCCGGCAACACCGACGAGATATCCGGTTGCGTTGACTTTGCTGAGCTGATAGGCTTTCTCGTGCGACATGATCGTCCATATCTTCATCATGATTTTCTTTCCGTTGAGGGACCCTGTGGTCTCGACAACCAGCGCCATGTGCCCCTTTACCTTCCCAACGAAATCCGTGGGTTTGGGCATGAGGGTCGTCAATAAATCCAAGGGCGCGACCTCAACGCCCCGGACATCGATCGGATCCCGGCTGTGCATGCCAATCATGTAAAGGGTCTTTGCGATCGCCACAAAATTATCGTCTATGGCGATCCGGAAATCGACATTTTTGACGCCCTCGATAAGGTGGGACATGATGAACGTCTCCTCATGGTCGGTATTATATACCGTCAGAGGGCCCACCGGATCGGGAAATTCATAGACCCCTTTCGAGCTCAATGGGGGGGCATAGGTCATCTTGCCGTTCTTGAATATCCCAGCTGGCGATGTGACCTCATCCATCATATCGGCAGGTGACCAGAGCGTGTAAAAATCCAAGCCGTTGACCGACCCGGTATCTCCGTCCATTGTCCTGATTTCATCTACTTGATCTAGCTTGTCGGCGGAATATCTGGCGAACACGTCCGAAATGCCCGGATCCGATCCCATGCATGATAGCAGGGTCACCTCGGCATCCTTTGTTATATTTTCCTCCTTCAGAGCCTCGTCATAATCAAGGGTCATGGAGAAATCGATATAGTGCGTTCCGGTCTCCATTGCGGCCATCATGACCTTGCGATTCAAGGTCCAAGAGATCGCGCTTATTATAATATCAGCGTTTTTCATCAGCCTTTTCACCGCATCATAATCTGAAGCATCGACCTTTTCGATCGATATTTTATCGCCATCTATTCTCTTGGCCAGATCTTCCGCCGTATCCGTAACAATATCCGCAAGAACGATCTCATCGATTTTATTGTTCTTGGCAAGTTCTTCTGCGCATACTAGTCCGGTTATTCCGCACCCGAGCTGAACGACTTTCAAGTTCACCCACCTGATCGGGTTATGGACTGGAAGGGTAATATATTAGCGCTCACCAATGGCTGCGTTTATGAAATGTATTCAAACTCTCATTCGAACCTCAGTGGATCGTCAAATTCTTTCCTGTTCTAATGCTTGAGCTTTCCAAAAGAAGATTTTTCTCGTTCCCGATATTGTCACGGATTGGATCTCGGTCTGGCCATAGATAGTAAGTATTTATATCGCAAATATGATTGGCACGCGATGGACGATCTGGACCGGACGGTTCTGAAGTATGCGCTTCAGAACGCCCTCGGATACGGAGGCGAGGCCAGGGCGGGGTCGGTGATCGGCAAGGTATTGGCCGAGATGCCGGAGCTCAGGTCGCGTGCAAAAGAGGTGAACGAGCTGGCCGGAAGGATAGTCCGAGAGGTCAACTCGATGGGACTGGACGAGCAGAAGAGCAGGCTCGCGGAGATCGCCCCGGAGCTTCTGGAGAGGGAGAGAAAGGAGCGCGAAATGGTCCTTCCGGAGCTCGAGGACCGTTCGGGCGAGGTCATAATGAGGTTCGCCCCCAACCCATCCGGGCCGTTGCACATCGGCCATTCAAGGGTGGCGGTGTTGAACGACGAGTATGTGAAGAGGTACGGTGGCAGGTACATCAACCGATTCGAGGATACCGATCCTTCCAGGGTGGATGTCGAAGCCTATGACATCATCGCGAGGGACCTCGAATGGCTGGGAGTGAATATTACAGAAACCCATTACCAGACCGACAGGTTCGACATCTACTACAGGATAGCGCTGGAGCTCCTGGAGAAAGGACACGGATACATATGCACTTGCAACATGGACAGCTGGAGAGAGCTTAAGGAGCATGGGAAGGCTTGCCCGCACCGTGAGGCGGCAATTGAGGATCGGCTTCATCTCTGGGACAAGCTTTTCGACGGGACGTTCGCCCCCCGGGAAGCCTCGATGGTAATCAAGACCGATCTCGAACTCCCCAACCCGGCCCTCAGGGACTTCGTAGCGCTGAGGATCGACGACCAACCGCACCCCAGGACTGGCACGAAACACAGGGTCTACCCGCTTATGAATTTCTCCGTGGCGGTGGACGATCACCTGATGGGGCTGACGCACGTCCTGCGAGGAAAGGATCACCTGAACAACACCTATAGGCAGAGCTACATCTTCGAATACATGGGCTGGCCGAAGCCCTCATACATCCACTACGGCAGGGTCAGGATCCCGGGTCCGGAGCTGAAGACCTCCGCGATGTCCGCGGGCATCAAGGAGGGGAGGTATGAAGGCTGGAACGATATCCGGCTGGGCACGCTTAGCGCATTGGCCAGGAGGGGGATTGAGTCGGATGCGCTCAGGGAATATTGGGTCCGAGCCGGCATCAGCGAGGTCGATGTGGAATTCTCATGGGACACCCTGTTCTCCCTCAACAGGGAGATCATAGACCCCGTTGCCGACAGATACTTCTTCGTCTCAAGGCCGGTGCCGATCAGCATCAAGGGCGTGGACCATCTGGAGGGTAGGGCTCCGCTGCACCCTTCACGGGAGGACGCGGGCGTTCGGCAATACTCGATGGACCAGCCGATCAAGGTCTACATTCCGCTGGAGGACATCGAGAAATGGTCGAAGGTGCGGCTCAAGGACCTCTGCAATGTCGAGATCGACGGAACGGTCGCGAATTATGTGGGCAACGACCTGGGCGCGATTAAGAAGGGGTTCAGGATAATCCACTGGGTTCCAGAAGATTCTGTGCCCATGCAGGTCCTTCTCCCGGACGGTACGGTTGCGAAAGGGTTCGGGGAGAACGGGATCCGTGAGGCGGTCGGTAAGATCGTCCAGCTTGAGCGCTTTGGCTTCGCAAAGATCGAAAGCTCAAACTCTGAAATCACCGCGGTTTTCGCTCATAAATAGTCACAGATCGACATCGGGCACGATATCACAGGACGCGCAGGGGAAGCACATCGTCTCGAACTTGCGCGGGGAAAGCCCGTTCTTCCGGAGCGTTTCCGCATGCCTGCGGCCGAGCGCGACGAGCCGTTCTTCATCTACTGGGGTGAGAGGTCCCAGCGCCTTTTCCAATCTCGGCCTGTTCGCGTCGTCCAGCCGAAGCCTCCGGATATTTGCCACCGAGCCCATACCTGCCAGCATGGATACGGCGTTCTCGACATCGGAGTCATCCTCTCCGAACCCGACGATGATGTTCGAGGTCACGGCCCCTCTGCCGAATATCTCGGAGGCCCAGCCTATGCTCTCAATGGTGAGATCGTAGTCCCTGTTCGGGCAGACCATCCGGAAGATATCGCCCCTGGCAGCCTCCAAATTGACCTTGATCTCATCGGCCCCGGCTTTGCTGAGCTTCACGAGCTGGTCCCTCGAGGTAATCAGCGGCTCGGCACCCACCTTGAGCATCGGGAATGCTCTCTTGACCCTCGCGATAAGCGCCGCGACATCTTCGACCTGCTGCTCTACGGTCGAGGTTACTCCGGAGGTGACCGCAATACCACCGATTTTTCCATGCTTGGAGCTGGCGACGATTAGGTCGAACGCTTTCTGAACGGTCAGTTCCTGCTTCCCGGCCGAATCTATGTTGCAGTAGAGGCAGCCCAGCCGGCAGCTCCTGCCAAGGCAGACGAATGCCTGATCAGGGGCGTGACACAGGGTGGGCACAATCCGTACATCGGTAACGAAAACCTCCCCGTCCCTCAGCACCTCGTATCCTCCCTTGCCGACCTGCCTGAGTTCAAGGTCACTGGCGCAATTTCTGTCCACCTCCATCTTGACCCGCCTGCCGGAAAAGGCGATCACGATCGATTCGCCGCCCGCGCCTGGGCCGGCAGAGCTCCTGCTCGTCGGAAACGGTATTTTGGTCCCGGGAGGAACGGATATCCTTCCGCTGCAGATTAGCTCGGCCTTTTTTCTTAGGCTCAGCGTGTTATCTTCCATTTGGCCCCTTCAGAGGAGTCCTGCACTTCTATGTTAAGCTTTCTGAGGCCGTCCCTGATCGCATCGGCGGTGCCGAAATCCCGGTTCTTCCTGGCCATCTCCCTTATCTCCAGAATGAGCTCGATCAGCTTTGGTTCAAGTCCCTCGACCTTCTCGGTCATATCATCCCTTTTCAGAATATCGAACACGGAATCCATCCGCTCGAATGCGGATTTCAGGTTTTCGACTCCTTTGTTGCTGAGCGCCCTCTGTCCCAGAAGCCGGTTGGCTTCGCGTGCCAGGGAAAACATGGCTGCGAGAGCCTCCCTCGTGTTGAAATCGTCGTCCATTTTCTCCTCGAATTCCGCGACGGCGCGCTTCGACAGCTCGGCAGCGTCGTCGGTGCCGGACGCATTCCCCTCGGCGCCCAAGAGCTCCTGGAAGCTGCTCTGCAGCCTCTCCAGGCTGCGTTTGGCCTCGGCCAGCGAGCCTTCATCGTAGTTGAGCGGCTGGCGGTAATTGGCGTTCAGCAGGAAAAGACGGATTACCGACGGATCGTGCCTCGCCAATATTTCCTTCACGGTGAAGAAATTGGACAGAGACTTCGACATCTTCTCCTCGTCTATCATCAGCAGGCCGTTGTGCATCCAATATTTGACGAACGGCTTTCCGGTGGCGGCCTCCGACTGCTGAATCTCGTTCTCGTGGTGCGGAAATATCAGCTCCGTGCCGCCTCCGTGAATGTCCACCGTCTCCCCGATGAACTTGAGGGCCATTGCGGAGCACTCAATGTGCCACCCGGGCCTTCCCTCGCCCCAGGGGCTAGGCCAGGAGATCTCGCCCTCCTTCGCCCCTTTCCAGAGCGCGAAATCCGCCGGATGTCTCTTGTCCTCGTCGATATCTATTCTGCACCCGGACTGCATCTGCTCCAGGGACTGTCCTGAAAGCTTACCGTAATCTTCGGCCTTGGTTATGTCGAAGTATACGCCGGTATCGGTCCGGTATGCCCGCCCCCTCTCCTCCAGCTTCTTGATGAGCGAAATGATATCAGGTATTGTCTCGCTGGCGCGGGGGTAGTGATCCGCCCGCCTCACCCTCAGCCGGGACATCTCATCGAAAAATCTGTCAATGTACATCTCGGAGAGTCTCAGGGGCTCCATGCCCAGCTCGTCTGCTCTCGCGATGATCTTATCGTCGACATCGGTGAAGTTCGTGACATGGCTGACCTCGTATCCGCGGTACCTGAGGTATCTGACGACCGCGTCGAAGACCACGGCCGATCTGGCGTGTCCGAGGTGTATGTCATCGTATGCCGTGACACCGCAGACGTAGACCCCCGCCTTGCCGGAAATCACGGGTCTGAACTCCTCCTTCCGATGCGTCAGTGAGTTGTAGATCGAGATGGACATGTCACTTCACTTCTTCAGCTTCTTCCATCGATATATCGCGCTTGACCCTCTTGCTCGGCTTGATCCCGCTCTTCTCCTCGATCGTCGACACCCTGAACTCGAGCTCCGAGAGGTTGTGGCAGATGTCGATAAACGTCTGCATAACCGGATCGGGAAGCTCGTCATGCCTGAGATCGATGACCGTGGCGCTCTCTCTCCTCACGATTTTCGCCGGGACGCCGACCACGGTGCTGTTGGGCGGTACATCCTTCACGACGACGGAACCGGCTCCGATCTTGACGTTGTCGCCCACAGTCACGGGGCCGAGGATCGCGGCTCCGGCGCCGATAACTACGTTATTGCCGATAGTGGGATGACGCTTCTCCTTGCCTGTGCTGACCCCGCCCAGGGTAACACCCTGGTATATGGAAACGTCGTCGCCTATCTCGGATGTCTCTCCGATCACCACCCCTGTGGCGTGATCTATGAAAAAGCGCCTGCCGATTACTGCACCCGGGTGAATATCGGCTCCGGTGAATATCCTCGAGATGTGGTTGATCATGCGAGCGAAAAAGAACATTTGCTTTTTGTAAAGCCTATGGGCCATTCTGTGCAGCCTGAGAGCGTGAAGCCCGGGGCTGAACAGGAGTGCCTCCGACCTGCTCTTCGGCGCGGGGTCCCGTTCGAGGACGACATCCAGATCGCTCTTTTCGTGCATGGCAATCAATCTTCGTGGGCAAATAGGCCCGTGCTCAAATATCTTTCGCCAGTGTCCGGCAGAATTACGACGACTGTATTGCCCGAATTCATCTCGATGGCTACCTTGTAGGCGGCCCAGGCGGCGGCTCCTGAGGAGGGGCCTGCCAGTATGCCTTCTTTATTGGCCAGCTCGCGGGCGGCGCCTACCGCATCGCCCTCCGTTACCTGGATCACACGGTCAATGACGCTCCTATCGAGAATTTCCGGGATAAACCCGGCCCCGATCCCCTGTATTCCGTGAGGACCGGGAGCTCCGCCACTGAGCACCGGTGACGCTTCTGGCTCGACCGCTATCACCTGAGTCCCGAGGTTGCGCTCTTTCAACAGCCGTCCCACACCGGTTATCGTACCCCCGGTGCCGACGCCGGCCACGAATGCATCGGGAGACGGCACGAGTGAGAGTATCTCCTCAGCCGTGGTCAACGAATGGATGGCCGGGTTTGCCCGGTTCTTGAACTGATCTGGCATGAAGGCATCGCCCTGCTCTCTCAGAATGCGTTCCGCGGCTTCTATGGTGCCCCTCATGCCCGACTTTCCGTCCGTAAGCTCGATCTGCGCACCCAGTGACCTGAGCAGCTTTCGCCTCTCGATGCTCATGGTTTCCGGCATGGTCAGTATCAGACGGTAACCTTTCACCGCGCAGACCATGGCCAGACCTATCCCTGTGTTCCCCGACGTCGGCTCAACGACGGTCATCCCGGGGCGCAGCACCCCCCGCCTCTCCGCGTCTTCGATCATGGAAAGGGCGATCCGGTCCTTCAAGGAGGACATCGGGTTCATCGACTCGATCTTGGCGACTATGGTTGCACCCTTCTGCGGACCAAAACTGGATAGCTTTACGAGCGGGGTGTCGCCGATCGTTTCCAGAATGCTGCCGTAAACTCTCTCTCGGCTCAAATGGCACACCTTACTTTTCGAGATATGAACTATGACGCCTAATAAATTATTACCGCCAACTGGGAATTAATAGCAGATCGGATGGATAGATGGCAAATTTTGAATACCCGTCCCGCACAATTCGCTGTCTGTGATCTCGGTCAATCACGCACTCGTCTCAGATATGCTCGCGAGAGCCTCTGCATCGAGAAATGAAATTTGCGGTATCCTGGGAGGGGAGATCTCGGGAGATGTCAAGAGGGTGCTTTGTTTGGAGTGGTTGGAGAATATCGATTCGGATCCGGAGTCTTCCTATTATGCGGATCCCGAGCAGCTCGTTCGGTCGATATCGAAAATCGAGGGACGTAGCATGAAGATACTCGGCATCGTCCACTCACACCCCTCAGGCCCCGCTCGCCCATCGGAATCAGACGAGAAAAAGGTAACCTGGTTCGGATATTCTCACATCATTCTTGCGCCGAGAGAAGACGATCAGGTCAGCTCTTGGCTTTGGGATGAAGACTCGGGGAAATTCATTAGGGAGGAAGTTCTAATAGATTAACGATCGCGGTGGGCTCAGATGGGCATTTCAATTCCGGCGTCTTCCCCGCAGGATGGGCAACCTGGGTTTCTCTGGAATTTGATCTCTTGAAACTCCATTTCAAGGCCATCCAGCAGCAAGAGCCTGCCGATGAGCGGCCGTCCTATATCGAGCAGGATCTTGACGGCCTCGGTAGCCTGGATCAGACCGATTATGCCGGATACGCTCCCTAGGACTCCTACTTCGGTCGTCGTTGGAACCATCCCGTCCTTTGGCTGTCTGAAAAGGCACCTGTAGCAGGGGCCTTTCCCCGGAACGAACGATGAAACCTGTCCATGGTATTCCAGAACGCTCCCGATCGAGCAAGGTTTCCGCTCGGCAATCGAGGCATCGTTTACCAGCAGCTTTGTCCTGAAGTTGTCACTGGCATCGAGCACGATATCGCTCTCCGCCACCAGCTTGCGGGCGTTGTCGTCGTCGAACCTTGAATCGACGGTACGCACCTCGGTGTCCGGGTTCAGCTTCTTAAGGCGCTTTTTTGCGACCTCAGCCTTTCTCATGCCTACGGACGGGGTGTCCAGAACTACCTGCCTCTGGAGGTTGCTGAGTTCGACCTTGTCCGACTCGACTATTGTAATCCTCCCTATCCCTGCTGCTGCCAGATACAGGGAGATCGGGCTTCCGAGGCCCCCGACCCCCACCAGCAGTGCACTGCTGTTCAGCAGCCGCTCCTGCCCCTCCTCGGAGATATTTCTCAGCCTGAGGTTTCTCCCGTACCTCTCCATCTGGTTATCAGTAAGCATCTGACCGCACCATACAGAGACCCGATTGAAGCATTTTGACCGCTGGAGCCGGGGAGGAGATTCGAACTCCTGTCTGCGGATTTCCGCCACAACTGCGTGTCGGCCTCTGCAGTCCGCCACATGGCCGCTCTGTCACCCCGGCCAATCGGGCATCCAATCATTGAAAGCGTATATATCTTTTATTCATGGGCGGAGCCAGGCAACGGGCGTCGGGACGGGACCGACGCAAAATTGATAGATACGATATGAGTTGTGGAATCCTGCACTTGGAGGTTCCGCCGACCATGCTCGGTCCCGATAGAGAGAGAGTCATCGTCTACGATTCCACCCTGAGGGAGGGCGAGCAGATGCCAGGGGTCAGGTTCACACCCGGGCAGAAGCTGAAGATAGCGGAACTGCTCATGGATGCAAGAGTCCATCAGATAGAGGCTGGCTTCGCGGCGGTGTCCGAGGAGGAGAAGAGGTCGATCAGGAGCATAGTGGAGCTCGGTGGAGACTCGGACATACTGTCTCTTTCTAGGGCAAGAAGGGATGATATCGAGGCGGCCATATCTTGCGATGTCGACATGATCCTGCTATTCATGGCCACTTCAGACCTCCACCTGGATAAGAAGCTCAGAATGGGAAGGGAAGAGGTATTGGAGACGATCTGCGACTCGATAGAGTATGCAAGGGATCACGGAGTCTCCGTGTCGTTCAGCACGGAAGACACCACGCGCAGCGATCCATCCTTTCTCGAGAGAGTGTATCGAGGCGCTGCTGATAGCGGTGCCGATAGGCTTGGCATCACAGACACCATTGGCTGTGGCACTCCCGAGAAGGTGTCTGGACTTGTGAGATTGGTGCAGTCCCTATCCTCGCTACCCGTCTCAGTCCACCTGCACAACGATTTCGGTCTGGCACTGGCGAACGCCATTGCTGCCGTCCAGACGGGGGCTACGGCTGTCGCGACCACGGTGTGCGGGTTCGGCGAGAGGGCGGGCAATGTTCCACTGGAGCAGTTCGTCGTCTCAATGAAATATCTCTATGATGCCGATCTCGGCATCAGGACCGAAATGCTCACGGAGATCTCTTCGAAGGTGTCGGAATTCGCTGGGATCGAAGTGCACCCACTTCAGCCCTGGGTGGGAAGAAACGCGTTCGCGCATGAGTCGGGCATTCACGTGGCCGCCGTTCTCAGAGATCCGAGGACTTACGAGTATCTGGAACCGGAGGCTGTAGGGAACCAAAGGAGAATCGTTCTGGGGAAGCACTCCGGCAGGAATCTGATTTCCGAAAAGCTCATGCAGAAAAGCCTTTCCGCTTCCAAGGAAAATTTGGATGCCATATTCCGTGAGATAAAATTCGAGGGAGAGAGGAACGGACAGGTGTCAGAGGAGCAGTTCTGGTCTATTGTAAGCAATATTCTAGGGACGAGCGCAATCGAGGGAGAATCAGACCGAGACGCGCTCAGACAATAATAATATGGCCGTGGATCGGCAGCCTTCAAGCCCTTTTTTTGATTCGATCAATCGATGGAGCCGATACACGGGAGCAAGTGTACACGGAGCACTGCGGTGACCTCAGACTGATGAGTCTGTCGATTTGAATGCCGGAGCGAATATCTTCTTTACAGCCTTCTTCTCACGAGCGAACCTCTGGCAGTTGGGATATGTGCATGGCTTGCAGCTGTTGAGGTTGCATGTGAATCCGAGCTGTTCGTAGGCCTCGTTCCAGGTCTTTACTTTCTTGGACATTTGATCACCTTCATATCTAATTA
>OMKS01002820.1_pt1 | contig 14222 bp, 14 predicted proteins | sample 1674721 | NCBI WGS metagenome assembly OMKS01 (sample SAMN06264996, study PRJEB25208) | sediment metagenome | isolation source: hot spring sediment | place: USA: California | collected 2014-09-02 | reverse complement strand
GTTTATCCCAAATTTGTTATAGAGTTCTTTAAAAACTAGTATTACAAAATTTTCCCACCTAAAAATCCTCTGATCCACCCCCCTAAGTTGTTGTATTTCAAATATTTATTAGGATTTTTATTTGCTAAAAAAAAGGATAATGCTTAAATTTGTTTTCTATGTCAGAAAATGTTGTAATTGCGATCGACGGTCCCGCCGGAGCGGGTAAAAGCACTGTTGCCAAAGGTTTGGCGCAGTTGCTTAATTATGTTTATGTCGATACCGGGGCTATGTACAGAGCAATTACATTTATTGTTCTTAGAAATAATGCTGAAGATAAAATTGATGAGATTATTAAAATTGCTAACAAATCCGATATCAAACTAAAATTTGAAAACGGTGTAACAAGAGTATTTGTAAATGGAGAGGAAGTAACGGAAAATATTCGAACACCTGAAGTTAATGGAAAAGTTAGTGATGTTAGTAAAATCCCGGAAGTTCGCGAGCAAATGGTTAAGATTCAGAGAAAGCTTGGTGAAAATACTAATATTATTGCCGAAGGACGCGATACAACCACAGTAGTTTTTCCCGATGCGACAATAAAAGTTTATTTAACAGCTTCTCTTGATGAAAGAGTTAAACGCCGTCATAAAGAATTGGTAGAAAAAGGAATGAATTTATCTTTTGAAGAAGTAAAAGAAAATATTATTCAAAGAGATAGAATTGACAGCAGCAGGGAAGCAAGCCCGTTAAAAAAAGCTGACGATGCTGTTGAAGTTGATTCTACTAATATGACTATTCCGGATGAGATTTATAAAATTTTAGAAATGATTGAAGAAGCTACAGGTAGAAAATTAAAACAAAGTTTATAAGTCATCACAAACAACAAATGTAAAACTAAACTAGAATGCTTTCACTCCTTTTGATGACTGGGAATTTGAGAGCATAGTATTTATTTGGAGGACCGATGTCCGAGCAGCAAAAAGAACAAGAAGTACAAGCATCAGTCAAAGAACCACTTGATGATGCAAAAATATTTAATGAAGACGAATATTCGGAAGAAGAATTACAAGTTCTTACAAAATTATATTCTGAATCATTTTACGACATCAGAGAAGGCGAAATCATAACCGGAAAAATTGTCGGTGTATTAGGCGATAACGTAGTAATTGATGTTGGATTCAAATCCGACGGCACTATTTCTAAAACTGAATTTAACGCAACCGAAGAAATAAAAATCGGGAATAAAGTTGATATTGTTATTGAAAGCGTTGAAGACGAAGATGGAAATTTGGTATTAAGTAAGAAGAGAGCTGACTTTCTTAAAGTATGGGATAGAATTCTTAAAGCTCATGAAAATGATGAAATCATTCCCGGTAAAATACTTAAGAGAATTAAAGGCGGTATGGTTGTTGACTTAAACGGTATTGAAGCATTTTTACCAGGTTCACAAATTGATATCCGTCCGGTTAGAGACTTCGATGCATTCGTTGGTCAAACAATGGATTTCAAAATTGTTAAAGTTAACATCCCAACCGAAAATATTGTTGTTTCTCATAAAGTACTCATTGAAGAAACTATCGCAGATCAAAGAAAAGAAATTCTCGACGGCTTAGAAAAAGGTCAAATACTTGAAGGCATAGTCAAAGCAATAACTGATTTCGGTGTGTTCATTGATCTTGGCGGTGTTGACGGTCTCGTTCACATTACCGACTTAAGCTGGGGAAGAATTAATCACCCAAGTGAAGTTGTTAAACTTGATGAAAAAATTAAAGTTGTTGTTACAGATTTCGATAAAGAAAAGAAACGTATTTCACTCAGCTTAAAACAATTACAACCGCATCCTTGGGAAAAAATTGAAGAGAAATTCAAGGTTGGCGATAAAGTTTCCGGCAGAGTTGTTTCTTTAACAGATTACGGTGCATTCATAGAAATTGAAAAAGGAATTGAAGGATTAATTCATATTTCAGAAATGAGCTGGACTCAGCATATTAGTCATCCTTCTCAATTTGTTTCAATGGGACAAGTTGTTGAAGCAGTTATCTTAAGTTTAGATAAAGGCGAAAAGAAAATTTCGCTTGGTATGAAACAACTTACTCCCGATCCATGGCAGGAACTGCTTAAAAAATATCCGGTTGGTTCAAAACATACAGGTATTGCAAGAAACCTTACAAACTTCGGTGTGTTTGTTGAACTTGAACCTGGTATTGACGGATTAGTTCATATTTCTGATTTGTCGTGGACAAAGAAAATTCGTCATCCCGGCGAAGTAGTTAAAAAAGGTGAAGAAATTGAAGTTGTTGTTTTAAGCGTCGATACGGAACAGAGAAAAATATCTTTGGGTCATAAACAAGTTAATGATAACCCTTGGGATAAATTCGAAAAAGAATATGCTACAGGTAAGAGAACCGAAGGTAAGATTGTTCGTATAATCGAGAAAGGATTGATTGCTGAACTTCCGTTGGGTGTTGATGGATTTATTCCCGCTACTCAATTATCACCTTCAAAGATTAAAAATCTTTCATACTGTTTCCCAATAGATACAAAACTTGAACTTATCGTTCTTGAGTTTGATAAAGAAAACAAGAAAATTGTTTTAAGTGCTGTTGCGCCGTTAAAAGAAAAATCCGATGAAGAAATTGCCAAATATATTGAGCAGTTTAAGTTGGATAAAGTTACCGTTGACGATATCAAACAAGCGGATACCGGTAAGTTTGATCCTTCTGATTTTGATCTTTACGAAGAAAAACAAGAACCACCGGTTCCTGCAGCTCCCGCTGAAGTAAAGAAAGAAGAAAAAACGGTGGAAGTAAAAGATGAAACTCCTGCCGAAGAAAAAGAAGAGGAATCAAAGGAAGAAAAATCTGAAGAGAAAACAGAAGAAAAAACAGAAGAAAATAATAAGTAATAATTGGTAGACTTTTTAAGGCTGTAATTAGTTAATTTTGTTAATAACTTAACTGCAGCCCTTTTTTTATAAAGGAAAGAAGTGCCAAATAAAGTAGCATTCCATACATTAGGTTGTAAACTTAACTTCTCGGAAACATCCGCTATAGGTCAGGATTTTCTTAACAAAGGATTTGAAATTGTAGATTTCAATTCCGCTGCAGATGTTTACGTGATTAATACTTGTACAGTTACTGAAAATGCCGACAGAGAATGTAGGCAAATTGTTAGGCGTGCCCTGCGAAATAATCCTGATGCATTTGTGGCTGTTACCGGATGTTATGCTCAACTGAGACCCGAAGAAATTACAAAGATTTCCGGAGTTGATGTTGTACTTGGTAGCAATGAAAAATTCAACATCTTTGATTATACCGGTGATTTTTCCAAGAACAATCTCTCATGTATTTATGTCTCTGATACAAACGAATTAAATGATTTTCATTCATCACTTTCTCTTGATGGGAATGAAAGAACTCGTGCATTTTTCAAAATTCAAGACGGATGTGATTATAAATGCTCATTTTGTACAATACCTCTTGCACGCGGTAAAAGCCGGAGCATGAATCCCGGTGAAGTAATAAATGAATTTAAAACTTTGCTGAACGCCGGTTATAAAGAAATTATTCTAACCGGTGTGAATGTCGGCGATTACGGTATTAATTATGGAATGAATTTATATGATCTGCTGCAAAAGATGTTATCTGTTGATGGTGAGTATAGAATCAGGATTAGTTCAATTGAACCAAATTTGCTGAACGACGATATTCTTAATTTGACTTATGAAAATGAAAAATTAGTGAATCATTTTCATATTCCTTTGCAAAGCGGCAGTCCCGAAATTTTAAAACTTATGCAGCGGCGCTACAAAGTTGAAGAGTATCAAAAATTGATCTACAAAGCGACTGAAATAATTCCTAATTTAGGCATCGGTGTTGACGTTATTGTCGGCTTTCCCGGCGAGACAGATGAACTTTTTAGAGAAACTTATGATTTTCTAAAAGATCTTCCGATTTCTTATTTACATGTTTTTACATATTCCGAAAGACCGGATACTAAAGCTGTTTCATTAGATGGTAATGTTGATATATCAATTCGGAAAAAAAGAAATAAAATGCTGCGTATCTTAAGTGATAAAAAGAGAATCGAATTTAATAGAAAAATGATCGGAGTTGAGCAAACAGTTCTATTTGAAGAACAAAATGAAAACGGAATGATGAAAGGATTTACCGAGTCATATTTAAGAATTCAACATCCATACAACAATGAATTGATTAACAAATTCACCAAAGTAAAAATTAAGGAGGCAAATGGTAATATTTGTACTGTTGATTTAATTGAAAACAACATTCAAACATTAGCCGGATAACATTATGAAAAAATTCTTGTTAATCAGTTTCATTCCAGTTTTATTTTTTGCACAAACTCATAACAAATCAATAACCGAGTTAAGGCAGCAAATCGACATTGAGATTGAAAGCACTTATTCAATGCAGTTAAAACCAAATCCCGATAAAAAGAAACCCGGTTTAGCTATTATTTATTCTCTTATTCTTCCGGGAATGGGCGAGTTATATGCTAATGCTTATGATTCCGGGTTATATTTTACAATTGCTGATGGTGTGTTTTGGGGTGCGGTTGCGGGATTTAATATTTATGGTGCATGGAAAGAAGATAATTATCGTTCATTCGCTGAATCTCGAGGTAGTGTTTTTTTAGATGGAAAAGATGAAAAATATTTTGCTGATATTGGTAATTATGTCGATATCTATCAATACAATCGAACTCAAGAATTAAACAGAAACTTCAATGCGATTTATGATGAAACTACTCATTACTGGCAATGGGAAAGTAATAATCAGAGAAGTGAATATAGGCAAATGTGGACCTCATCGGAAAATGCTTATAATAATGTTAGGTTTGCCGTTGGTGCGTTAATACTTAATAGACTTGCTAGCGCCGTTAATGCCGTGCGTTTAGTTTCTGCTTATAATCAAAGAATTGAAGATAATTCATGGAATGTTTCTGTCGGAATGACGACAAATCCGAATTTACCTCCTTCGCTAAATTTAAACTTCGTAACCAAATTTTAATTTCTTTAATAAACCATCAAGGTCACTTGTTTTTGACCTTGATGGTTGCTAGTAATTTTTCGCAAAATTCCGTTTTAAGCAACCTTCAATGTTTACTGGTACTCATTCACGGTGATTTAAGCAACCTTCAATGTTTACCATTTCTTAATCCGGGCGATAACATTGAAGGTTTTGCAGGCTGCTTTACATTTTCTTAATTTCACGTCCTGAACAATCTATACCTAGCAACCTTCAAAAAAAATTCAAAACCATCAAGGTCACATGTTTTATGACCTTGATGGTTGCTATCTACCGTAATTAGAAATCTATACCTAGCAACCTTCAATGTTTACCATTTCTTAATCCTGGCGATAACATTGAAGGTTTTGCGGGCTGCTTTACATTTTCTTAATTTTACTTCATGAACAATTACAAACTTACCATCCAATATGACGGTACAAATTATTCCGGTTGGCAAATTCAAGAAAATGCCGTTACAATCCAGCAGAAAATTAGAGATGGAATTAATCTTATTTTAAAGGATCAAGTTAATTTAATTGGATCGGGAAGAACAGATACAGGTGTTCATGCGTTAGGTCAAGTTGCAAATTTTCAAACGGAACATGAAATTGATTTATATAAATTTACTTATTCACTCAATTCAATTTTACCGGATGATATTGCAATTTCAAATTCTGAAAAAGTCGAATTAGATTTTCATTCAAGATTTTCTGCAAGGACAAGAAGTTATTTATATTTGCTCGCTCATAAAAAATCTCCATTTTATAAAAATTATTCTATGGAATATCCCGATTTATCTTCGCAACAAATTTTACACCTGAATAAACTATCAGAAGTGTTGTTAGGTGAAAATGACTTCACTTCTTTTTCACGAAAAAACGAAGAGGTGAATAACAAGATTTGCAATGTTAAAAACATTCATTGGAGAAAGACTGGCACCTTTACATTATTTTATATTGAAGCTGATAGATTTCTACACGGTATGGTTAGGACTATTGTTGGTACTTTATTATATGCTCAGAAGAATAATTTTGATGAAAGTTATCTTAAAGAAATTCTTGAAAATAAGGATAGAGAATCAGCCGGGCAGGCGGTTCTTGCAAAAGGATTATTTTTATATAAAGTGAGGTATTAATGAAAATCGATTTATCGGGAAAAACGGTATTGATAACAGGCGGTTCGCGAGGTATTGGTGCCGCTTGTGTTAAATTGTTTGCGGAAGCTGAAGCAAATGTTGCTTTCACATACATAAAAGCAAAAGACAGAGCGGATGAATTGTGCCGCTTTAACGAGGAAAAAATTAAAGCATACAAAGTTGATATGGAATCCGAATCGGAAATAAATTATTCGGTTAAAACAGTCGTAAAAGATTTCGGAAGTGTCGATATACTTGTTCATAATGCAGGTATTTGGAATGACGGTACTTTAGAAACAATGACATTGGAACATTGGCAGAAATTAATGAGAGTAAATCTTGATTCAATGTTCTTATTTACAAAAGCAGTTGTTCCTTATATGAAAGAAAAAAAGTGGGGAAGAATTATTCACGTATCATCCACTGCCGGTCAAAGAGGAGAATCTTTTCATTCGCATTATGCAGCTTCAAAAGGGGGAATGATTTCATTTACAAAATCGATGGCATGGGAACTCGGACCATTCGGAATTACTACCAATTCTGTCGCCCCCGGCTGGGTTGATACCGAAATGAATGATGAAGTTTTTGCTGATAAAGGATTCAAAGAAAAAGTTAGAAATGATATTCCTGTTGGAAGAATTGCAACTGCCGAAGATATTGCTTATCCGATTTTATTCTTATCAACTGATTATGCAAGACATATCTGCGGAGAAATATTGAATGTAAACGGCGGAAGTGTATTGGCGGGATAGAATGACTTCAACTAAAAAGAAATATATTTTTGAAAAATCTGTTTCTGTATCTTGTGATATTGAAGACATTTTTAATTTTCATTTAGATACTAATAATCTGCCGAAGATTTCCCCGTCATTTCCGAAAGCTTCTCTTATTAAGATAAGCGATATTCCATTACAAAAAGGTTCGGAAGTAACTGTCGGTTTAGATTTCTTTTTTTTCAAGAAAGAATGGGATATTTTAATAAAGGAATTACTACCGAATAAACTCATCGGTGATTTGCAGTTAAAAGGTGTTTTTGAATATTGGTACCATTCTCATATATTTGAAAACAAAGGAGAACAAGTTACAATGACCGATAAAGTTGAATTCATTCCGCCTTTGGGTAAATTCGGTAAGTTGTTGATTCCTTTTATTCGACTTCAATTGTTATTAATGTTTAATTTCCGTCACAAAAAAACAAAATTATTTTTCGAAAGTTGACATGGAATTTTTATCACAACTTCATCCGTTTGTTGTACATTTTCCTATTGCTGCATTTATGTTATATGCTGTTTTTGAAGTAACCGGTATATTAGCTGATAATGACTTTATTCTTAAAATGGCGTTTGTTCTTTTATTTATCGGAGTTATTTCATCAGTAGGTGCAGTGTTAACAGGAAATCAAGCAGCAGAAATTGCTGTTATGCAAAATGTCGAATGGGATTCGCTTATTGAAAAACATGAAGATTATGCTACAATTACCTTGTGGTATTTTTTCGCTATTTTAGTGTTTAGAACATATCTAGTATTAAAGAAAAAGTTTTCCGGTGTTCTTAAATATATTTTTATTCCATTAGTTCTTATAGGAAGTTTTCTTATTTATGAAACCGGTGATCATGGCGGTAAATTAGTATATGATTATGGAATAGGAACAAAAGTTAAACAAAATGAAATGAGTAACGAATCTCATTCAAATTCCGAAATAGAATGATTAAAAAAATATTTATTGGGTTGGTTTTAGTAGTTATGACAATTTCCGCACAGACTTTAGAGTTTGGTCAAGTTAAAGGATTATTTATGTCGGTTGGTGTCGGTCCGCGTATTCCGCTTGGTGAATTTGCCGGTTCTCATAATGTCGGTGTTGGTTTCAATGCTGCGTTATCTTATACAGATAATAAACTTCTCCCGTTATTTTTTTACAGCGATATTGGTTATCAACATATGCCGGGAAGCCAAGATTATTATAAAGAATCCGATCATGCGTCCATATCTTCTAACATGATAATTATGAATTTTGGAGGACGATACTATTACTCTCCTTTAGTTGAAAATATTGTTTTATTAATGCCGATTGTTGAAGCCGGATTATCAGTATCTTACGCAGAAACTTCTCATATCTTTAGCAAGGATTCCGGTAAAGGTAATTTTTTGGAAGACGCCTTTAATGTTGGCTTTCATGTGGGTGCCGGTTTTTCAATGTTTCTTATGGATGTAGTTGCTCATTATCATTATTTCAGAAGTAAACAGTATATCTCTTTTGATTTACGTGTTAGAATTCCAATCTTTGTTTCATTTTAGCGAGGTAAAAATGGTTTATAAAAATTTGCAGATTGAAATTAAAGGAACCATCGTACTTGTTACAATCAATAGACCGGAAAAATTAAATGCACTAAATCATGAAACGCTCATAGAACTTAACGATGCATTTAATCAATTCAGAAATGATGAAAAAGTTGATTGTGTTATTATTACAGGTGCAGGCGAAAAAGCTTTTGTTGCCGGGGCAGATATCAAAGAGCTTAACCAGTTAGTTGGAGTTACAGGACATGAGTTTGCAAAATTTGGTCAAAGTGTTTTCAGCAACATTGAAAATTTGGGTAAACCGGTTATAGCCGCTATTAATGGTTTTGCTCTCGGTGGCGGGTGCGAATTAGCTTTAGCATGTCATATTAGATTAGCTTCAGACAAAGCGAAATTCGGACAACCGGAAGTTAATCTTGGCGTTATTCCCGGGTACGGCGGTACACAAAGATTGACCAATTTAATAGGTTCGGGAAAAGCGATGGAATATATTTTAACAGGAGATATGATTGATGCAAACGAAGCTTTCAGAATCGGTTTGGTTAATCATGTTTATAATGCCGATGAACTTATTCCAAAAGCATTTGAACTTGCCGAAAAAATTTGCAGTAAAGGTCAGTTGGCTATAAGACTTTCAGTTCAAGCGGTTAAAGCGGCGGAGAAAATGAATATTCAGCAAGGACTTGAACATGAAGCCGCGTTGTTCGGTAATGCCTGCAGTACAGAGGATTTCAAAGAGGGGACACAGGCGTTTTTGGAAAAGCGTAAACCAGATTTTAAGAAGAATTAATTTTCTGCAGCAAACCAACACATCTCCGTGAGATTATATCTCGCGGAGATATTTTATCCCGTTATGAAAAAAAAAATTATATATATTCTTGTTGTGCTCTCTGTACTGCTTCTTTTAACAAATCTTATCATGAATTTATCTACTCAGAAAAAAACTATTGATGAAGGTAAGCCAGAAGCAAATACCAATTTGATAGATAGTCTTTTTTTACAAACTATTGCAATGTTTAATTTAGATGAATCATGGATTAAAAAAGTACCGATTTCAAGTAGAGCATATGATTCGCTGAATTATGTTTATAGAATAACTTTACCGGGAGATCTGCGTCCGGCAGTTGTACTCTTTCAGATAAATAAAACTTACACAAATCTTCCGGTTGAATTAATATCTGATGAGAAAATTGTTAACTCAAATACAACTCTGAATATTTTTTCGAATGACATACTGAAGCTTCAAGCATCATTTCAAGTGAAGAGTGAATTAATAAGAGAGCATGCAAGTTTTTCATTCATTATTAATAATTTCTCAAAACTTAATGAAGAAAAAATTGAAAAAATTTTTCGTTCAACACTACCATTAAATATTTTACTTAAGCCGTCAGCACAAAGTGACTCTCTTATAAGAAAGATTTCTTCAAATAAAAAAACTTATTCGATTTTGATTGATGATGAAATAGATGGAGATAGTTATTTGCTGAAACCTGAATTAAGTAAAAAAAGATTACGCGAATCCATAAGATATATTTCATGGAATTTCCCAGACGCTCAACTTTATATTATTAATGATAAATCCAAAATTTTTAATTCCGCTGTTTATAACTTTGTTAGAGATGAATTCAACACAAGAAATATAGAATTATTACCACTAACTAATTTTATAAACATTTCATCGGATTATGACGAAGCGGTTTCGTTATTAAAATTTTATCTTGAAAGCGGGATTGGCAAACAAGGCAAGTTTGTTATCATTCCGGGTGATACTTTTTCACGATTGGAAAGTATTTTTCTTGTGAATAAACTGCGCGGAACAAAATTTTATTCACCTTCCGAAATGATGAGAATTAACTCGGAAATGAAAGTTGCTAATTAGAAATATTTCCCCAAATATCTAATTCGATAAGTTCTAAGTCGTCAATACTTTTCAAACTTTCATAAACACTTGCTTTATCAGCTACTACAAAGAAGGTCAACATTTCGGGTCTGAAATATTCGTTTGCTGCTTCCAAAATTTCCTCTTTGGTTAAATCCCAAATATCCTGAATATAGTGCTCATAATAATCATCAAGCTCGTGAATGGTTTTAGTTGTAATTCTTTGCAGAATTTGAGAATAAGTTTCGAACATCGACGGAAATTGTTTTATTAGATATGATTTGGCAAATGCTATTTCGTCTTGGCGTATATCTTTCCTGATTAAATTAATTTCTTTTCTAATTTCTTTAATTGACGGAACAGTAAACTCGGATTGCACCGAAGTTGAAACAGAAAAATATCCAACGAACTTATCATATTCTAAGGATGAACTTACGCCGTATGTGTAACCTTTATCTTCTCGAAGATTTAAATTAATTCTGCTCGAAAATTGTCCGCCCAATATAACATTTGCAATTTTTGCAGCCATAAAATCGGAAGCGTTTCTATCCTTACTAATATGACCGACAGCAATTTCAGATTGTGCAGCACCTTCTTTGTTGATAAAGAAAATTTTGCTTTTATTTTTGGGGAATTCAATCTTAGATAGCTTAGGCGGTGTTTTTAATTTAATATCTCCCAAATATTTTTCGGAAAGAATAGTTAAGTCTTCAGGTGAGATTGAACCGACGGAAATTAAATTCATATTATCATTCAAGAAGTAACGATTATAAAAATCTTTTACCTTTTGCTGTGTTAATGTTTCAACGGTATGTGAATACCCGAGTATAGGCTTATCGTAAATAGACCCTTTGAAAATATTCTTTTGGAATGCATTTGCAATTATGTATGAAGGCATATCAAATGCTTGAATAATCTTTGTTGTATGCTTCTTTTTCTCCCGCTCAAAACTTTCTTTATCGAACCGTGGTTCTTTCAGAATAAAAGAGAATAATTCAAAAGTCCGTTCGAAATTTTCTGCTATTGAGGTTAAAGAAAGAAATATATGATCCATAGTTGTTGATACATTAATTAAGGATCCGAGTTTGTCTATCTCATCTGCAAGTTGAAGTGCGTTTAACTTTGCGGCTCCTTCATCTAAGACTAATCCGGTTAAATAAGCAAGACCCTCGTTGCCGTAACCGTCAAAGCAACTTCCCGCGGGAATAATCATGTTCATCTTAACAATCGGTAATTTCTTTTTTTCGGTATGATAAATTTCTAAACCGTTATTAAGTTTTAAAACTTGTGTAACAGGAAGCTCAAATTGTTCAGGTATTTTTGATTTGGGCGGTATGTTTCTGTTTAATTTCATTTCTCTTTTGGAATGACTCTTAATTCAACAAATGGATTTGTTAAATACTTTTGTCCGGCAGTTACAACACTCGGCTTGTTTGCCGATTCGTACCTGTTAAGATCAAACAAAAATGAATTTGGTTCTTGCAAATTACAATTGTAGTTGTTTATTTGATCTGCTAATGTTGACTGCTTCTGAAGCGAATAAATATAATTGGATTTAATTCCGTTAATTGCACGGGTTAATTCATCGTCTTTAATTCCCGTTTCGTAAACGAATTCCAATTCATTAAAAACAGCCGTTTTTAATTCATCGAGTGTAACACCGGGTTTTGCAGTAGCAACTATTATAAACATACCGCATAGTTTTGCGGAGTACTGAAATGAATTTATATCCTGTGCAATTTGTTTGTCGAAAACTAAAGATTTATACAAACGAGAATTCTTCGAACCGGTTAAGATTTCGGAAAATAAATCCAGAGACGCATCATCTTGAGCATACATTTTTTCCGATTGCCATCCCAAATAAATCCTTGGAAGCTGAATATTATCTTCAAGAATTACCAACTTGTTCTCGGTTAAATTTTTGTTTTCGGAACTTATATTCGGAACATCATTTCCTTTAGGAATTTCACCGAAATATTTTTCAACTAATTCAAAAGTACTATCATAATTTATATCACCAACGATTACAAGACTTGCATTATTTGGAACATAATATGTTTTGAAAAAATTCTTCACATCTTCCAATTCGAATTTTTCTATGTCCTCCATCAAACCGATAGTAGGCCAACTATAAGGATGATTTTTATCAAATAAACTCGATAGTAAATTTTCCCAAGCTAAGCCATAAGGTTGATTATCATAACGTTGTCTTCGTTCATTCATAACAACGTCTTTTTGATTTTGTAATTTTTCTTCAGTTAATGCAGGTAATAGAAATCCCATTCTATCGGATTCGAGCCAGAGAGCTAATTCAAGATAATTTGAAGGGAGTGTTTCAAAATAATTTGTTCTGTCTAAACTTGTAGAACCGTTTAGTGTGCCGCCTGCTTCTTGAATATACTTAAAATGCATTTCTTTCGGAACATGCAGGCTTCCTTGAAACATCATGTGTTCAAACAGATGAGCAAACCCGGTTTTACCAACGGATTCATTTGCAGAGCCGACTTTATACCACAAGTTAACAGAAACAAGAGGGATAGAATTTTCTTTAACAAGGATTACTTCCAATCCATTAGAGAGAATCTCTTTTTTATATTTTACATGTAAGATGTCGTTCATTTAATCAGCTAAAAGAAATCCGATTCGGTCAAGTTTACCGTCAATATTTTGCGGCTGGGGTATACCGAATATTTCACAAAGAAGCGGGTAGATATCCACATTCCAAACAGTTCCGGTTTTATAACCTTTTTTAAATGCCGGACCTTTAGCAATAAAAATGCCGTGCATATCAATTTGATGATTATCATATCCGTGAGTGCCCGCAGATTTGTACTCATCCCATCTTTCAATATCCCTGTTGTGTACAAGCAGCCAACCAAGCTCGGCACTCAAAACAAAGTCCGTTATTAATCCGTTCTTTGAATAATGATAATATTCCGGAATGTTATCCCGTTCATAAAATTTATAGTGTCTTTGATTTGCTTCCAATATGGTCTTTATATTTTCTTTATCTTTTTCAGAAGGTTGAATCATCATAAACGGATCACCACCGGTTGCAGTATAATCAAGTCCATCTAACATTTGCTCAATGTTTATAGTTCTCTCTTTAGAAATTTCTGTCATTCCGTGATCGGAAGTTAGAATTATATTTACACTATCAATTAGACCGATTTTCTCTAAACCAATAACCATATATTTTACAAGCGAATCACATCTTTGAATAGAAAGATTAATTTCTGGTGAATTTGGTCCGTACATGTGACCTTTTGTATCGGTTTCATCAAAATAAATTGACAGAAAATGTGGGCGTTTCTCCTTAGGAAATTGAAGCCATTTAATTAATGAATCTATTCGTTCTTCGTAAGGTTTTTCGTGTTCGTAAACTTTAGAATAGGTTGGTCTTCTTGTTTCATCATCCAAACGTGAGCCCGGCCAAAAATAAGTTCCTGTAATAATTCCATTGTATTCTGCAGTTTCCCAAAAAGCTCTGCCAATCCACCAATTATTTTTTGTAGTTCGCATTCCAAACCATTCGCCGGAATGAGGATTCCTAAATCTATTCGAAATGATTCCATGATTTTGAGGATATAAACCGGTTATGATTGAATAATGATTAGGAAATGTTTTTGAAGGAAAGGAAGGTCGTAATGATAATGCATGAACACCGTCATCAATAAATTTTTGAATGTTTGGTGTAACCCCACGGTCTACATAGTCCCATCTAAATCCATCAAATGAAACCAAGATTACGTATGGTTCAGTTGCAAAAATTTGTGCTGTTATAAATAAGAAAAGTATAAGAAATTTTTTCATCGTTTAATCCGTTTGGTGTAATGTTTTTCAAATTCAGTTATAAATATAATGAAAAAGAGATTCCATCCGTTAGCTAACGGAT
>OMKS01002819.1_pt1 | contig 14222 bp, 13 predicted proteins | sample 1674721 | NCBI WGS metagenome assembly OMKS01 (sample SAMN06264996, study PRJEB25208) | sediment metagenome | isolation source: hot spring sediment | place: USA: California | collected 2014-09-02 | reverse complement strand
CTGCGTTTCAGCCCACAAAAGGTCGGCGGAACCTTTACTCTTGAAGACGGTGACACAGTGGAAATCCACACAAAATAACAGAAGATTAAAATCTGCGATTACGTGGAAACAACAGGTTTTTGTTGCTTGGATTTCCCAGAAAAAGTACTGTTTTCAACAATCAGCTGTCATTAGGCTCCTAATATGAATGTAGATGCAACTTTCACTATTGCGGAATGTTTCTATACTCTTTTCAACACGTTTTTGTCAAGTCACTGTTTTTTGTCTCAGCCCTAAAGTCAGAGTGTTTCGGTGCTTTTCGTTTGCTTCAGCACGTTTTTTGGTTTAATTCAATGTTAAAAAGAGCAGAAAAATTGGCATAAAACATCTAAGTAGCTTGTTTTCTATCCAAAATTTGCGCTATAAATGTAAATATTGCCATGTTTCGCTTTATTTCGTTTCATTCAACAAGCAACCATAATCGCTCCAGAGCGCTTAGTTTTTCAGAAATGGTTATAGACGGGGTAAAATTGTGAAAATTTGCGCGATAAATGATTCAAAAACACTTTTTCACAAGAAAAACCTTCGAGAAAATTTGGTTTTCAGCGCTGTCAGCACTTAAGATAAATAGAGAATTCTTGCGTTTCTGGGCAGTATATAAGCTTCGAAACTAATCGAAAATCTCTGACACGGATGCGGCTTTCGAGTAACCGAAAAAGATGACTAGGCGGAAAAAATGGCGTGTACACTATTAGATTATTCATCGAAAGTAAGATAGCTTGAAAAGAGTGGAGCAGCTGTTCAGTCAGATTGTTTGGGTTACTCGCCGATGGCCTGCATGATGATTGTTCTTTGTCTGGGGTAGACATCGGTTTCCACGAAGACTAGGGACTGCCAAGTGCCAAAAACAGCTTCTCCGTCTATGATGGGCAAGGTTCTGTCGGGGGGCAGAAGCATTGATCTGAGGTGTGAGTGGGCATTTGAGGGATGTCTGTAGCCGCCATGCTTGGGAATTATTTTCTCCAAAAAATCTTTTATGTCCATGTCTAAGCTTGGCTCATGTTCGGTTAAGATGAGTACTCCAGTTGCGTGGGGAGCAAACACGTGAATCAAACCGTTTCTGATTCCGGACTTTCGTACAACATCATGAACCTTCCCTGTTAAATCCTTGAAATCTATCTCGCCCTTGGTTGAAAAAACAAATTTCTCATTGAAAACCTTCACGTCAAATCCTCTCCTGACAATAAGGGATACTCTTTAGGCGTAAAAACGTTATCGCTGGGATCCAGAAACCTTTTTCGTTAATTTTGAGGGAGTGCGTTGATGCTTTTGTATCCGCTCCGCTAAAAAACAACGAACCGCAACAACAGAGTTTGCTTTACTTTTCTTTTGCGACCATTACCTCAGTTGCTTTGATCACGGCTTCAACAGTGTCTCCGGTCTTTATGCCTAATTCTTCAACGGCTTCTTTGGATATGATCGCCGTTATTACAGCAGGCGCCTCTAGTTTGATTTTGACGTTCGCGGTTATTATGCCCTTATCGACTTTCTGAACTGTCCCCTTCAGTCTGTTTCTTGCACTTATTTTCAATCCAATATCCTCCCAACCTGTTTCCTCGCCCATTAATCCACTCAGGTAGCCTTCAGCTTTCTGGTATTCGCTCAGCAATTTTTCGCCTAGTTCTGTGAGCGTGGCTCCCCCTCCCCCTTTGCTGCCGCCCTTGAAGGTCTTCACCACTGGTTCGCCTAATCTTTTTTCTAGTTTCGCCAAATAATTCCACACATACCGATAGGACATGCCAGCTTTCTTGGCTGCCTTAGAAATGGATTCCACCTCTTTGATGGTTTCCAGGATTTCTGCTCCGCCTTTCCCTATCAACGGCTCTCCTTGGTATTCAAGCCAGAGTTTGAACAGAAGTTTATGTTTGTTTGGAGTGAGCATGGGCTTTCAGTGTTAGTTATCGTTCTTGTGTATATAAAACCCTGCTGGGTGTAGTGGGCGTGAGATTGATGTAAAGAGTTAAATATACGATATGATTTCACATACACAACGGTGAAAAAGGTGAAAAAACATTACACAATAATTCTAATCGCAATCATAATCGCAGCCGTCGGCGCAGCCGCATGGGCACTCAACGCACCACAAGACAAAGTTATACTCACAGTTTCCACCACAACCAGCCTCTACGAGACAGGGCTACTAGACGTACTAGACACAAAATTCGAAGAGAAATATCCAAGCATCAACGTCACCTTCATCTCGCAAGGAACAGGCTTGGCAATAGAGACAGCAAAACGGGGAGACGCGGACATGATTCTTGTCCACGACGTTGCCCGAGAGAAAGCGTTTCTTGAAGACGGCTACGGAGTAAACAGAAAAATCGTGGCTTACAACTTCTTTGTTGTAGTTGGCCCAGAAGACGACCCCGCAGGCATAGAAGGACTTAGTCCAGTGGATGCTCTGCTAGCAATAAAGGATGCTGGTGAAGCAGTATGGGTTTCCAGAGGGGACGAGTCAGGCACGCATGGAATGGAGAAGAGACTGTGGATTGCGGGAGGAGAAGATGCAACAGAACTCAGAGAAACAGACTGGTACCTAGAACGAGGCGCAGGCATGACAGCAACATTGGCTTTGGCAAACGAAAAGAGGGCATACACACTATGTGATATGGGCAGTTACCTAAACAATTACGTCTCTGGAAACATTGACTTGGTGATATTGGTCCAAGCGGGAAAGGAAACATTGAACGTTTATAGTGCACTAGCATGTGACCCACAGAACCATGGGCTATCGCACGTGAAATTCGATGAAGCAATGAAATTTATCAACTTCCTTGTGTCAGACGAGGTTCAAGAGATACTCGCCGATTTTGGTGTCGACGAATTCGGTCAAGCCCTATTCAACCCTGCAGTCAAAGTCCTTGCAGAAAACACAGATCCGACAACAGCAGGTTGGATTAGAGAAGCAGCATTTATCGATGGAACAGAATGCCCAGCAAACAAACGTTACAACGCAGGCATCCTAACATTCTTAAATGCCCTGATTATCCCATTACTTCGATGAGCGAGTCTTAAGTGACAACCGAAATTGTAGACGGAATAATCAAAGCATTCCAACTTATTTTTTCTCTTGACCCTGAAGTCTACAGAATTACTGGTTTATCACTGTACGTGTCCGGATTAGCTGTAGCCATGGCTACACTCTGGAGTCTACCCCTTGCTGCAATATTAGGATTGAAGAATTTCAGGGGGCGGCGCTTTGTACGGGGCACATTTAACGCCTTTATCGGATTTCCCACAGTTGTACTTGGCTTGATACTCTACTTATTTTTTTCACGATCTGGACCATTGGGCATGTTCGGACTTCTCTATACACCGTTAATGATCAGCATTGGACAATCCATTCTTATAACCCCCATACTTGTCAGCTTCATAACAAGCGCCGTTGAATCAATTGACAAGGACATCAGAGATTTGGCTAAAACATTGGGATCATCAGAAATCAGCGCATCAATAGCTGTTCTGAAAGAAGCTTCTGGTGGTGTAACACTTGCGGTGTTAGCAGCTTTTAATAGAGCATTTGCAGAGCTGGGTATTGCAATGATGGTGGGCGGCAACATATATGGTAGAACCCGGATTTTAACCACGGCTATTGCTTTGGAGTCTAATAAAGCGGCTATTGAAGTCAGCCTCGCTTTAGGTGTCATACTTGTGGGCATAGTCTACATACTGAATATCACTATTAATTATCTTAGGAGGCGCTAAGCAACGGTTGGTCTAATCGAATTACGTAACGCCTGGAAATCCTTTGGTACATTGAATGCACTTCAAAAGGTTAACTTAACAATTGAGCAGGGAAAAATAACGACCCTGCTGGGACCAAGCGGCTCAGGAAAAACAACTCTTCTACGTATAGTTGCAGGGCTGGACAGCCCGACACAGGGAACTATATTGTATGAAAACCGCACGATCATGGATAATGAACTGGATATCCTTCGACAAAATGCTACGATGGTCTTTCAAAAGTCGGTGTTCTTTGATACAACAGTCTACAACAACGTAGCTTACGGCTTGAAACTTGAAGACCTATCAAAAGAAGAAATCAGCAACAAAGTTGAGGAAGCTCTGGCGCTAGTAGGACTGGAAGGATTTGAAAAGCGGCGCGCAAAAAAGTTGTCAGGTGGAGAACAGCAGAGAGTTTCTCTTGCCCGCGCGTTAGTGCTAGACAGAAAGCTTCTGCTTTTAGATGAACCAACCGTTAATGTTGACCCAAAAAACGTTTCAATAATCGAAGAAACAATACTGCTGGTGAACCGAGAAAAGAAAACAACGATTGTCCTGGCAACCCATAACATGTTTCAGGCGGAAGCCCTCAGCCAAAATGTGGCGTTGATTCTTGAGGGAACCGTGAAACAAACGGGAACAAAACAAGAGATCCTTGGTAAATCAAACAAATATTTGACGAGTTTTGCGCGTCTTGAAAACGTTTTTTCAGGAGTCTCAGAAATCAGCGAAGACGGCACTTCAATCATCCATGTTACTAAAAATCTCAGTATCGAAGCGGCATTTAATAAACCTGGAAAAATCTCAGTTCATGTGCGACCTGAAGATATTCTGGTTTCAACTAACCCGTTGCAATCAAGCGCAAGAAATGTTTTCAAAGGCAGAATCGTCGGAATTGCAGATGTTGGGTCTATTGTACGGTTAACTGTTGACGCAGGAAAGAAGTTTAGCATTCAAATCACAAAAAAATCGTTAACTGAAATGAACCTGAATGTTGACTCTGAAGTCTATCTTACATTCAAGGCTTCGGCAGTTCGCCTGATTTAGCTGTTACATTTTGTAAACCAAAACTTTCCGAGACCAGAAAGATTTTATGAAGTCGACAGAATCTTTTAGAGCAACAGAAAGGACGCTGTGCATTCATGATCAAAGCAGTGATTTTTGACCTCGATGGTACTCTCAAAGAATTTAACCTAGACACTAAAGGTTGCAGAACTAAAATCATAAACCTCCTCGCCCAACGAGGCTTCTCCCGCTCTCTTTTTTCGCTTAACGAAAGCGCCTTCGACATGCTGAAAAAAATTAAAAAATCTCCGATAACTGAAGATGGAAAAAAACAGGATTTCGCAGAAATCAAAGACATGATATTTTCTGTTGTAGAAGAGTTCGAGTTGGAAGCCGCCAGAACAGCCAAAATTTTTGAGGATATCCCAAAGACGCTAAAGGCATTACGGAATATGAAACTGAAGACTGCCTTGTGTACCATAAGCAGCGAAAAGACGACAAAATTCATTCTTAAGCGCTTCCATCTTGAACAGTTTTTTGATGCTGTAGTCACGCGCGATTCTGTTTTTGAGGTTAAGCCTCACCCTACGCATCTGGAAGCTACATTGGATGCCTTGAAAGTCGGGTCTCAGGAAGCTGTGCTGGTGGGAGACAGCGTCAAGGATATTGAATGTGCGGTTCAGCTTAATGTCCTTGCTGTAGGGGTGACGACGGGCATTTCGTCCCATGAAGAGTTAACCTGCTCTGGCGCTCACTACATAGCCTCCTCAGTCACCGACATTCCAATACTAGTGGAGCATCTTAACAGGAAAGCCGTTGAATAGCTGGGATTCTCAACCGTCAATGTTCCGAATCTGACTCATCTGGATTACTAATCAATATGTACATTTCGCAACCAACTTATACTCTAAACCAATGGACATTAAGAACATGTAACCAAATCCAAAATTTCACGCTCAAACAGGATGATGAATTAACACATGCTAAAAGCGACTACCAAAAAATTACAAAAAAAGCCTGTTAAGTCAAAACCTGAAATGTCGATGCGGGTTTTGCATGTGGATGATGATGAAGATTTTTTGAAATGTTCTAAACGATTTTTGGAAATGCAGGATTCATTCCAAGTAGAAACTGCCTTATCTGTCAAGGAAGCCCTGCAAAAAATTAGACAAAAACAGTATGACGTAATCGTTTCTGACTATCAGATGCCCGAAGCAAGTGGATTAGACCTCTTGAAGCAATTGAAAAAGGGAGGAAACGATATTCCGTTCATTCTGTTCACTGGAAAAGGCAGAGAAGAAGTGGCTATTGAAGCGCTAAATTTGGGCGCCGACCAATACGTCAACAAGATTGGCAAGCCAGAAGTGATTTACAGTGAACTGACACACATCATAAAAAAGGTCGTGAAAAGTAAACAGGCAGAGAAGGCGCTGCAGAAGTCAGAAGAAAACTATAGACGTCTTTTCGAAAACGCACCTGCCGTCATTGTCACGATGGATTTGAAAGGAAACGTGACCTCCATAAACAAAGCTGCAGGGCAGTATGGATTCAAAAAAGACGAGTTCGTTGGAAAAAATATGCGCAAGTTTATTTTAAAGAGGTACTGGCCGACAGTGCTCAAAGATCTTGTACAAATATCTCGAAGAAAAACGGTGAAAAGCAAAATTGAGATAGACACTCCGAAAGGAAATAAAATAGCAAAATACAACAGCAGTCCGATAATCATAGACAACAAAGTTGTCGGCATGCAAACGATTCTAACAGATATAACTGAACACGAAAAGTTGGAGAGGCAACTTAAGGAGTCTGAGGAGAAATACAGGAAGCAGTTTGAGGCGGCAATGGATGCAATTTTCTTGGCAGATGCTGAAACAGGCATACTGGTTGATTGCAATCGTGCAGCAACAAAGCTGGTTGGCAGAAAGAAATCGGAGTTGATTGGTAAGCATCAGCGGATTCTCCATCCTCCCGAGGCAATCGAGGACGGATTTAGCATAACTTTCAAGCAGCATCGCAAAGAAAAAGAAGCACACCTTCTGGAAGACTATATCATTACTAAAGACGGGAAAATTAGAGATGTTATAATCAACGCCACGACCTTTGAATTAGATGGCAAAAGATTGCTTCTAGCTACATTTCGTGATGTTACAAACCAGAAAAAAGTGGAGGAACAGCTGCGCCGAGAACGAGAAACGCTTGAACTTATCACATCTAACATTGGCGCTGGGCTTTCTATTATTTCGAAAGATTACAAAATTTTGTGGGCAAACAAGTTTCTTAAAAACGTCTGTGGAGAAGATGTGAAGGGCAAAACTTGCTACTCAATCTACAATGACTTGGGCGTCATTTGCCCTGGCTGTGGAGTTAAAGAAATCTTTGAAACAGGAAAGAATCATGTTGTACATGAACAGTCAGTTCCTGGTCTTGACGGTAAACGCCATTGGATAGAAATTACGGCTAACCCCATCAGAGATGAAAACGGAAACATAGTTGCAGCTTCGGAACTTTCTGTCTTCTTAGATGAACGAAAACAAATGGAAGATGAACTTCGAGCGGCAGAAAACAGGTATCATGCGATTTTTGATAAGGCGCCGTTGGGCATATTAATTGTTGACTCTACGGGAATTGCAGTTGAGTTCAATGAAGAAGCTCATCGTCAACTTGGCTATTCAAGAGAAGAATTTAGAAAACTTACAGTTGCCGACTATGAGGTTGTGGAAAGCGCTGAGGAAATAAAGGCGCGCATGAAAAAAGTATTGAAGACAGGAAAAGACAGGTTTGAAACTAAACATCGCACGAAAACGGGTGAAATCAGGGACGTCGTAAATATAGTGCAACTGATTGAGTTGTCTGGAAAGAAGTTTTTTCAGGTTATCACGCAGGACATCACTGAACGGAAGAGGGCTGAGGAAGCACTAAAGGAGAGCGAGGAGAAGTATCGTGAGTTGCTTAATGGGATGAATGACACTGCATGGGTTATCGATTTGGATGGAAATTTTATTGACGTGAATGATGCTGCTGTCAATGTTTTGGGGTACTCTAGAGAAGAGTTGTTATCTATGGGTCCTAAGGATCTGAGCAAAAACTTGCCTGAAGCGGAAGTTAAAGCGCTCATCGACAATATGCCTAAAGACGAAATACAAGTTTTCGAGGCAATACACTTCACCAAGGACGGAAAGCAGATTCCCGTGGAAATCAGCTCCAGCCTAGTAACCTATAAAGGAAAACAGGCAATCCTAAGCATCGCCAGAGACATCGCCGAAAGAAAGAAGGCAAGGGAGCAGTTGAGGCAGTCAGAGGAGCGGTATAGAACTGTTTTTGAGAACACGGGCACCGCCATGTGTATTCTTGAAGAAGACAAGACCATTTCCATGATCAACCGACGTTTTCAAGAGTTAAGTGGATACTCTCCGAGAGAGGTGGAAGGAAAGAAGTGGACTGAATTCGTCACCAAAGACCATTTGGAACGTATGCAGAGATACCACGAAATAAGAAGGAAGAGAGGGAGAAAAGCACCCACCAGTTACTCCTTCAACTTCGTCGATAAAAAAGGGCAGATAAGGAATTGTATGATCACCGTCAACCTGATACCTAGAACAAAAAAGTCAGTAGCTTCTATCTTAGACATCACCGAGTCGAAGAAAGCTGCGAAAGCGCTGTGGGCAGCTGAGAAAAAATATCGGAAGACCATTCTAAGCGCTAATGTTGGAATCATAGGTTACAGTCCAGAAGGTAAAGTGAAGGTTCTTAATCCCAAAATGGAGCAGATGACCGGGTTCAAGGGGTCAGAAATACCAACGCTACAGGACTGGTTCGAAAAACTTTATCCCAACGAGGAAGAAAGACTCAAAATCAGGGACAAATGGCTCAAAAAGATGTCTGAAGAAGGCGAAGTCAAAGAAGGACACGCCATAATCACCACCAAAGACGGCAAACGCCGCAACTTCCTGTTCAACGGTGTTCGCCTAGAATCAGGAGACTCTATCGCCTTCGCAGAAGACATAACTGAACGAAAGGAGGCAGAAGAAAAGTTGAATGAGATAATGAATGAGTTGGTGACGATTAACGAAAAGTTGGGTGTGGTTGGCAGGTTGACGCGGCATGATGCCAGAAACAAGCTCTCTATTATCGCCAATAACCTTTATTTGGCTAAACAGAAGCTGGCAACCAATCATAGTGCCCTCGAATTTTTGGGTGACATAGAATCTGCTATTGATCAGATGGAGAAAATCTTTGATTTCGCCAGAAACTATGAGATGCTGGGCGTGGAGGAGCTGTCCTACATGGATGTTGGGAAGACCGTTGAGGAAGCAATTATGCTGCTTTCAGGCATGAACGGGGTAATGCTGGTGAACAAATGCAAGGGCTTGGTGGTGATGGCTGATTCGCTGCTGAGGCAGCTTTTCTATAATCTGATCGATGATACGTTGAAGCATGGAGAAAAGGTCAGCCAAATCAGGGTGTACTACGAAGAGGGGGAGGATCAGCTTAAGCTGGTTTATGAGGATGATGGGGTTGGCATACCAGAGGACGAGAAGGAGAAGATGTTCGGAGAAGGCTACGGGAAAGGCACAGGTTATGGGCTTTACCTGATAAAGAAAATCTGTGAAGCATACGGCTGGACCATCAGAGAAACAGGCGAACATGGCAAAGGAGCCCAATTCACCATGACCATACCAAAAACTGTCAAAAACGGAAAATTAACCTATTGTTTTGATAACAAGTAGCTGTGAAGAAAATTAAGGGGGTCTAAAGAAGTATCGGGGCCATGTAGGCCATTGAACAGATGTTGATTGTTCAAAGTCGATTTTTAGGTTCATTCCCACTCTGATTTTTTCAGGGGACACACCACAAATTATTCCGAGCAACCGAAGGCCGTTCTTTAGTTCTACGATGCCCACAGTGTAGGGTGTCATAGACTGAAACTGTTCTGGTGCAACATGGATGACTGTGTAACTGACTAGCTTTCCGGCGCCTTCGAGCTCTATCCACTTCAGATTTGTGGAAAGACACTTGGTGCACATTGGTTTTGGCGGCAGAAGCACAGTTCCGCATTCATTGCATTTGGCTGCCATTAGCCGCTTTTCGCTTACAAAGCTGTAGAAACTTGATACTGTAAAGGGTGGATTCTCATTGGACATCTTTAGTTCATCCTGTAGATGTGTACGCTCGCGGTGGCTCCGGAGCCTCCAACATTGTGGCTTAAACCTATCTCAGCTCCCTCCACCTGCCTCTTCGCGGCTTGTCCTGTGAGTTGTAAGTAGATTTCGTAGGCTTGAGCGGTTCCAGTTGCGCCGACAGGGTGTCCCTTCGCTTTTAATCCTCCGCTTGGATTGACGGGGAGCTTGCCTTCGAGCTCGGTTGTTCCCTCCTCTATCATGTTTCCGCCTTTTCCTGGAGCACAGAAACCGAGGTCTTCGTAGGCCATTAGCTCGGCGATGGTGAAGCAGTCATGGACCTCTGCAACATCCACGTCTTTCGGCTCTACGCCAGCCATTCTGTAAGCCTCTTGCCCCGCAAGCCTAGCAGCTTTGAGTGAAGTGAGTTTTTCTCTTTCATAAAGTCCAATGGCGTCGCTAGCCTGTCCAGAACCAATAACGTGAACGGGCGAATCAGTGAATTTTTTGGCAAGGTCCGGATGAGTTAAAATCAGACAACTAGCCCCATCAGTTATCAGGGAGCAGTCATACAGTTTGAGGGGCCAAGCAATAACCTTTGACCCCATAGCTTTTTCCAAGGTTATTTCTTTTTGCATGTGCGCCTTCGGATTCAAGGTTCCGTTATAATGGTTCTTCACCGCCACTCTAGCCATCTGCTCTTCCGTTGTGCCGTACTCGTGCATGTGAGCCGTAGCCATGAGCGCGTACAGCCCCGGAAAAGTTAGTCCATGCCACTGTTCGAACGGCATGTCAGAAGCCATAACCAGAAACTCTGTCACCTCAGCTGTTGTGCGGTGAGTCATTTTTTCCACGCCGCCAACCATCACTACCTTGTGCATACCAGAGAGTATTGCATAAATTCCGGTTCTTAGCGCAGCTCCGGATGAAGCGCAGGCGGATTCAAGTCTCATTGCAGGTTTTGGCAGCAGTCCAGTCCAGTTGGCTAATGTGGGTCCGGTGTGTCCTTGGTGTTCGTAGGACTCTCCCATGTGACCCACAAAGAGCGCCTCAATGTCTTTTATGGGGTCGAGGCTGGGGCATCTGTCGAATGCTTCTTTTGCGGCGTCTGCGAAAAGTTCTCTGCAGTACATTCCGTCTAGTCGCCCAAACTGGGATGACCCTGCGGACACGATTGAAACTAGGGGTTTATTTACCATTCTGGTGCCTCATTATGATATTGTTTGGATAGCAGTTAGTAAATGTTACCTAAACGATTTGAAAAGCTATTCTGGTTTTTTGAAATACCAATCTTCTCCATCTTTTTCAACAAACACCCAGCCATCATTGATTAATTCGCAGCGTTCTTCTTTGGTTGAAGCAACCCTCGTTATGAATTTGACCCTTTGCTGGTGCTTGTATTTAGTTGTAAAGTCGGATTAGACGCAAAAAAGGGGGGTTGTGCAAGAAAACAAGTGGATACGTCTCCAAAGGCTGTGCAAAAGCAGTTTCATTTTTTAATCGACATTTGTGCACTAAGGTGAAGCAGTTGAATTGTTTAATCGCGTTAGGATATTCACTTTTAAGTGTATTTTGCTGATTTTGAATTCATAATTATTATATCAACTTTTTTGTTATTTTGTTGTTGAGCAAAATGATGAACCAAGATAATAGAAAAATCGTAGTGCTTTTTATCGTTGTTGCGTTTGTGGCTGGTTTAGTTGGCGGAGTTTTGGCCGTGCCGCTTATTGGGCGGGGACCTGAGGGACCACAAGGCGAGCAAGGACCACAAGGAATTCAAGGCGTACAAGGTCTGCAGGGCGTTCAAGGCGATTCTGGTCCGCAAGGTGAAACAGGACCACAAGGCGAACAAGGAATACAAGGCGAACCTGGTGAACCAGGACCACAAGGGCTGACGGGACCTAATCTAATCGTAGCCATGGGGACATACCATGCCTTTGCAGGGATGACTCAGGGATATAACGTAGAATCAATAGTCTGGGAACCACTTTATAATCAGTACTATGTCACATTTACTGATGTCGTTGAATATGATCGGTGGAATTGCGTGACAGTAGTAACTTGTATGGGAATATCTTCGATGGGGTTTGCGCAATTCGGCGGTACTGGCAAGTTGTCTATAAGTATTTACACACCGGACGGGGACCAGATTACAAGTGATGTTGGAGGCTTTTCATTCATAGTTCTTAAGGTGCCATAGCTTTAACATAGAACAAACCGAAAAATCAAAGATGTAAAAACTACCCCTCTTTTCCTTTTTTTGGTGTTGGGTTGGTTGGATTAAAAGTTAACCCTTAAAAAAAGGGGGGGAGTTTGTGCAAGAAAACAAGTGGAGAGACGTCTCCAACGTTTAAGTAATAAATGTTGTCTGAATAATTATTCAGTAAAACTTTTTATGTGTTTAGGTAACCTCCGTGAATTTTATATTATCATTCTGAGAGTACGTTCCAAGATAGATTCTAAATTCACATCATTTATAATAGCATAATTAATAGATTGAGAATGTAAGAATCATTTGATCCCACTGTTTCAAAAGAAAAAAGAGAGAGCTTTCATGGAAATCAGAAAAATAATGGTTAAAAAAGTTAAAACCGTTCCAATGGATACCAGTGTCCAGAAAGCTGTAAAAATCATGAATAAAAATAGAATAAATTGCTTAGTGGTTACATATGACGAACGAATTGCCGGCATCATAACAGAAAGGGATTTGCTTGAAAGAGTTCTCGAAAAAGGTAAGGACCCGAAAGAGACTGCGGTTTCAGAAATTATGACACGGCAAGTTTTAGTTGGAAAACCAACCATGGAACTCGTTGAAGCCTCAAAGTTTATGTTTGAAAAAAAGGTGAAAAAACTTCCAATAATGGAGAAAAATCGGTTAGTTGGCATAGTGACATTAACGGATATAGCTCGTGCCACATGCGTTGATGAGGAAACCATGAAACTGATTAAACAACTATCAAACATGCACACTGTTTAGGGCTACTCCAAGAAAACATTGGACACAAAAACATGCGTGTGCTGTTAAGCTTTTAAAAAATGGAGAAAAATGGCGGGAGATGTCGCCACAATTTTGCTAAATAACTATTTTACGTAGTTCTGGAGTGATCTGCGGCAACTTACCGTTGATCAACATTACTGGTGAAAATTACATAAACGTTATGAGGTATTAGGGTTAAATATTATAGACAAGGAAAGGAGGTTGAAGTAGTATGTTGGAAGAAAAACCGATTAAACTCGAAAAAGTTGAGAAGAAATTTCTTGACCGCGAGATTTTGAGGCTGGCGATTATTGCGGAGTTGGATGCTGTGACTTTGTATGAGCAGTTGGCTGCAACGACTGATGATAAGGTGATTCGTGAAGTGCTGTTGGATGTGGCGAGAGAAGAGAAGACGCATGTTGGCGAATTCCAGACTTTGCTGCTGAGAATAGATAAAGAGCAGGTCGAAGAATTAAAGAAGGGAAAAGAGGAGATAGAAGAAGAGCTGGGACTCTAAGTTCACAGTTTGGGTTACCAGCCTTTTTTTGGGTGTTATTTCCCGAGAATTTAAATTAGTGAATGTTGTAGATGTTGGTTATGAGCCGCAGTAAATCCCGCCGACGCCGACCACGCAAAAAGAAAAGCAATACCAAAAAGATACTACTGATAGTAGCTTTGTTGGCTGTTGTTGCAGTGATTATTGTGGCGTATGTTATGTTAGGCACTGATGGTTCAGACGAGAGTGTTCCCAGCGGCGGCAAGGTTCTGCTTGAAACCAGTATGGGAAACATAACCATCCAGTTAAGGGATGATATGCCGATTACAACAGGGAATTTCAAGAATCTGGTTCAAGAAGGGGCATATGATGGCACAATCTTTCACAGAGTTGTTAATCTACCCAATAATCTTGTGATAATTCAGGGCGGAGACCCCACCACTGGAAATTGGTCTGGAGGAGCAATACCCAACATACAAGACGAATTTTCGGGAAACCCGGAAAACAACAAGAACAAAAATGGTACCATAGCAATGGCTAACACGGGCGCTCCAAACTCGGGAAGCAGCCAATTCTTCATTAATGTCGTATACAACAGTCACCTTGATAACAAGCATCCAGTTTTTGGAGATGTAATAGATGGAATGGATGTTGTTGACAGAATCTTAGAAGTAGCTACAGACGCGAATGACAGACCACTAGAAAAGGTTACATTGATCAAGGCACAGCTTTTGGATTGAAACACAAAATCTGAAGATTAATCAGACTTTTACTTGTTTGGGGCAGAGAAGAAAACTATGCCTCCGAATTGGCTGATTCGGTTGCCCGCTGGGGTTTCCGCGTTGATTACTCTTGTTTTCACTTC
>OMKS01002818.1_pt1 | contig 14224 bp, 10 predicted proteins | sample 1674721 | NCBI WGS metagenome assembly OMKS01 (sample SAMN06264996, study PRJEB25208) | sediment metagenome | isolation source: hot spring sediment | place: USA: California | collected 2014-09-02 | reverse complement strand
CGGTCTCCTGACCGTGCCCGCTGTGGCTCGGTCGGGAGACCGGCCACAGCTCCCCAACTTATTGAGAAGATACGTCGAAAGGATACTGATGTCGAAACAAGACAAGATAAATGGAAGTCACCTCGGTTGGCGACGTCTTGCTACCGATTATCCCTACACACACCCGATGTTCCGTGTGCGCCGCGATCAGTCGCGCTGGCCCAATGGACACGTGGGGCCATACGTCTACGTTCAATTTTCTGGCGCGGTGTGGGTCGTGCCAGTGACGAGCGGGGGAGACGTCGTCCTGATCCGGCAGTTTCGTTACACGATAGACGATTGGTGCTGGGAGGTGCCCGCCGGGGGATTTCACGATTTCTCCGGTAGCCCGGTCGCGTTGGCCCGGCGAGAATTGGCCGAGGAGATCGGCGGGGAGACCGAGAACTGGCATTACGTGGGGTCCTTTCGCCCGGGTGTCAGTCTGTGCGACGAGGTGTGTCACATCGTACTGGCCCGGGACGTGCGCCTGGACCGAGCGCCAGCCCCTGAACCGACCGAGATCATCGAGATCCACCCGGTGCCGGTGGCGCGGGCCATGGAGATGGCCCGCAACGGCGAGATGGTCGACGGGCACAGCGCACTGGCGCTGCTGCGCTGCGAGCCGTATCTTGCGTCGCCTGAGGCGTGAGCCAGCACCCTCATCTGGACCCTCCCCGTTTTTCCTGGCAGGCGGCCCTATCGGCGTCCTGGTCATTATTCTGGCTTTGAACGATGGCTCTCTGCTAGTTCGCGTGCTTGGCTTAGCAAGGGGTCAATTTTTCGCCACGAATCCTTCGACTACACTCAGGACAGGTTGACACGAATTGTCACTAACTTTGGGTTTTTCGTGTTAATTCGTGCCAACCTGTCCTGAGCCTGTCGAAGGATTCGTGATAGCAAAACGAGCCTGGTTACGTCAGTGTTCGGCTCTCCGCCGGCGCAACAGGCGCCGGGGGTCGCTCTCCACACCGATATAATCGAATAGGAAGGCCCCGAACACGCCCAGCATCCCGCCCAGCGCCAAACCCACCGCGGTGTTCATCATCTTCCGGGGGCTGACCGGATTACGGGGCGGCAACGCGGGCGAAGCGAAGCGCACCTCGCTCGCCTCGGACGCCGAGGCGATCACCATCTCTTGCTGTTTCGAGAGCAGATTGTTATAGGCCTGCCGGGCCAGGTCTCGATCCTGTTGCAGGTTGCTTTTGATCCCATCCAGGCGGGCAATCTCTGCCTTGAAGCGGCGAACCTCTTGCTCCAGTTGATCGATCGCGTCGGAGAGCGGCGTTTCGAGCAATTCGGAATATCCAAGCAATCCTTTCCAATCGGCGGTGCGCTGTAACGCCAGTTCAGAATAGGAACCGGTCACATCCAGGTACTCCGGTGTCAGCGCTTCCAGGAATTGATAACTCTCGTTCTGGGCCAACGCCTCCTCGTAAGCCTGGATAATCTGCTCCTGTGCATCGACGTCTGCTTCCATCATTGCGATCAACGCATCCAGGTCTAGCAACTGGTCCTCGAGAGACCGGTCCACCATGAGCACGTCCTCCAGGGATGTCGCCTGGATTTCCAGGCGATCGACCGGTATCCCCCCGGTCGCCAACACCTTTTGTTTGAAGTTCAACAATGCCAGGCCACTGGTATTGGCGCTGACTGCATCACCGCTGACCAGCTGCTCCCGGATGACGCCCGCCTCGTAAAGCAAGTTCTCGAAGCGCCATTTGCGGGCATAGGCGTCGGTGTATTCTGTAATCAGCTCATTGAGACGCTTTTCAAAAACCAGTAGATTGAGATCGGTCTCTGATCCCACGGAGAGATCGAAGATTCGCTTTTGGATCGCTACCTGCCGGCCCACGACCTCGGCTACGCTATCCTTCCGGCCGGTTCGCAGGTTGGTCAGGATCTCTTCCTGCTCCGTCACCTGGCGTTGCAGTTCGCCGATCCGATCCTCCTCGGCCAAAAAGTCCACCCATTTTTCCTGGGCTTGCTCGTACTCAGCCCGGGCATTCTTCACCTGCTGGTTGATATCGGCGAAGGGTGTATAGGGGGCCTCGCTGTAGATGCTATTGACCCGATTCTCGAAGGCCTGGGCCCACGTGTTGGCGATGGCGGCCGCCTTCTCTGGATCGCTGTGGGTGGCCACGATCTTGAGGGTGTCGCTATCCTCCAACACCTCTCCTGTCACACGGTCGACCAATCGGGAAGGATCCCCTTCATCCTCCTCGGTCCATAGGTCGCTCAAATCGTTCGACACCTGCTCGGCGATGGCGCCGTTGGTCACCATGTCTGCCAGGCTGTTCAGGCGCCGCTTGGTACGCTCCAGGTTGACCTGTCCCTGCATCGCCTCGCTCAACGCCAGGCTCTCCTCCGTCAGGGACTCGAACTGCGAGCCCAGGGAAAGTTCCGCCCGGCTGCGCAACAAGACCACCCGGGCCGTCGCCTCGTAAGAGGGTGTCATCAACAAGCTGACCAGAAACGCGCTCCCGCCGGTCAGCACCGCCCCCAACACGATCAACCACCACCATTTCAACAATACATCGATGTAGATACGCAGATCAATTTCTTCTTCCACGAGCCAGTCCTCCATACTAATCAAGTTAAATTACCCGACGAAACGTAACTACTCAGCCTGCTGCCCGTTTGCAGCGGATGGGCGGGGGTTTGGGGTGTGTGGCGGTCGCGAAGCGACCGCCACACACCCCAAACCCCCATTCTCCGGCACAGCAAAGGGCTGGTCTGAGTAGTTACGACGAAACTTCATCTCGAATCTATGAAGCTTGTAGAAATAAGTATACAAGTATGCAAGTATGCAAGTTTGCAAGTTGCAAGAGTGTAATCACTATGAAGCACTTTCAGCCTCGGCTAGTCGCTGCTTGAGGTAGGCGATGGTCTCGACCGGCGTTGGGTCGACCTCGTTCAACATCGCCAGGTAGTAACTGACGTAATCACCCAGGTGGATCAGGCTCAACATCTGGGCCAACTTGCTCTGCCCCCGGCCCCAGAAAGTCTCCGTCGCCACGCTCTCGCGGGCGAGCAGGTCCCCAGTTGTGTCCCACCGCACCTGCATCCGGGGGTGATCGTGGTTCGAGCGCAGCATCACGACGGTGACCCGGTCGCGCACTGCCTCTGGAATGCCCAACCCCACCACGGCGTTGTGGTTCAGCTCCGGCAGTGTCTCGAAAAAAGCCCACTGCTTGGCGTTTTCGTTGATCTGGGTCTTCCACCGGTTAGCTACCGCTGCCAGGAACCCGGCCCCGTAGATCACGGGCAGGCGACCTGCCAGTTCGCCTGCCAATGCCTTCGCCACGTTGTGCGCCACCGGCGTGTCGGCGCCGATCTCGGCTTGCTGCATACGCATCATCTCGGCGGCCTCGGCCACTTCGCCGCTTCGGTCTTCTATCCATCCCAGGCGGGCAAACAAGCCCAGCAGCAAGGTGAACGAATAGCCCAGGGCAGCCCGGGGCTGCGAGTCGTAATCGAAGCGCAGCACCGGCGCGCTGTGCTTCTCGGCCCGGGCAGCCAACTTCCCACCGGTGGTGATGGCTACCGACAACGCCCCCCGTTCCAACGCCTGTCCGAAGGCGGTCAGCGTTTCCTCGGTGTTGCCCGAGTAGCTGCAGCCGATCACCAGGTAATCCTCGCCCTGCACGAAGGCCGGCAACCGATACCCACGCACCACCGTGATGGGTACCTGGCACGCTCCAGCGACGAGTCCCTGCAACAGGGCTCCGCCAATGGCCGAGCCGCCCATCCCCAGGATGACTGCGTGCCGCGCCGAACTGTATGCAGTGGGCAACGATACGTCACGAAGAAGCGCCAATGATGCCTGGCACTGCTGGGGCAGTTCGTCGATGCGAGCCAACATAGCATCTGGATCAAGCTTCTCAAATTCCTGATAGTCATTCAACAGCATCACTTCTTCCTTTTTCCCACCATACAACCTGGCGTTTTCCGCTTAAGAATTCGGAAGTCTTCAGCCGAGTATCTCAGAGACAACATTGATTTGCTGTAGTCTCAAAATCCGCTGCACAATGCGCTTTTTGAGACTTCCGAATTCTAATAACGATCCATTGGAAAACTCCAGATATAACAGGCTGATGATACCAGCGACAGGGCTGATTGTCAACTGTAATCCTATCCCTCTATCCCGGACAGAGCCGGAACCAATAAGGAGCGCTGCGCTGGCTATACTTACTGACGCCGTGTAGGGCATAGGAAGCACCTCAGCTATACGAATCGCTGCACGTTGTGCTTCCCAGCCATATCAACGCGCCTGGTCTGATGTGTGGGTTTTTCTCTTTGCCCATAAATGTGACTCGGATTTGGCAATCCGAGCCGAGCGCCATGTGAAATCCCAAAGAGCCATCGACTTTTATGAGACAGCCTTCAAGACAAATGCGCCACTAGCGCCAGATACGTACATCCCTGAATCGGGCCCACGTGGATTGCTCGCCAGTTCCCCAGGCCCACAATCCTACCTGTCCGTGCAACCAGGCATCATCCTCGACGCTCGTCGCGTACTCGTCGTTGACGTAGAAATAGCAGACGGCCTCGTCGCAGTGCAGCCGTAGGCGGTTGAGACCCGCTCCCCGGCGAACGTGGGTGAACTGTCGCCAATCGAGCAGGGGAGTTGGCGCTCCATCCACCACGCGCAGGACGGCATAGTAGCCATCACTGCCGACGGCGAAAACGTAGTAGTTGGCGGGATCCTGGGCCCGGTAGAGCAGGCCATAGCCGTTGAAATCGAGTGGATCGGCATCCGGTGAGAAGGCCGTCATCTCCGCTGTGAAGTTCGCCCCAGCGTTCGACACAGAATCATCGCCGGGAGTCTCCAGCAGTGTGACGCTCGTCTCGCCTGGCGACGCCTCCAGGTCGCGTGGGAGACCGGGAGCGCGCCAATCGGGTGGGTGCGATGGGCGAGGCGAGTTCCACCCCAGAGCCAGCGCGCCGATCAAGACCAGTGCGCCAGACAGCGCCACCGTGATTGTCACACAGGCGAACTGCCACGTGAGTCTGTTTACGATCATCTTAATACGTCTGTCAGCATACGTTCGTCGATACTTGGCTAATTGTGGCAGGATTGACGCCCACGTGCACTGGGCCCAATACTGTTAGGGGTTGCGTGATTTGTGCGGCAAATCGAGCGTTGGGTCGGCTTGATGCAGGACGGCCTCTGCTATTCGCTCGGCCAGCACGAAAGCCCACGCCAGCCCTCGACCGCCGAGACCGACGGCAAAATAAACGCCGGGCAGATCGGGCAAGCGACCGAGCAATGGGAACCCGTTGCCCGTGAACCCCATAATGCCTGACCAGCGGCGGGCGTCGTCAATCCTGGCGGACGGTACGTCGGGAAAATGACGGGAGATAAAACGCACCAGCCCCTGTTGCAGAAGTTCCTCTGGTCCCTGCTCGTCCCTGCCTTGATTGGCCTCCTGAGAGCGAATGCGCGGCCGGCGCCAACCCCCTACGAGGAGCCGGCGGTCGGGCATTTGGCGGCAATACGTATACCCGTAATCGGCGTAATCGGCGTAATCGGTGTAGCACGGTTGACCCAGGACGACGTGATCCAGGGGAGCAGTGGCAAAGACGAGGCTGCGGGTGGGCGCGATCTTATCGGCAAAGTAGGCGTTGATCAGGGGAGCGTAACCGTTGACGGCCAGGACGACGGCGCCGCACAGGACGGTGCGCCCGTGGGCCCAGACACGAATGCCTTTTTCAAAACCGTTCTCCCTGGCACCCCGTTCCGCCTCCAGGCCATAGACCTCGGCCCCCTCGTGTATGAGGACGTCGTGCTGGGCGATCAGCGCCCGGGTGAGGGCGGCGGCGTCTACGGTCGCGTCGTCGGGATAGCGCAATACGGCCCGAAAGTCCCGCTCCAGCGGGTCTCCCGGCTCGAATTCGACGTCGAAACCGTCTTCCTGCAGTTGCCGGGCCGATGTTTCCAGAAAGCCAGCTGCGGCCTCATCGGTGGCCAGGGCCAGGCTGCCGGTGCGTTGGCAGGGGACGCCGAGTCGTTCGGCCGTCTCGACCAGGCGGTCGCGCCCCTGGGTCGTGAGGGCCCAAATTTGCCGGGCGGTCTCGCGGCCATATACGTCGATGGCCGAGCTGTAGTGGCCGGCCAACCCGGTGAGCACCATCCCGGCACTGCGGCCAGTCGCGCCGCCGGCGATCTCCTGCGCCTCCAGGATAGCCGTATCCAATCCCTCTTGTGTGAGCCGGGCGGCCACCGCCGCGCCCACCAGTCCCGCTCCCACGACGAGCACGTCGCAGGTGTCGATTCGCTTCTGGCCCTGTTCTATCCCCATTGGCTTTCTCCTGATTGTGTCTCTGTTCTCTCCCAACGCTGCTTATATTGTACTCCGAACCAGCTTTCTACGCCACCGCCGTCAAGACGGGGTAGCGGGCGTCGATGTCACCGCAGGCCTACCGGATGAGATCGCCGTAGTTCAGGAAGCATCTGACGACCTCGTGGCCGACGCCGATCCCCGGTGGAAGAGCGGGCTGGCGGCGACGACGAGGTCGACAAGCGTCCCGGATCAGTAGTCGTAACAACTGCCGCCGATGAACTCCCGCAGGAGCGAATCGGGCGGAATGGGGGAGTCGTCCTCGACGACGGTGATAACCTGGAGCAGATGATAGACGCGCTCTGCGCGGGTGAAGGCGTCGGTCCGTAACGGATCGTCCGCATACTTCTCGACCCACGTTTCGAAATATGGGAAGAGCCGGGCCTTCATCACCGGGAGCTCGTAGGGCAGGCCGCTGTTGACGATGTAGTCGGTCTGGTTGACGTAGGGGATGATGTTGCGCATCTCGCTGGCGCGCACGTAGTGCCAGTGCTCCAACGTCCGTTGACGGTCGTAGGCCCGGTGGGTGGCGTCCCGTTCCATGCGCCGCATCAGCCGCAGGTCGGTCCAGCGGACGTACCGCTCACCGGGGCCTTTCAACTGCAGCAGCGGTTCGATGTAGAGCTTGAACTTCCGCTCGTCGTCGATGCCCTCGGTCATCGGCGGGTAGAGGCCGTGCAGGCTGTCGATGAGGATGACGTCATTGGGGCCTATCTGCATAGGCGTCTGTTCGTCGTGGCGCTGGCCGGTCTTGAAATCATAAAACGGAATCGAGACCTCCTCGCCCTGTATCAAGCACACCAGGTGCTCGTTGATCAATTCCAGGTCGAGCGCCTGTGGCGTCTCGAAATCGTAATCGCCGAACTCGTCCTTGGGGTGAAGTTCCAGGTCGAAGAAATAATTGTCCACGGTGAGCGGGACCAAGCTCAGGCCCATCTTGTTCAGCAGGTGGCTGAGCTTGACCGTCGTGGTGGTCTTGCCCGAGGAGGACGGCCCGGCGACGATGACGATCTTGACCTGGTCGCGGCGCTCGCGGATGATCTCCGAGGCGGTGGTGATATCCTCGTTGTAGGCCCGGTCGGTCTCGCGCACGATCTGGGGAAATTCCCCGCGCGCGATACGGGCGTTCAACGCCTGGTAGGTGTGGAGATCGTGCTCGACGGCCCAGTCGAGCACCTCCCACAGCTTGTACCAGGGGATGTTCTCTGAGGGGTGCGCCGAGCGTTCGGCCCTTTCCTGGCGGCGACGCGCCCGCTCGTTTCGATAGAGGATGTAAGCCTTGGCCGTCCTGGCATGCCCGTTTTCGATGAGCACTTTTTCGACGACGTCCTGGATTTCCTCGATGGTGGGGATGTGTCCGGGGGGAGACTTTTCTTCCAGGATCCCCACAACCTGGTCGGAAAGTTTTTCAGCGGTGGCGCGATCTCGCCCGCCCACGGCCACCGCGGCGCGGTAGATGGCGTTGGTGATACGATCCTGATTGAAGGGCACGATGGCGCCAGTGCGCTTGATGACTTGCTTGATCCTGGCCATATCTCTCTCCTCTCTTTTCATAGACGTGTCATGGGCGTGCCTCGTGTCTTCTCAATCAGCAGGGGAGATGGGGGATGTGCGGGCGTCGAAGTCGCCCGCACATCCTCTCCGATTTATTGAGGCGATACCGTGCTGCTATTTTATCACAGTCTGGCGCGAGGCGTCAAGGGGATAGTCGTATCCAAAGACACGTTTCCGTCGGTGGACTTTCACCAGCGATGATGATACAATGTGCCCGAAGTGAGGCCCAAACACAGTACTTGGCACGTAAAGTCTAATTGAAACCCAGAGATATTCAGAGGACCATCAGATGAACAAGTCACGCTTTGTCACGTTTATGATCGTCGCTCTCACCATCGGGTCGATATTGGGATGCAAGTTGCCCGAAAGCTTCTTCGTCGCTTCCACCGCCACGCCGACGTCGATTCCCACTCCCACCCAGGTTCCGCCTGCGATTCCACCGACGTCCGCGGAACCGGCTAACGCGCTGGAGGCGCAAATAGGAGCGGTCTACGAACAGGCAGGAGCCTCCGTCGTCAACATCACCAGCATCAGTTACACCTACGATTTCTTCCTGCGGCCTGTCCCGCAAGAGGGATCTGGATCGGGATTCTTTTACGATAGCGGGGGACACATCGTCACCAATTACCACGTGGTCGAAAACGCCGAGGAACTGACGGTGACGCTGGACGACGGTCGCTCGTATCCGGCGACCATCGTCGGGGTCGATCCCACCAATGATCTGGCCGTGATCCACGTTGAGGTTGAGGCCGAGCCATTGCCCCTGCCCATTCCCCTCGGCGATTCCGACGTCCTGCGGGTGGGGCAATTCGTCGTCGCTATCGGCAATCCCTTCGGCCAGGTGGGCACGCTCACGGTAGGCGTCATCAGCGCCCTGGGGCGCATCATCGAGAGCCCCGACGGGCGCTTCATCGGCGAAGCTATCCAGACCGACGCGGCCATCAACCCGGGCAACTCCGGTGGGCCGCTCCTGGACTTGCGCGGTCAATTGATCGGTGTCAATTCCCAGATCATCAGCCCCAACCGGGCCTCGGCCGGGATCGGGTTTGCGGTGCCTGTCAATACAGTGCGACGCGTCGTCCCTCAATTGATCGCCCAGGGCCGCTATCCTCATCCATGGCTGGGCGTGGATTACCTCCCGCTGACGCCCAACTGGGTCGAGGCTTTCCGCCGGGCCGAACTCGCCGTACCCGACGAGGGTTTGCTTGTGCTCCAGGTCGCGCCCAACGGCCCCGCCGAGCAGGCCGGTATCCGGGGCGGCGATCGGGTCATCCGGATGGGCAACGTGCGCGTCCCGGTGGGCGGAGACGTCATCACCGCCATAGACGGTCAGCCGATGACCAATGCCAAGGATTTTATCGTGTACCTGGAGACGAAGACCCTGGTCGGGGATACGGTTCAGGTGACCTTTATCCGCGACGGAGAGGAACAGACCGTCCCGGTGACGCTGGCCGAGCGGCGATAGATCCCTTTCAAAAAAACAGGAGTGAAAAATGGCGATTCCCCCGCCACCGACGCCTGCAATGGCGGGGGACGTCTTATCGCTGCCGATGTATCCACAAAGCCACCGCGGCCAGTGAAATGATGCCCAGCGCCGTTGCGCCAGCACAGGGAGCGCCCGTCTCCGGCGTCGTTCCCCCTCCGCTGTCGGTCGGAGCCGCTCCGCTTATGGAAGTCGCTTCGCTTATGGGAGTCGCTCCTCCTGTGCCAGGCGTCGGTTCCGGCGCGACCGTGGGGTCGGCTGGCGGGAGCGGCGCCGGGTCAACCTCACCCGCCACCACCTCGTAAGCCACGTTCTCCGCCACGAAAATCACCCGCTCGCCCAGGGCGAAGTAGTCGCCCCAGCCGGGCCGGGCGGCCAACAGGTCGAAGTAATTCGCCGAGCCAAATCCGATCTCAACCGTCGTCATACGCGAGGGATCGAATCTGGTGTCGATCCAGACGCCATCCTGCCGCTTGAAGGTCTTGCTGCCCACGTGTCGCACCGGGACGGCGCTGGCGGAGCCCTCGTTTGCCCCTCCGGCGGAAGGCAGCGGCGCGGCCGCCTCCGCCTCGCGCATCTTGGATTGACCGTCGGCCGCTTCGGCCGCCGGCGCGCCGTAGGCGGCGGCCGTTGGCATGGCCATAAAGCGCTCCGCCGCTTCCTCCCGTCCTCGCGCCGTCAAGATGTCATCCTCTTCGATGAGGAACGAGGTGTAGGGCGTGATGATCCCATAACGGACGCTCAAATCGACGATGGCGTCCACCCACTCCCGCCGCTCGCCGTGGAGCCGGATCTGGGTCAGCAGATGGCCGATCTTGCGCGTGGCCCACAGGCGGGGGATAAAATCGTCGCCGCCCGAGGCCCGGAAAGCGCCCTCGTGGACGAATTCGCGCCGTTCGCCATCGACGCGGCCAGAGAGCGTGATCTTCGCCGGGCCGCCATCTCGATAACGACCCGCCAGGATCAACTGGGCGCCGGCGAAGAGGTCGGGCAGGGGGTGGGGATAGGTATCGTCAACCAATACGTCGCCGAAGTCCAACGCGATGTCGGACAGCACCGGCGTCTTGATCTTGGCGTAGAAGGCGGAGATCTTCTCGTCGATTTGCTCGTGAGGGCGGACGTAGGTCACGCTCCCCCGGTGTCGTTCGGCCAGGGTATCCAGCAGGAGGGTGTTGACGTCGTTGCCCACGCCGAAGGGGAAGAGCCGCACGTTGTCCGACGCCGCGCTCTCCACGTTGGCCAAAATCCGGCCGATCTCGGTCACCCCCTCAGTGGGCAGGCCGTCGGTGAGGAAGATGAGCGCCGCCGGGCGCTCCGCATCGGCCTGGGCCAGCGCTTCCAGCAAGGCCCGGTTGATGTCGGTGCCGCCGAGGGCCTCCAGGCGCGCCACCCAGGCGATGGCCTCGCGGGCCTCGGAGACGGGCCGCAGGTCGCGCGCGTACTGTCGCAGGCCGGTCGAGAAGGCGATCACGTTGAAACGATCCTCGGGGTTCAGGCGCTCCAACACGTAGGCCAGCGCCTTTTTCGCCTGTTCGATCTTCTCTCCATCCATCGAGCCGGAGGTGTCGAGCACCAGGATCACGTCCCGGGGGATCACCCGCGTCTGATCCACCTCGACGCTGGGCGCGGCAAGGAGCAGGAAGAAGCCATCCTCATTCGTCGACTCGCGATAGGTCAACAGGTTGACGCGGACCATGTTCGGGACATGGCCCGCCCCGTCATCCTGGCTGACGGTGTAGATCAGCTCGAAGTCCTGCTCTGGCAGGACGTCGCGTGCCTCGTAACCGACGCGGGCCCGATGATCGCCTTCCCGTTCGACGTAAATACGGCCCTGGTGGGTGGGCGAATAGAGCGCGTGTATGGGGTCGGGAGAGCGCACGTCGACGTGAACGCTGACTTCCTCCAGCGGGCGGGCGGAGAACTTCTCGGTATCCAGCGGGTAGACGTAACGCACCAGGCCGTTCTCGAGCGGCAGCACCTGGCTGTACGTCAGCTCGATCTTGCGCGAGCCGCCCGGCGGGATGGGGAAGATGCGGGCCTGGACAGCGTCCCGCCCGACGTACTCCAGCAGGGCCGGGTCGCGGCGACTGCGGACGATGTCCTCGTAGATGGCGCGGGCCTCATCCGCCTCCAGGATTTTGCCCTCGACTGGCGCGCCATCGACCCACATCGTAAACTTGGAGATCGCCGCCCCCTCCGGCAGCGGGAAGACGTAGGTGCCTTCAGTCTCCCAATCGTGTTCGTTGAGGAACTCCTGCTCTACCCGGGTCACGGCGACCTGGTTCTCGATGGTCACGGTGACGCGATGGTAGCGGATGGGGAGCCACGTCTCGCGCAACGGGGGCGGGTCGGGCCAGGGGGGCGGTTCGGGGATGATGATGCCGTCGGCCAGGGCGGGCTGGACGAGGTTCAAGAACGCCATCGCAGCGAGAATGACGGCGGCCAATAGGTGTCTTATCCGGTACATTTTTTCCTCCTTGAGCTAATCCTCTCGTACTTCTAGGACGCCTGGGCAGGCGGAAATGTTCCTGGACAGGACAAAAGCCCCGGTCTATAGTCTGAGACCGGGGCTCTGAAGACAAACGTACTGCCCAGCATCATCCCGCCAGGCCGCCCCCGTCCACCACCAGTGTCGCGCCGGTGACGAAGGCGGAGGCGTCGCTAGCGAGATAGAGCACCGCCTGGGCGATGTCCTCCGGCTGGCCGATGCGTCGCAGGGGACGAGCGGCCGCCTCGGCCAGGAATTCGTCCGCCGATGCGCCGAGTTGCCGGGCCTCGCTGCGCAGCATCCCGGTGTCGGTATCGCCGGGGCAGACGCAGTTGACGCGGATGTTCTGCGCCCCGTGATCGAGCGCCATCGCGCGCGTCATGTTCACCACCGCGCCCTTCGAAGCGCAGTAGGAGACGGCGTTGCGCCCCCCGGTCAGACCCCAACCGGAACCGGTGTTAACGATCGCCCCGCCGCCGGCTTTTTCCATCACGGGAATCGCGTACTTGCTCATGAGGAAGATCGACTTGACGTTGACCGCCATCACCTGGTCCCACGTCTCCTCGCTGGTGCTTAGCACGTCGGTCCGCCGGATGATGCCGGCGTTATTGAAGAGGATGTCGAGGCCGCCCAGTTCATCGACCGTCAGTTGCACGGCGCGCCGGCAGTCTACTGCCCGGCTTACATTACAGAGCACGAATATGGCTCGCCCACCGCCGTCGACGATTTCTTGCACGACCGCCTCCCCGCCCGCCTCGTCCAGGTCCGCCACGGCGACCGCCGCGCCCTCGCGGGCGAACAGCAGCGCCGTCGCCCGCCCGATACCCGAAGCGCCCCCGGTGATGAGCGCGCACTTGCCTGTTATTAGATCACCCATTGATTCCCTCCGTCAGGTAGAGCAATAAAGCGGTCAGCGTACAGGTTGACCCACGGGTTTTCGTAGATGATCGTGCGGGCCAGTCTCTTCGGTTTCAGGCTCTCTGGTAGTTCGCCTGGTTAGCTTAGCAAGCGGTCAATTTTTTGCCACGAATTACACGAATTGTCACTAATCTTTGGGATTTTCGTGTTAATTCGTGCAATTCGTGGCTAATCTTTCACCGCGACCATGCGAAATCCCAAAGAACCCGGTTTCATTTTAGCACGCCACCCGGTAGACGATCTGCTCGTGATAGCCGGTGATGACCTTGACGTAGCCTCTGAGAGTCTCGATGAGGATCTGGTCCAACGACCGGTCGCCGGTGTCGACCAATAGGGGCTGGCCGCCCAGCGCGTGGATCTTGTCGATCGTGCCGACGACGAGTATGTGTTCCGGGCCCATGCGCCGGATCACACGCGGGCTAATCTGCTGGTTTCCCCGGCCGAAGATGTAGCCCTGCCCGCCGATGGGCGTGACGACGATCCTGGCCCGGCGTCCTTCCTCCAGGAGCGCCAGCAACTGCGACTCGTTCACGTCGGCGGCGACGAGGGCATCCTTGGCGAACACGTCCACACCAAGCAACGTCTTCTGCACGCCCAAGCGCTCGGCGATGGCCCGCGTCGTCGTCCCTGGCCCGACGACGTAGAGGCAATCGTCTGTCGCCATCTTGCGCGCTACGGCGGCCCCTATCGCCTGCTGGGCAGCCCGCTCGCCGGGGCGGGTGGGCGTCTTCAACCCCTGGAGCATACGGCGCTCGAAGGGTACCTGCAGGTAGCCGTACAGCCGGGCGGAGACGACGCCGCGTCGCACCGCCTCCTCGTCGATGTCCATGACCTCCGCCTCGCGCAGGCGGGAGACCCGGCCCGCCAGGAAGGCGCCCGCCAGGTCGCCCGCGCTGGCCGGGTTGGCCGCGTAGACCGCCGAGTGGATCTTCACGCCCGCCGGGATGCCCAACGCTGGCACGCGCTCGCCCACCGCCGCGTAGATGTCGCGCGCCGTGCCGTCCCCCCCGGCGAAGAGCAGGAGATCCACGCCCCGGCGCACCATTGCCCGGGCCGCGCGCCGGGTATCCTCCGCCGTCGTCTCCCCGGGCGTGATAGAACCGACGCCGATGACGCTCGGCTCGAACCCGCTTGCCCGGGCCGCGTCCGCCCCCATCTCGCCCGGGCAGGTGACGATCTCTATCTCTACGCCATCCCGGGCAGGCCCGAGCCGTTCGAGCGCCTGGCGAGCCCTTTCCTGGGCGCGCGGCACTGCACCCAAAGCCCGCGCGCGCCGCTGTATCGCCGCGCCGTCGCTGCCCTTGAGCCCCACGCGGCCGCCCATCCCGGCGATGGGGTTTACAATCAGCCCGAGTTTCTTCAACGCGCTCAGATATGCCTTGCCGAAGATGTATATAAGAAAAATAGGAAGCCGCCTCAGCC
>OMKS01002817.1_pt1 | contig 14227 bp, 10 predicted proteins | sample 1674721 | NCBI WGS metagenome assembly OMKS01 (sample SAMN06264996, study PRJEB25208) | sediment metagenome | isolation source: hot spring sediment | place: USA: California | collected 2014-09-02 | reverse complement strand
TTAATGAGCAAATTAAAAACGAACTGTATTCCGCTTATTTGTATCTTTCCATGGCGGCTTATTTTGAAGACCAGAACCTGCCCGGTATGGCAAAATGGATGTATGGCCAGGCCAAAGAAGAACAGGAACACGCCATGAAATTCTTCCGCTTCATCGTGGAGCGTGGCGGACGTGTGGAACTGCATGCCATTGACAAACCTGATTTCACCTTCGAGAGCCCCCTGGCAGTGTTCGAGAAATCACTTGAACATGAAAAACTGGTCACTTCGTTGATCTACAAACTGTACGAGATCGCACTGGAAGAAAAAGATTATCCTGCGCAGGTCATGCTGCAGTGGTTCATCGAAGAACAGGTCGAAGAAGAGGACAATGTCACCGGCGCGATCGAAATGTTGAAGATGACCGACGGCAAGCCCTACCAGCTGCTCATGCTGGACGGCAAATTCGGCGCGCGCTAAGACGCACCGCTTAACGAAACACATACCTCTCTGATGGGTGCGCCTGAAAGGGCTGCCACCTTGAAAGAGATCTCAGTCCAATGATTAACACAGCGGCGGTGAATTCACCGCCGCTGTGAAATTATGGATCAACCGCTATATCCTCATAGTGGCCAATCCATGCAGTTGCGGTAGATCTACCACAACTACACAACCATATCCGCTTTCACTCACCCAGCGTTTTGTTTATTGAATCGACAGGCAAGGGTAGTTATATATGAGTTTCTATTTTTATTTTCCTACCATAATACAATAGCCTCTTATCAGACCTTAACATACGGTTGTCCGACAATTTCAAGCAGAACACCCCTGAACAGGGTTTCATGGCTATAATAGATTTAGTTGCCATCGTTCACAACCCAACGCAAACAAGGAACAGGAATACAACTCATGCAGGTTTTGGTCACTGGCGCAGCAGGATTTCTCGGTGCCGCTCTGGCAAACACACTGGCAGCACAGGGGCATCAGGTGATCGGGTTGGACAATATGTCCACCTCGTCGCCCAACGAACTCTCACCCAATATCCACTTCACGCGCGGTGATATCAATGACCGCCCCAAACTGTGGACGCTGCTGCAAGATGTGGATTGCGTCTATCACCTGGCGGCACGTGTGCTGGTGCCTGAATCCGTTCTCTACCCCGCTGAATATAACCTGGTCAACACCGGCGGCACAGTCAACCTGATGGAGGCAGTGCGTGATGCCGGGGTGAGGCGGGTGGTGTTCATCTCCTCCGGTGCCATCTACGGCAACCAGGAAACCCAACCCCTCACCGAAGAAGCCCTGCCCAACCCCAAATCACCCTATGCCGTCTCCAAGCTGGCGGCAGAATATTATGTGCGCACCATCGGCCAGCTGGCCGGTATCGAAAGCGTATGCCTGCGGGTGTTTAATGCCTATGGCCCCGGACAGCAGATCCCGCCCTCCTACACCCCCGTCATTCCCAGTTTCCTCAAGCAAGCCCTGCAGAAAGGCACCATCGTGGTGCACGGCAGCGGGAGCCAGACCCGTGATTATGTCTATGTCGATGATGTCGTACAGGCCATGATCACCGCTGGCATGGCACCCGATATCGACGGCGAGATTATCAATGTCGGCAGCGGAATTGAAACCAGTATCCTCGACCTGGTCACACTGGTGTCACAACTGGCGGATTTTGAACCCGAAGTCATCTACAACCCGCGCCGCGGCAGCGGACCGACGCGCATGTGCGCCTGCCTGAAGAAGGCAGAACGCCTGCTGGGTTACCAACCGCGTATCAGCCTGCAAGAAGGCCTGCAGCGCACCATACAACTGGACACCAACCTGCGCACCAATGGGCAAAATCATCACTGATCCCCTGCCGCAAAGCTTTTACCTGGCCCCACCCATCACCTGCGCCCGTGACCTGCTGGGCAAACTGGTAGTGCATCAGATCGACGGGCAGCGTGTCAGCGGCATCATCATCGAAACCGAAGCCTACGACGGCGAAGAAGACCTGGCCTGCCATGCCCGCAGCGGCAAGACCCGCCGCAATGAACTGCTGTATGGCGCGCCTGGCATCGCCTATATCTATTTCACCTATGGATTGCACTGGCTGCTGAACGCCGTCACTCGTGCCGAAGGCGAACCGGCGGCAGTGCTCATCCGCGCAGTAGCACCGCTGGCGGGCGCCGACTTCATCGCCCGCCAGCGCGAGGGCCAGCCGCGGCGCTTATGGTGCAATGGCCCCGCCAAGTTAACCCGTGCGCTGGGCATCGACGGCTCTCAGCACGGGCTGCCGTTGTATGACCCGGCCAGCCCCCTGCGCATAGAACCCGGCATCGAAATCACGTCCGATATCATCCACAGCGGTCCGCGCGTGGGCATTGATTACGCCCCGGAGCCCTGGCGCTCGATCCCCTGGCGGCTGTGGGTCTCACCAAAGGACCTGACACTCCCCCTCATATAAAAAAAAGGACTGACAATTGTTCGCCAGTCCTTTTCGCGATTTATTGTTCGTCTACTACTCTGTATACGGCATCCACAGCGGGCTCATTTGCACCAGGGTGTTGTTGGTCAATCGCACCTGGTTACTGCCATCACTGTTCATCGTCCACACATTGGTGTTGCCGCCCTGGTCTGAGATATAGACAATCTTCTCGCAGAACGGCGACCAATCCGGCTGGTACTCATTGGCGGTGGACGAGGTTAACTGCACGATAGACTCATTGTTCTGGTTCGCGATCAACTGCACAGGGTCAGCTGCGTATATATTCCAATCATCGCCAGCACTGGTGCGCATGCCGAAGACGATGCGCTCATACCAAACCTCATTCGCCCAATCATAGCCTGTACACCATTTGGGCGATGATATCTGGGTGGTATTGACATCATAGAATGTCAGACGTGTGCCGGGATAAGCACCGGATTGCGGCAGCATCAGGTAGATATTCTGGGCGCCGGTACCCGGCCTGGTCACATACAGGATGCGGTTATTGTAGGGCGAGGTGGGTGAGATCACCCATGATGGGCTGTGATCATCCCAGGTGGCGTTATCACTGATCTGCACGGTATTCGTGCCGTCGCCTCGCGAGATATACAGGTTGCGGTCAGTGTTGATACCGCCGGCAGCGAAGGTGAACACCAGGCGGCGGTCGCTTGCCAGTCCGACATAGCGGTCAACAGAGACATCCCCGACCCAGGGCCTGATGTCGGTGGGAATGGATTGAATGGTGGCAATGGTGGAATAGAGCACACGGTAAATGTTGGCAGTGGCGTTGGTTGGGTCAGCAAACAATAAGAAATGGTTGTCCGTGTCGCCCATCCACCAGGCAGAAGCCGGGCGTGCATTAGGGTACAGTGAGCCGATGTTGAGCTCAAATTCGGTGGCACCGTCTGTGCCGTTGATTAACTTCTGGATATGGAAGCGTTCTGCTGTCTGTAGATCAGAATCTGTATCTACGGAATAGGCGATCGGATTCTCAAGAACGATGACCCCCTGCTCGGTGCGGGTTGCTTCCGCTGCCACCGTAACTTGCGCCACAGCCGTGGCAGTTATGACTGTAGATGTTTGGGTTAAGAAAGCACCCTGGGTTTGCGTCAACACCTGGGCAGTGCCGGTTTGCACAATTGCGGTCTGCGTGCCGCCAGCGTTCAGCGTCTGCTGGGCCTGTAGGGTCCTTTGCGCATTCTGCGTTTGTTCCTGCGCAATGCGGGTCTGCGCCTGCCTGGTTTCCTGTGCCTGCGCGGTGCGTGTGGCCGCAACACCGGTCTGGGCAATCTGCGTAAAGATGATGGGATTGGTGGTGCGCGTGGGGGTACGCGTGATGGTTGGTGTAATGGTCGGGGTTCGTGTTATGGTAGCCGTCATTGTCGAGGTGACATATAAGGTCGGCGTGTCAGTGAGTGTAGGTGTAGAAGTAATCGTCGGACGTGTGGTCGGTGTATTGAACACCGTAGGCGTGTTGGTAGCCGGGAATTGGAACAGGGTTGCTGTCGGCGACGGCAAGACCACAACTGCCGGCAGGCCTCCGGGGGAGAATGCATTAAAAGGAACATTGGGGTTGATGAAGATGATGCCATAAATTACCAGCACTACTGCTGCGGCTGCCAGCATCATCACACTCAAAATGTCCCACAACACTGATGATCGTATGTCCATAGCCAATCCTTACCTTCTGAAGGAGAAAATCAGATCTTGCTGGAAGAATCCTGAAACCAGGGTCAAATTTTTAAGAAAAAATACAGACTATCTTCCAAATTGAGTATACCTTAATTAAGAACATGAATACAAGCACAGAAACCCCCATGATTTTTAAGGTGTTTTTGGGCAATCAATCCGCTGCGGAGGGCTTTTGCAGCAAAATGACCGGCGTTTGCAGGTGTTGCAGCCGCAGATTGAGGATTTCTGCCAGAAAATGGATGGTTTTGGGGGCATAAAACATCACATGTGTCGGTTCGGTGGGATAGTGCCAGCGCGTAAAGTCAATGGCATCAGTGCGCAGCGCCGTCATCACCCCCAGCCAGCCGCCCGGGCGCACCATGCTGGCCAGTTCCTGCCAATTTCGCCAAGGGTGGTAAAAATGCTCAACCACCTCTGTGCAGGTAACAAAATCATACTGCCTTGCCAGCACAGAGCGGTCAGGCGCATAGAAAGGGTCATACACCTGCATCGACATGCCCGCCTCGCGCAGCATCTGCGCCAGCGCCGGCCCCGGCCCGCAGCCATAATCAAGCCCCTGTGCGCCAGGAGCGATATACTGCAGCAAAGGTGTTGCCAGTTGATTCAGAAACCCCCGATAACCGACATCAGCCGGGTCATTTTCATGCAGTTCATAGCGTGCCAGTTCCTCCTCAGCGTTGAGGAATGACTGCGGATCAGCCAGCACCAGCTCGCAGCGCGGACAAAGGAAGTAATCCCGCAGGCGGTCGGTGTGATAATGACTGGTTTGACTGCCGCACAGCGGACACACAGGCACGGGTGACAAGGCCTCAGCCTGCCTTCTGATACGGCATCAGGATTAACTCACGCTGGAAATTCGATAAAAACACCGCGCCAGTTTCGGTCACCAGCACATCTTCCTCCAATCCGACGATGCCGTGCCCCTCCACCACCAGCGTAGGTTCCACTGCATAAACCTGCCCCGCCTCCAGTAGCCCGAAGGGCGTCTGGCCATAGCGCTCCCAGGCCGGTCCCAGCACAGTACCGCCATCGTGGGTTTCCAGCCCCACCTGGTGGCCGGTGGCATGCATAAACGCCGGATACCCAGCTTCCGTCACCACCTTGCGCGCGATGGCATCCACTTCTACCCCGCTGATCCCCGGCCGCATGGCGTCCACGGCTGCCTGCAAAGCGTTAACGACCGTATCAAAACCATGCTGCACAGCAGGCGGCGCGCTGGTCTCACCTTCGTCAAGGAAATACACCATGCGCTGGATATCAGAGCAGTAGCCTCGTTGGCGCACGCCGAAGTCAAAATGCACCAGGCTGCCCGGTTCAATGCACAGGTCTTTGGGGCTGGCATGCCCCAGTACACTCTGCGCCCCCACATTGACCCCGGGACAGGAATGTTCTGCCCAGGCGGTGCTCAGCCCGCGCGCCGTCACTTCTGCCTGCATCAATGCCGCCACATCCGCTTCGCTCATGCCATACGCCAGCTGGCGGAAGGTGTGCGCATAGATGGCTTCGGCGCTGGTGACAGATTGGCGCAGCCGTTTGATCTCCGCCGGGCTTTTGCGCCCGCGCAGCGCTGCCACAACCGCGCCCGACGAGACCAGGCGCTCTGCATAGGGGGTATCCTGCAAATAATCCAGCAATTTCAGATACATACCGTGATGCAGCCCGTCGGCGAATACATCATCTTTCGACATGTTGACGGCAATAGTCTGCGGGTCAAGCCGCTGGATGGTCTTCAGCAACAGCTCGCGAATGGATTGGTCATAGCCGATCACGGTCTGATACGCGCCGGTATCCTCCGCCAGGGTCCTGTCAAGATTACCCAGCAAGCAGATGGACTCACCGCCCGCTGTGAGCAGCATGGCACTGTCCCAGGTGAGGGTCTGTTCGCCGAAGATCATCGGCAGTACGGGATCATAGCCTGCCACCGTTTCACGTACATAGGTCAGCCACACATCGATGCCTTTTTCCTTTAAAATATGCGCAGCTTGTGCCACTTTTTCCTGAACGATGCTCGCCATACCTGCCTCCTTAGCCTGCCTGTATTACTTTTCGTTGACCACTGTAAAGATTATATCGCAAGCCTTCTTTTTTTCATCACCCCAACCACAGCAGGCAGAACAGAAAAAACGATCCTGTCTTTCTAAACCGCCATCATATTAAAACTTACACATTTGTTGGGTGTTGGAAGGCTGCCGACGCCTTGTTATAATCAAAACACAACAGGAGTTCATTGATTATAGAAAGAGGTTTCAGGGGTGAACAAACGTAAAGGCTACGAACACAAGGTTTACGAACGCACTTTTTCTTCTCATGCTTATTTGATCATTCGCACCGGCTTCACATTGTCGCTGGTGTTGCTGCTGCTGGCGCTGGCCTGGCAGCCCGCCAACGCAACTGCCTCCGACAGTCTGAGCGGCATCTTGACCATCCTCTATGGCCGCGGTGAAGACGGTGAAACCACCGTCCTCTACACCCTGACCGGCGATCAGGACCAGATCACCCAATTGCATTTTGCCCCCGGCAGTGTCGATTTCGAGACACTTTTTTACCTCAATGGCAAGCCCGTGCGCGTGACTGGCACAGCCATACCGGACAGCGCCCACAACGCTAACTGGCAGGTGCTGGATGTGGCAGAGATCGTCGCTGCCGATGGTGCCATGCTGCAAGACCTTTCCGCGCCCCATCTGAGCGGCTCTTTCCCTTTCATCTCGCTGCTGTGCAAATTCCCTGACCGCACCGGCACCACCAATGACGTCAGTTACTTCATCAACCAATACAGCGCCACTTACCCCGGACTGAGTCATTACTGGATCGAAGCCAGTTACGGCAATTTCGATCTGGCAGGCAGCACCGCCAAAGACTGGAGAACCCTGCCACAGCCGCGCAGCTACTACCACAACGCGGACGGTTCATTAAAACACAACCTGCTGGCGCAGCATTGCACTGCCCTGTTTGACAGCGAGGTCAACTTCTCCCAATTCGAGGGCATTAATTTGATGTTCAACGATATCTTCGAGCAGAATTACGCCTGGGGCGGCACGATCAACCTGTGCCTGGATGGCAAATGCTACTGGCGCATGACCTGGGAACCGCCCTGGGGCTGGGGCAAGAACACGGTCATGGCGCATGAACTGGGGCATTCCTTCGGCCTGCCGCACTCCACCGGACATCGCATCACCTACAACAACGCATGGGACATGATGAGCGATTCTTACGCCAACTGCAACCGCGCCACGCATGGCGTATATGGCTGCCTGCCGCAGCACACCATCGGCTATCACAAGAAAATGCTGGGGGTGTTCACGCCATCGCGCATGGCCACCGTCCTGCCCGGTGAAAGCGCTACCTTTACCATCGAACGCCTCTCCAATCCTACCAACAGCAATGTGCAATATGTAGAGGTACGCATCCCTGACACCACCCGCCGTTTCTACACCATCGAAGCGCGCACCAACACCACCGCTTCCGGCTATGATTACAAACTGGTCGGCAGCGCTGTCATCCTGCACACCGTCAACCTGGATGTCGCCAACGAGCCGGCGGATGTCATTGACCCGGGCAGCAACACCAACACCAACGATGACGGCGCCATGTGGACGCCGGGAGAGACATTCGTGGATGAAGTCAACAACATCACCATCTCGGTGCTGGAGCAAACTGCCAGTGGCTTTGTGGTGTATGTCTCCAATGGCGCCGCGCCGGGCACACCTACCCATCTTGAACCCACCGATGGCGCGCTTGTCGGACAGATAAGGCCGACTTTCCGCTGGGAGGCGGTCGACGGCGCTGACCGCTACACCTTCGAAATCAGCCGCGTGGACAACAGCGCCAGCGTTATCAAACAGGACTACATGGCGGCAGATATTTGCGTTGCTGGTGAATGCTCGCTGACCAGCCCGGTTAACCTGACCAACGGGGTTAATTACAAGTGGCATGTACAGGCGCTGAATGGCAGCATCAGTGGTAGCTGGAGCGGCTGGTGGACTTTCACTATCCCGATCAACGACCTCACCGCTGTGCAGCTGCGCTCACCGGGTGTGGATGCCCTCGTGTATGGCGGGCGCCCCACCTTCAAATGGTATCCCCAAAGCGCCGCCACCGTCTATGACGTGGAAATGTTCGATAGTGCCATGGTATCGATGGATGTTTGGAACAAGGGCGTGGCTGCCTGCGACCCGGGTCCCTTCTGTGAACACCGCATCCCGACAGACCTGCAGAGCAACTACGGCGACTACCACTGGCGTGTACGCGCGCGCAACACCGTCACCGGCGAGGTCGGCGACTGGTCAGTCACGCGCAAGTTCACTTACACCCAGCTGGAACGCACCTGGCAGATCAGCCCGCCTGATGGTTTTACCACCAGTGACACCACCCCCACCCTGCAGTGGGCACCCATCACCGGCGCCACCATGTACCTGATGCAATTCCGCCTGCCGGATGACACCTCTGTCTTCAACGTACTGGTGCCGCACGCCACCTATTGTGATGAAACCGCCTGCACCTGGGACGTCAATCCCGCCCTGGCAATCGGCGAATACAAATGGCATGTGCGTGCCAAGAACGGACGCAACTTCGGACGCTGGACCGCCTACAGAACCCTCATCATCGAATAAAGCCACCTATCGCTGAATGCACCTGTCGCGCCCGGCCTGTTTTAAGTTATAATGCTAACAGGCTGAGTATTAACCGCCTCGCCCTGATCCAAACTGTGCAGATAGGATGTGCCCGATATGTCCAAAACCATTCGCATATTGATCGTTGACGACCATGCGGTAGTGCGCAAAGGTTTGTCTGCCATTCTGGAAACAGAACAGGCATTTGAAGTGGTGGGCGAAGCCGCCAACGGCAACCAGGCGGTATGGAAGGCGCGTTCACTCCAGCCGGATGTGATTCTGATGGACCTGGTCATGCCCGAAAAAGACGGCATCGCTGCCATCAAAGAAATCAAGAAAGACGATCCCCAGGCGAAGATTCTGGTCATCACCAGTTTTTCAGAAGACGAAAAAGTATTCCCTGCCATCAAAGCCGGCGCGCTGGGTTATTTTGCTCAAAGATTCCTCCCCGGATGAACTGATGCAGGCCATCCAGGAAATCTACCAGGGCAAAGCTTCGCTGCACCCCACCATTGCCCGCAAGTTGATCATGGAACTGAAACAGGATGAGCCCAAATCACAGCCCTCTGAGCAGGTGCTGACTGCGCGCGAGGTGGATGTGCTCAACCTGATTGCGCACGGCCTTTCTAACCAGGAGATCGCCAACCAGTTGATGGTCAGCGAGACCACTGTTCGCTTTCATGTCAGCAACATCTTGAGCAAGCTGCACCTTGCCAACCGCACCCAGGCAGTGCTGTACGCGCTCAAAGAAGGCTACGCCAAACTCGACGACCTGTAGAAGGGATTACACAGCTATAGCTATTTGCACCTCGCTTGTTTTTCGGTAGAATAGGAACAGGAAAACAAGCCTGTCCCCTTTGCAGGGGCAGGAGCCAACACCATACCGGACCACAAGGAGTGCAACATGGCGATGACACAGGATGAGGTAAAGGGCGCGATCAGTTCGCTCGATTTTTCGATCAGGAATGTACAGCGAGATGTTACCATGTCGGCGCTGTCCAGCGAGGTGAACCGCATCTCACAGGACCTGGTCAAACAGGGCACCCGGTTGAAAGAACTGCGCGACCAGGGCTATGTGTTTGATGATGAATTGGAACTCAAGATCAAGCAAAATAATGCCAACTGGCAGCGTATAAAACCCTCCATCGAGAATGACATCCGCAGCTATGTCAATAAGTTGAAAACGGAAATGAACCAGGTGGATGAAACCATGCGCCGCTTGAAAAGCCTGTCTGCCAGCCCGGTCATGGCCGAACCGCAGATTAAACGCGCCAAAGACAGCCTCGATATTCTCAGCAAAAATGCCAAAGCCGCCAACGATGCTGTCTCCAGCCGCTTCAGCGCCATCAAAAACGATGTCAATGCCATCAATACACGCCTCTCCGCTGTTGAATGGATGATGAACGAACTGCACCAGGCTTCCTTCAAACTGATGGAGGTAGAAGCACCGGTCAGCGCGCTCAAAGTCAGCTGGTATCATGATGGCAAGGAAAGCAAAGATGACCCCGAAGGCATCCTGTTCTTGACCGACCAGCGTGTGATCTTCGAAATTCACGAAAAGATCGTCAAGAAAAAAGTGCTGTTCATCACCACCGCCAGCGAGATCGAACGCCGCGTAGGCTTCGAGACCATTCTGGCGCATGTTGAACGGGGGGAGCATTTTCAAGAAGGCGCGCTCAAAGGTAAGAGCCACCTGCGCCTGATCTTCACCAGCCAGGGGCCCTACAGCCAGACCCAATTCCGTGTGAACAGCGGCTCCAACAGCGAATTTTGCCGTTTGATCAGCCGCATTCAATCGGGTGAACTGCTGAAAAACCGCACCGAGGAAGTCGACCCGGAAAGCCTGGAGCGTCTGCGCAATGTACCATCAGAGTGCCCCTCGTGCGGCGGGCTGGTTTCGCAAAAGGTCTTGCGCGGCCAGAACGAAATCAACTGCGAATACTGCGGGTTCGTGATGCGCTTCTGATTATATTGCCACAAATGAGCAGAGGCTGTTTCAACAATAGGCAATTCTTGCTCCTGTGATTTAAAACGATGACTCATGGAGACAGTGAAAAGAGAAAATTAACGGATAGTGGTGGTGGATCCACCACCACTATCTGCAATATACGCTTGCTCTTTCATGAAGGCACACGAAGCAGATAAAGAAAGAATTGGTCATTGCCGCAAGAGCGGTTGGTAGACCATTTATTCCAACTCAATCCAAAAAATGATGGGGATGGGAAAAAGATTTCTTGTGCGTCCCCCCTCGACAGCAAAAATGCATGCATTTTTGCTGTCACTTCCTCCTGATCTCGGCGATCAGGAGGAAGATGCGCGGGTCCCTTCCCGCCGCACGGGAAGGGACAGAATCCAGATGGATTTCCTATCTGGATTCAGGGTTGGGATGGTATGAAACCCATTAAATAATCAAAAAAAGGGGAACAGATGTCGATATCCCCCTATTCACTCATGGGACAAACGCCTTTTGCAAACATAACAACAATGGGGCAGTCATTTTGTTTCATCTGCCCTTTGGTTCAAGGTTATAATAAACACACAGATATCCATTTCCCAGGCGATCACAGCATGAATACCAGTCTCAGCAAAATTTTTTCCGCCCCCCTGTTTGAACACAAGGAACGCAGCGACCAGGCCGCACTGCTCAACCGTTTCCTGCTTGTGTTCATAGCGATCTTTGGGTTGGTCGCTGCTCTCCTGTTCGTGTTTCAAAACCCGCGCGCTGGCATTTTCATGCTGCCCATGCTGGTTTTCGCCATTGCCAACAAGCTTCTTCTGCAGATGAAACGATACCTGGCAGCCGCCTGGGCGTTCATCATCGGGCTCAGCCTGCTCAACCTGCTGTTGGGCGCAATACTGCCCCTCCTACCAATCCAGCCGGTGCTGCTGCCTTTGATTGCTGTGGCGGCGCGCTTGTTGATCAGCCGCAAAGCCGCTTTGGTTTCTTTCGTCCTCAATGCGCTGGGCTATGCTTTGTCTTTGGGGCTCCCCTGGGCAGATGGCCTTCCCGCGCAGATCATCTTCGCCGGCGTGCTGCTCATCAGCGCACTCACAGCGTTATTGGCTGATTGGTTTGCGACTGCGCAAGCACGCCACGCCACTGAATTGAGCAAACTGTGCCAGCAACTGCAATCCGATCACCACGCAGTCCTGCAAGAGCTCAACCACACCAAAGAAACCCTGCTGCGCGAACATGAAGTCCGCCGCGATTTGGAAACCAAAGTGGGCAGCGCCACCCTCGAAGAGGTCGGCCAGCGCTATAATCCTTTCACCGGTATCTTTAACGAAAGCACGGTCAAAGAAACCCTTGAACTGGAGATCTCGCGCACCCGCCGCTACCAGCGCCCGCTCTCGCTGCTGTGTGTCAAGGTAGATGATTTCGATGGCATCAAAGAACAGGCAGCCATGCGTCCCGAGAATTTGCTGGACGCCCTCAGCGACACCTTCCTGGAAGCCCTGCGCCGCGAAGACATGCTGGGACACAGCGGCGGTGATGGCTTCTTCGTGATCCTGCCCGAAACCGGACGTTATGCTTCTTATGTGGTGGGTGAACGCCTGCGCCATCTGGTGGAGGTGCTTTCGCTTGCCAACGTCGGTGAAGAAATCTCTCTTACGGTCAGTGTGGGCATCAGTTCTTACCAGAACCAGGGCAAAGCCACCGCCGAAGACTTCATGCAGCAATCGTTAGAGGCTGTTGACTCCGCCCGCTCACACGGCGGCAACTGGACCGTCAGCTGGCATGACATGAGCCATAACGCTGTATGAACACAAAACTTGATATTCACAGAGTTTTTTCATTAATCAATACAGTACTTGACGGATTCGTCCAAACTGGGTAAACTCATTGTATAAGGTCGGACGTTTTTAGGAAATAATCATTTTGCTCCCTTATTAACTACATTAAAAACCTGTGAACCCAAACATGCAAGTGTTTGATTATTCATAGTTTTCTCCTTTCTTTTCGTTTTCTTCCTTCCAAACAAGAACCGCGTTTTCGCGGTTCTTGTCATTAACCAACATGTTGCGTGGAGAAACCAATCCCTGGCTGACGCTATATGCGCAACTGGCGAGGAAGTATAAGAATTTGTAACCACACTCAACAGAAAACGTAGGTTAGAATAGGAATAGTATTTCTGGCCATATAAAAATGAAAGGTCGCCATGCCACACAATGCCCACATTCCATTGATCAAACAACTGGACGTGATTGCCTTCGATGCCGATGACACCCTGTGGCGCAATGAGAGCCTGTTTTGGGATTTCAAAGATGCCATCAAAGCCATCCTCGCCAAGCATATTGATGTCGAAAGCGAGAAAGCGGTCGAGTATCTGGATGAGATGGAGATCAACAATATCGGTTTTTACGGCTATGGGTTAAAATCCTACACCCTCTCGATGATCGAAGCCACCATCAACCTGACCGACGGCATCGTTGACACCGATGACATCAAGGCGGTGTTGGCGTTGCTCAAAGAAAAACTGAATGCTGCCACGGAAGTCTTTATCGGGGTGGAAGAAACCTTGATGCAGTTGAGTGGCAAGATTGACATGATGCTGATCACCAAAGGCGACGCCCACGAACAACACCTCAAGATCAACGCCTCGGGCCTGTCGCATTATTTCCGCTGGATCGAAGTAGTGCCGCGCAAAGATGAAAAAATCTATGAAGAACTCCTACACAAATACATCATCAAACCTGAACGTTTCATGATGATAGGCAATTCGCTGCGTTCAGACGTGCTGCCGGTGTGCAAATTGGGCGGCATGGGCGTGCATATCGCCAATGACACCCAGTGGGCGTATGAGAACCAGTTCCCCGAAGAATGGAAATCACTCCCCTACGAAAAACTGGATTCTTTCCTTGACCTGATCCCGTTCCTGTACTGACAAGGAGAACTCACAGGCAGGAATGGATCGGGATGGTCTTCCCCTGAACTGTGGTCATCTTTCACCTGTCAATCGCGCATCATTGGCAGTATGATGAAAACTGGTGGTTTCACCTGCAGATTGGAGCAATATGGCACACCTGGATGTGGTCGGATTGGGAATGAATGTCCTCGACATCCTCATCCGCCTGGATGAGATGCCCACCTGGCAGCGTCCCGGCAGTCCCTCGCGTTTGCTGGTTGATGGCGGCGGCTGGGTGGCAACTGCCCTGGTGGCCGCACAAAAATTCGGCCTGCAGACCGGTTTCATCGGCACCCACGGCAATGACCAGAACGGGCGTATCAAACACCAACTGCTGGCGCAATACGGCGTAGACCTGACCTATGACTTAGAGATACCCCACCCCGAAAACCAGTTGTGCCTTGTTTATGTACGTGCCTCAGACGGAGAGCGCTTTTTCAGCGGTCCTACGAATTTCTCCACCCATTTTCTTGACCCATCCGTGCTTGATCGTGCCTACATCACCCAGTCTCAGTGGCTGCATTTAGATGGCTACCATCATCAGGCCTGTCTCTTATACACATCTGACGC
>OMKS01002816.1_pt1 | contig 14232 bp, 10 predicted proteins | sample 1674721 | NCBI WGS metagenome assembly OMKS01 (sample SAMN06264996, study PRJEB25208) | sediment metagenome | isolation source: hot spring sediment | place: USA: California | collected 2014-09-02 | reverse complement strand
GCGGAGCAAAGGAAACCCCGCATGAAAAAAACCGACCCGTTAGGGGCGGTTTTTTGAGTGCGGGGAGGACGTCATTATTTTACTTAAATTGCAATTTAGGCTAAAATTAGTATATGAATTTAAATAATTTGACAAAAGCTCTAAAAGATCAGCCACCTTTTCGCTTAAAACAGGCCAAAGAAGCTATTTTTAAGCAATTAATTGAAAACTGGTCTCAAGCTTTGAATTTACCGTCAGGCTTGCGTGAAAAATTAAATAATGAATATCCTTTGGCAATCAAGGCGCAAATTTCAGAAAGTAAAGATAAAAAATCAGTCAAAGCATTGATTTATTTAAGAGACGGTTTGAAAATCGAATCTGTTTTATTGCGCCACGAAGACAGGAACACAGTTTGCCTTTCCTCTCAGGTCGGTTGTGCTTTGGGCTGTTTATTTTGCGCTACCGGCCAGTTGGGATTTAGACGCAATTTAGATGAGGGGGAAATTATTGAACAGGTTTTGGTTTTTAACCGCTATTTAAAGACTTTGGGTGAAAAAGTCCATAATCTGGTTTTTATGGGCATGGGCGAACCTTTTTTGAATTATGGCAATGTGATCGGAGCCATTAAAAAAATAAATTCCAAAGAAACTTTCAATATCGGCTGGCGGCATATTTCTATTTCAACTATTGGCATTCCAGAAGGCATCAGAAAATTAGTTAAAGAAAATTTACAGGTAAATTTGGCTGTTTCTTTGCATGCGCCAAATGATGATTTGCGCAGCCAAATAATACCTTTGAATGCCAAATATCCACTAAAAGAAATTTTGAAAGCGGTTAAGTATTATCTGGCTGAAACAAACAGGCGAGTGATGTTTGAATACATTTTGATAAAGGGTTTTAATGATCAGGACAGTCAGGCGCGGCAATTGGCTGATTTATTGGCTGATTTGCCCAAAAAACTTTATTTAATTAATTTAATCTTGTATAATCAAAGCGATTTTCCCAAAAAGAAATTTTTGCCTTCAGACAAAAAGCAAATAGAGATATTTAAGCGCGTTTTAGGCCGTAACAAAATTAATGTGACAGAACGTTTGCGTTTGGGCAGGGGAATTCAGGCAGCCTGCGGACAATTAACAAGCCAAAATAAATAATTTATAATTAACTTATAAAAAATATGCCTAAAAAAATATTTATAATTACGGTGGTTCTCTTGTCCGGCGTTTTGATCGGCATGCTTGTTTCTCTTTTACTTTTACGTCCTAGTGGTTCTTGGATTTGCCAGGATGGGCAATGGATAAAACAGGGAAATCCTAAAGGCCTAATGCCAACAGAGCCTTGTTTGCCTGATAGCAGCGCTGAAAATGATTTGAATTATTTTTCTTTTAAAATAGGCCGACCTGATCCTGATATCCAAAGCGTCAGGACGTATGCTTTTGGCTTGCCCAAATATATGGCTTATGAAATATTTGGCGAAGATGCTTCAAGCGGTTATCTGGATTTTAAAATTAATGATAAAATAGCTTTTAGGCTATTAACCGCTGATTATGTTAGGGATAAAACATATATTAGGGAAAAAGAAACCGATGCTTACGCCATAAGTTTTGTCGGCGGGCATACAAATATTTTAAAAGTTTTTGATGCGGAAGCTGTAGAGGAATTGAATTTTTTTATTGAAACTTTTGAAATTGACGGCCAGAAAGTTTTTACTGCGGATGGCCTTATTGGATTGTTTTCTGAATTGGAGAAAACAGGCAATATTATTATTGATAAGCCAAAGCCAAATGATTTAATAATCAGCCCCTACATAATCACGGGTCAGGCCAGGGCTTGGTATTTTGAAGCCAGTTTCCCAATCCGTTTAGAAGATAAGCAAGGACAGATAATTTCCACTAGCATTGCTTATGCCCAGGATGATTGGATGACCGATAATTTTGCGCCTTTTATAGCTGAAATTGAATTTTTGGTTGATGAAGAAACAGAAGCGGTTTTGGTCTTAATGAAAGACAACCTGTCTGGCTTGCTTCAACATGATGAAGAAGTAAGAATTCCTGTTTTATTATCGCCCCTTGCGAATATGAATATCAAAGCATTTTTTGGCAATAGCCAGCTTGATCCGGATTTTTCCTGTTATAAAGTTTTTCCTGTTGAGCGCAAAATAGCCAAAACAAGCGCGGTCGCCAGAGCGGCTTTGGAGGAATTATTAAAAGGCGTAAATGAAAAAGAAGAAAAAGACGGGTTTTTTACTTCAATTAACAGCGGTGTCATAATTCAGAAACTGGCAATTGAAAACGGAGTGGCTTACGTTGATTTTAACGAACAGTTGGAATCCAATGTCGGCGGATCCTGTAATGTTTTAGCCATCCGCGCCCAGATTACAGAAACATTAAAGCAATTTTCCACGGTTGATGATGTGTTTATTTCTATTAATGGCAGGACAGATGATATTTTGCAGCCTTAGGCATTTATTTGAAAATTTAGGAAACAAGGAGGGAAAATGGAAAATTTTAAAGAGGAAACATTGGCGCGGAGGTTTTTATTCATTTGCAGGAAATTTTGGCTGCCGTTTCTGATCTCCGCTATTTTCCATGTGATTATACTGCATTATTGCCTAGTGGATTTTTTTTAAAAAAAACGCCGTTCCGATTTTTATCGGAACGGCTTTTAAGTATTTTTTAATTTATGCTTATAGTTTTCTGACAATATGGACAAGAAAAATTTTCCCCTTTTCTGACAATGATAATTCCTAATTTTTTAAGCTTTTTATTGTAAGTTGGATTTAATTTTTCATGGCTTTCAAGCACTACCATGCGGTTAATTTTTCTGCAATGCGGACAAGGATGAGCTTCTGCCTCTATCTCTTTTTTTGCCTGTTTGGCCATAATTTTTGTCCTCCTTTTTAAATTTGCTTTGCGTTTGATTTTAAATTAATATATAATAACTGCTTTGTCAAGGCTATTATTTTTTAAAAAATTCACGGCTGCTTTTGAGGGCTTGGCGAAAGAGTAAATTTAAGGTAAAATATAAACATAATTATGCTGAAACTCAATCCCAAATTCAATATCCAGCAGCAAAAAGCCATTACTTTTGATAAAGGCCCGCTTTTGATTATAGCCGGAGCCGGTACTGGCAAAACAACAGTAATTACCCAGAGAATTTGCCATTTAATTTTGGATAAAGGAGTTAACACTGACGCTATATTGGCCTTGACTTTTACAGAAAAAGCAGCAGGTGAAATGCAGGAAAGAGTGGATAAGCTTTTGCCTTATGGTTATGTTGATTTGTGGATTTCCACTTTTCATTCTTTTTGCCAGAAAATTTTAGAGAAAAATGCTTTGGATATCGGCCTGTTCAATGATTTTAAATTGCTTAATCAGACTAGCGCCTGGCTTTTGGTGCGGCAAAATTTGGATAAATTTGACCTTGATTATTACAAGCCTCTTGGCAACCCAACAAAATTTATCCATGCTCTTTTGACTCATTTTTCCCGCTGTAAAGATGAAGAAATTTATCCTGAAGATTATTTGGCTTATGCTGAAAAATTAGAATTAGATTTGGACCGCGAGCATAGCGATCAGGCGGTTTGGGATGAAGTTAGAAGGCTAAAAGAAATAGCTGGCGCTTACCATGTTTATCAGCAGTTGCTTTTAGCCAACAATGCTTTTGATTTTGGTGATTTAATTAATTATACCTTGAAATTATTTAAAGAACGGCCGGCTATTTTAAAAAAATATCAACAGCAGTTTGAATATATTCTGGTTGATGAATTTCAGGACACAAATTTTGCCCAATATAATTTGGTCAAGCTTTTGGCAGGGGAAAAAGCTAATTTAACTGTTGTGGCTGATGATGACCAGTCAATTTATAAATTCCGGGGCGCTTCTGTTTCCAATATTTTGCAGTTTAAAAAAGATTATCCCAAAGCGCGAGACATTGTTTTGACTGAAAATTACCGTTCCTGCCAGGAGATTTTAGATTTGGCTTATAATTTTATTAAATTAAATAATCCCAACCGCCTGGAGGCGCAAAAAGGCTCAAAGATTAAAAAGCAATTAAAATCTAATTTAAAATGCAAAGCGCTGATTGGGCATCTCCATTTTAAAACTTTAGATGATGAGATCCGGGGAGTGATTAATAAAATAATTGAATTGAAAAAAAAGGATAAAGATGCGTCATGGGCGGATTTTGCCATTTTAGTGCGGGCTAATGAGAGCGCAACTGCTTTTACTAATTTTCTGCGTAAAACCAATCTCCCATACCAGTTTGTAGCCTTGCGCGGCTTATATAACAAGCCGATTATTTTGGATATTTTGAATTATTTTAAACTGCTGGATGATTATCACGAAAGTCCGGCAATTTTCCGTCTCTTGCGTTCTCCCATTATCAATTTGTCTGATGAAGAAGTGGCTATAATTTGTTATTTTGCCAATAAGAAAAGAATTTCATTATATGAAACATTAAAAAATGTTTCGGCTGTTAGCGGTTTGTCTAGTGAAGTTGTCTCAGAAATTAATCGATTTTTATCTTTGGTTCAAAAGCATACGACATTGACCAGGGAAAAAACAGCCGGGGAAATTTTGCTGGCTTTTATGTCGGATTCAAAATATCTGGAAAAAATTATCCAGGCTGACGAAGCCATTGCCAAACAAAATGCTGAATATCTGAATCAATTTTATGACCGGATAAAAATTTTTGAAGAATCAGCCAGCGACCCGTCTTTGCAGAATTTTTTGGCTGAATTGAATTTGGAACTGGAATCAGGCGAAAGCGGACCTTTGAAATTTGATATTGAGTTGGGCCCTGATGTTATTAAAATAATGACTGTGCATTCAGCTAAAGGCCTGGAATTCAAATATGTTTTTATTCCCAATCTGGTTGAGCAGCGTTTTCCAACTAATAAAAGGGGAGAGCCGATTGAGATTCCCGAACCTCTAGTCAAAGACATTTTACCCGAAGGCGATTTTCATTTGCAGGAGGAGCGACGTTTGTTTTACGTTGCTATGACGCGCGCTAAACAAGGTTTATTTTTAACTTCAGCTGATGATTATGGCGGTGCCAGGGCAAAAAAAATCTCCCGGTTTTTAGTTGAATTAGGGGAAACTAATAAAGATTTTAAGTTAGATAAAAAAGCAGAGAAGCAAGAAAAAACAGTTTCCTTGCCTAAAATTGAGAAAAGCAAAGCCAAATCATCATATAATTTGCCATCCCAATTTTCTTATTCGCAGATCGCGGCATTCCAAAAATGCCCTTATCAGTACAAATTAGCCCATATTTACCGGATTCCAGTTAAAGGCAAAGGATCTTTTTCTTATGGCAAAAGCATGCATGCGACTTTGCAAAAGTTTTTTGAATTAGCGATTTCGCGTTTCAAAACTGACCAGTCTGATTTATTCGGCGGGCAAAAAGGAAAAACAGGCAAAAAAATCAGCTCCTTGGTCAGTTTTGAGGAATTGAAAGATATTTTTGAGACTAGCTGGCTGGATGAATGGTTTGTTTCTGCTGAAAATAGGAAAGAGTATAAAACTAAAGGCCGTAATTTTATTAAGCTTTTTTATGAAGAAAATAAAGATAAGCAGCTTTCAACTTTAGTCTTGGAAAAAGGTTTTAATTTTAAAATGAGTTCCCCAAAAAAAGAGGCTGAAACATATTCTTTTAAGGGATTTATTGACCGGATAGATCTTTTGCCTGACGGCACAGCTGAACTGATTGATTATAAAACAGGCAATGCCAAGGAAAAATTAACCTTTGAAGAAAAAGAACAGTTGCTTTTGTATCAGTATGCCGGGCAAAAAATTCCTGATATTACAGCCTGTCATCCAATCAGTAAATTAACATTTTATTATTTGGATAATAATACGCAATTATCTTTTTTGGGCAATAAAAAAGATCTGGCCAAGCTAGAAGAACGGTTTACAACGACTATTGACAAGATTAAAGACAGCCAGTTTGAAGCTAGTCCTGAATATCACAAGTGCCAACATTGCGATTTTAAAGATATTTGTGAATTTAGAGTTTGATAAAAATATGTAAATTAATTATAAATTTACAAATAATTGCTTTGAAAAGTTAAGGGATTAAAGATTCCCCCTTTTTTTATTTTAGGAATTTTGGAGAATTTACGGTATAATAATAAAGGAACGTTGCATGCTGAATTTTGAGTAAAAATAAAAAATAATGGCTTAAATGAAAAAAACAGAGTATAAAATCTGGATGATTGTTTTGATTTTAGTAATTTTTTTATTGCCGCAAAATTCTTTGGCTTCCAATTTGCACACCCTAAGCGATAAGATGAGCCGACACGCGCCTTCAATCGGCTCTGACCACGAGATCAGATTTACCACGCCAAGTGGCATTGGCGAAGCCGGACAATATTTAAGAATAATTTTTGACAGTGGTTTTGATTTGTCAAATATTACTTACGCTGACATTAATTTATTTCATGGACCGGCAACTGGCTTTGAAACGGAAGAAGTTTTATCTTCAACACCAACTGCCACAAATTGGGGTGTAAATATTTCCGGCAACTTGATTGATTTTATTCATCCTATTGATGACGCAAACGGAGATATTTCTCCCAATGATAAAGTGGTGATTAGAATCGGGCTGAATGCGAGTGGCGGCAGCAAGCAAATCATAAATCCAGCGACTGCAGGTTCAAAAATAATTTCTTTTTCAGGTAATTACGGAGATAGTGGCAAGTTGGCAGTTGCTATTTTTGAAGATCAAATCAGCGTTGATTCTAAAACAGAAGGCATTCCCCCAAATCCGGTTGTTTTATATCCGCCTTCAAATATCACAGCTAATTCAATGTTTTTAAGCTGGAGCCAGAATACTGATTTTGATTTTGACCGTTATGAGCTTTATTTTTCTGAAACTTCCGAGGTAACAAATTTTAATGGTTATTTAGTTTGTTCTAATTTCCTTTATTCAGAAACTTCCTGCGTAGTTTCTTCTTTATTAAGCAACAAAGAATATTTTTTTGTGCTTTATGTTTATAATACAGAAAATCTTTCTAGTGCTTCGAATGAAGTCAGCGCTCGCACAATAAAGCCGGGTGGGGGCATTGTTTTGCCAACCCAGCCAGGAACGCCGACAGTAGACGAGAGGATTTGCCCGATTTTTTCAGCTAATTTTTTAATAGAAGGAAATAGGCAGCAGGATACTATTATTTTTATAAATGGCTCAACTGATAATATCAGCTATCCTTCAGCCACAAGATGGAATTCTTATATTAGCTTATCCTTAGGCAATAACCCATTTTATATCTGGGCTAGAGATAATTATGGACAGATAAGCAATATTTTAAATATAATGGTCGCTAGATGTAAAATAGGCGATACTAATTGCGATGGCAAGGTTGATGATTTTGATTTAGCAGGCTTAGCTTATAACTGGCAGACAGATTGGTGCTATGCTGATTTTAATGACGACGGTATTGTAGACGATTTTGACTTATCCGGCTTGGCTGCTTATTGGGATGGAATATATTAAATTAAAAAATAAATCACAAATAACAAAAAATATCAAATTCTAAATTAAAAATTTTAAATAATAGTATTTATGAATAAAATCTCAAAAATAATATTAAGCATATTGTTAATTACGATTTTTGTTCCTATTTTATCGGTTAAGGCTGAAGGTAATGCCATAATGAAGCTGACTACAGCCAAAAATGATTATTATGTCGGAGATATGGTTTACATTGATATTATGGTGGAGCCAAATGGTGAAATTTTAAATACAGTTAGGGCAATAATAAATTTTACTGGCAAAAATGTTTTGCATATTGATGATTTTAATTTAGGCAGTGCCTTTCCTTACAAAAGCCCGGGCGAAGAATTAAATAATGAAACCAATTATATTAATGTTGGCGGTTTTGTTTTAGTGGATACTGTAACAACTGGTTCCAAATTCGGAACTTTAATTTTTAAAGCACAGGAAATAGGCAGTTCAACAATAACATTCTCTGAAAGCTCGCATTTAATTTCATTTGACCAACAGGAAAAAATTAATTTGGCTGGCTGTAAGGGTATTACTATAAATGTTATTGACACGCCGCCTCCTCCCTTGCCACAGCCAGTAAATAAGCCGCCGATTTTTGAACCAGTCAAGCATAAGCAAATAAATTTAGGCGAATCAGTCAATTTTCGCGTTTCTGCCAGCGACCCTGAAAGCGATTTGGTTAATTTAATTTGGGAAATCCCAACTGGCGCAAATTTTAGTAATATTGTAAATAATGCGCCAAAAGTTGGTGGTGATTTTAGTTGGACGCCTGAAAATCAGGGAATTTTTAACGCTATTTTTACAGCAATTGACATTAATGGCAATGTAGCGAATTTAATTGTTAGTATTGGAGTTTCTGTTCCTCCCTTGCCGCCCGCCCCAATTAATAGACCTCCTGTTTTTGAGCCAGTGGCAGAAAAAATAGTTAATGCGGGTGAAACATTGGTTTTTAATGTTTCAGCCACTGATCCTGACGGCGACAGGGTAAATATAAGTTTAGAGCCATTGGAAACAGCCACTTTAACGCCGATTATTACAGGCGTGACTACTACATCTCGTTTTAGCTGGACTCCGCAGAATTTTGGAATTTATTACGCTGTTTTCAAAGCCCAAGATGATAACATTAATCCTTTAACAGGCATATTAATAGTTAAAATAAATGTTTTTGGCGGTGAATGCCCGCCTTGCGATGTCGGACCTTGTCCAATCTGCCAATGCGAAAAAGAGGAAGTTAAGCTGCCAGAAATAGAAGGCAAACCCGTTTCGGTTATAAGTTCGCCAACTCATCCCAGTCAAGACAAATGGTATGCCAATAATAAGCCGCAATTTAGCTGGCAAGTACCTGACAAAGGTCTTGGTTATTATTTTAATTTGAATGAAACGCCATTAACTGATTTGGATTATGGTTATTTTTATAGCCAAAATAACTTTTTTTCATTTACTGAAATTGCCGACGGTTTTTGGTATTTTCATTTAAAAGTTAAATATGACGAAGGTTGGGGGCCTTTAGCGCGTTATCAGATAAAAATTGACACAACCCCTCCAGAATTTTTCCATCCTAGCCTTGAGCAGAATAAATTATTTTTTTCTGCTTTGGATAAACACGCTGGGCTGGCTTATTATGAAATGAAAATAGATGAAGGCGAATGGCAAAAAGTTAATAGCCCATTGGATTTATCTGAAATTTGGAACCTAGGCAGACAATTAACTTTACGGGCGGTTGATAAGGCCGGCAATGCGATTGAAAGCTATGTTGATTTGGAGAAAAAAGAAGTTTTGGATGAGGAAGAACAAAAAACTTATGTTTTGGAAGAAGTTGTTATAATAATTGCCCCCCCACTTATTGAAAGCGTCAGTTTTGAAAAAATCAGCAATAAATTCATTATTGAAAATTATCTGCTTGTTACTGGTCAAGCCGCGCCAAATTCTTTAATAACTGTTTATTTATCTACTGAACCAGAAACTATTTTTTATGCCCAAACTGATGCAAATGGCTATTGGCAGGCTAAATTACAGCAGGAATTAGAAGCAAAAAAATATTCCTTACATGCTACAGCGACACTTGATGATCAAGTTTCTTTGCCAACTGAAAAAATTTATTTTTCTCTAGTGGAAAAATTTATACCAAAAACAGAATTTCGACTGCCAGGCTGGATTATATGGCTAATAATTATTTTAATTATTCTGCTACTTTTACTAAGAAATATTTTTTTAAAGAAAAAATTAAAAAACACCAGATCTTTATTAAAAAAATCAAAAAACAAGCCATGAAAAAAATAATTAAAATCATTTTTTCAATTTTTATATTTTTATTAATTTATAATGTCTGCCTGGCCGCAAGCAGCTCTAATTACCAAATTTGGATAGACACATTAGGTTCCGGCGGCGGCAGATCAGCGTCTGGCAATTATCAAATTGATTCTAATATCAGCATTCAAACCGGGGATATTAGCGAAAGCGCTAATTTTAGAGAAAAAACTGCTTTTTATGCCATAGAAGCCGAGCCAACTGTGGGTTTTAATATCCAGTCTGTAGCTCTGAATTTTGGTCAATTATCAAAATCCTCAACCGCTTATTCCAGCCATACTTTTTCAGCTTATACTAATGCTAAATCAGGCTATACCATCAGAGTTTATGGTCAGCCATTGAATAATGGTGATTATACAATTCAAGCGATTGGTGTTCCTGCGGTTGATTCAAAACCAGGAACAGAACAATTTGGCATGAATTTAGTTGCTAATGCAGTGCCTATAGTTGGTGAAAATCCTAGCGGCGGCATTGGCCAAGCAGCGGAAAATTATAATATTGCCAATAAATTTTCTTTTCAAGAAGGCGATGTTATTGCCTATGCTGAAAGCTTCACATATCAGACTGATTATACTGTTTCAGTAATTGTTAATATTAATGAACAAACCCCCGCTGGTTTTTATAACGCAATCTTAACTTATGAATTTATCCCTGTTTTTTGATTTATCCACAATTGCTTTTTATTTTTTTATATTTTGTGTTATAATAAGATCAGAATTAAAATTCAGGAATTATATTTATAATATAAATAATTTCTTCCGACCCTCTGTGCTCGGGGGTAGTTTAATAAAACAACTCGTTTTTTTTAGATTTTTAAATTTTATTCAATAATAAATTAATTAACACACAATGCTTATGCAAAAGAAAAAAAGCTTATTTTTGGCAGGCATACTGCTTTTATTGGCAGTAATGATTTTTAGCCTGCCTCAGTTATCAGAATCAGCTAGTACGCTTACAATCAGTCCTGAATCAGCGCCAGTTGATACTGATACAGAATACTGTATTGGAGCGTATACATTAGCTACTCCGGCAGGATCTACATTCGAAGTGGAATTTGCCAGTGGTTTTGATTTAACTGATTTAACAATCAGTGACACAGAGGCTGATTCAGAACTTGTTTTGCATCTGGGAACATTAACATGTTCTGGGGGCACAGCAAGAATTACTGAAGCAACAGCGACTCCTGACAATGACCGTGATTTTGCTGAAGTTGACGGTCAGATTATAAGGGTTGTCTTAGAAGACGCGATTGAGTCATTTTCACCACTTAGTTTTCAATTCAGGACTCAGGACGGCACCTCTGTTGTCACGCCAGAAACACCAGGAAACTATGATACTTATTTCAGGCTTTATGATGATGAAGGAAATTTAACTGGTCAACAAGTAGATTTTTTATATGTTGGTGATGCAAATGTAGTGGAAATATCAGGCTCTGTTGATCCCAGCTTGAGTTTTAGTTTAAATAGAAATACTTGTGCATTAGGCACATTAAGTTCCAGCATTATTAAAACGTGTCATTATTCTTCTACAGTTAGTACAAATGCCAGCAGTGGTTATACCTCTTATATAGTAGCTGATGGGGATTTAAGGGATGGTGATGATTCAATTACTAATGTAAGCGGTGATTCTGAAGTAGCAGCTGGCACAGAATCATATGGGGTTTCCACAACAAAAGATGCTTATGATATCCGCCAAATTCAAGATGCAAATAGTGACACAGAATACACCAGCGCTGACTGTGAAACTTTAAATGAAGGAACAACAGCAGCTAACGCTACTGAATTAACAACAAGCGATCAGACTTATGGCGGCTCATCCGGACCTGTTGACTCTGAAGTGGTTAGTTTATGCCACGCAGCTTCTATTTCAGGCACTACTCCTGCTGGTATTTATTCACAGACAATTACTATTACTGTTGTCGGTAATTTTTAAAATTTTATACTAATAAAAAATTAAAATGTCCTTATTGGTAAAATATTACTAGGGACAAAGGGGAAAAATATGAAAATAAAAAAAATAATTGCTCTTTTCACCTTATTGCTATTTGGATGGTTATTAATGCCCTTAACAGCTGATGCTATTACAATTTCTCCGCCAATTATTGAATTGGAAGCTGCCAAAGGCGATATTATTCAGCAGTCATTAAAAGTCCGCAATGAGGAAAATCGCGCTGTCACTTATTATCTTAGCGCTGAAAGATTTATTGCTACTGGCGAAACTGGCGCGCCTGAATTTATCGGTGAAGATGTTGGTTTGGCAACTTGGATAAAATTTCCTTATAAAAGCATTAGCATTCCGGCTGGTGAAACTATTGAATTGCCTTTTGCAATAGAAGTGCCAAATTATGCTTCTCCAGGTGGTCATTACGCGGTTGTTTTCTTAAGCACAGTTCCGCCAGAAACAACAAAAGAAACATCACAGGTTGCGATCGCTGCTAAAATTGGCTCCTTGATTTTAGTTAAAATTGCCGGCGATATTAAAGAAAGCGCTGCTATTTCTGAATTTAAAACTGTCAGCGATACTTATGCTTCATTGCCAATTGATTTTTATGCCAGGGTTGAAAACAATGGCAACACGCATATCAAGCCAAGAGGCACGATATTGATTAAAAATATGTGGGGTTCTGTTGCTGGCTCTGTTGCAGTAAATGAACAAGGCGGCAATGTTTTGCCTGATCAAATCAGAAAATTTGAAGCTTCTTGGGTAAAAAATCCTAATAGTGTTGGCGCTACTACATTTTGGGGCAAATACAGACAGCAGAAAGAAAATTACGCATTTGGCCGCTATAAAGCTGATTTGACATTAAATTACGGCACTGCTGGAAAAGTTTTAACAGCCTCAACTAATTTTTGGGTTATTCCTTGGCATGTTATTATAGTTAATTTGTTCATCTTAATTATCATCGCCGGAATACTTTACTTTGGAATTAAAAAATATAATACCTGGCTGATAAAGAATTATTCAAAAATTCAAAAAAAGAAAAAATAAGCCTATAACTGTTTAGAAATTCAATGTTTTAACCTTAGACAAATAAATTGATACGGCTTTAAAAGGGGCTTTTATTAAAAAGAGCCCCTTTTACATATATAAAAATGAAATTAGCAATGACAAATAAAGAAAAACTATTAATCGCCGCAATCCTGATTATAGTTGCTAATTTTATTTTATTATCAATGGTTTATGGTCAAAGCAATATAAATATCCGCGCTTATGTGCCTGAAACAGAAGAAAATAAAAAATTTTCCAATAATCAGGCTAAAATAGAAAAACCAACCACCAAAGAAAATAAATATTTGTATTTTTTTGAAAATTTTTGGCTAAGCCAATCTGATGAAAAATCAATTGCTGAAGCTCAAACTATTCATGATAAAATAATGAGTCATTTATTAATGTGGCTAATACTGATTATAGTCGCTGTAATAATTTTTATTATCGTACGCCTGATCAATCAATATCTAATAAGTTATTTCCGGTCATGAAAAAACACTTATTTATAATTATAATCTTTATTATTTCTTTGCTGATTTTAGCCTGTTTTTTAATTAATACCGTTAAAGCCGGCTTAATTACTAATTTTAGTGTTAACTTAAGCACTCACACTATTTCTACAGGGGCTGATCATGTCATTAAATTCACTGCTGCTTCTGACTTTAAACCAAATGAAACCATTGAATTATATTTTCAGCCGGATTTTGATTTGAGCTTTATTGATTATACTGATATTGATTTTAAAGCAGGTGGCAATGATTTGAATTTAGCTAATGAACCCGGCAGCAATGGTTCTGGTGAAATTGGCGTTGTAATATCAGGACAAACAATAATTTTCACCCAAAATAATCAAGATACTATTTTAGCTGGTTCTGAAATTATTATCCATATAGGCTTGAACGCTGAATATCAATCCCTCGGCGAAAACCAAATTTATAATCCCAGCCAGTCTGGTACTTATAAAATCAGCATCAGCGGAACATTTGGCGATTATGGCACTGCTTCAATCCCTATTTTAACTAGTGATAGTGTTAGTTTTCAAGCTGAAATTGTGCCAAAGTTGAGTTTTAGAATTCGCAATGCTTCGGATAGCGCTGATTCGCTTTCTTGCAATCTGGGAATGATAACTAGTTTCAGTATTAGCCAATGTTCATATAGACTAGCGACCGAAACTAATATTTATAATGGTTTCCAAATTTATATTAAAACTGACGGGAATTTACGAAATGAAAATAATTCTATTGCTAATATAGAAAAAAATAGCCAAATAACAGAGGGAATAGAAGGATATGGCATATCCATTCAGCCAGCAACAGGTTTAATTTTAGGAGATTATTTTGCAAATACAGATTCTCCTTTATCAACAGAAGAAAAGCTTCTATTAAAAGCTGATTTAGTGTATAATTATACAGCTGTCTCTTATACACATCTCCGAGCCCACGAGACCGTACTAGATCT
>OMKS01002813.1_pt1 | contig 14234 bp, 14 predicted proteins | sample 1674721 | NCBI WGS metagenome assembly OMKS01 (sample SAMN06264996, study PRJEB25208) | sediment metagenome | isolation source: hot spring sediment | place: USA: California | collected 2014-09-02 | reverse complement strand
TCCAGCTTATCTTTAGCATATCCTATGAACCGTCGATTTTGAGGAAGGACATCGTGATGAAGGACAGGGTGTGTTGATTTTGAATTGCCTGACGCCACTTCCCGCTACAGTAATCGGTGGTTGAAACAAAAAATATGAGAGAAAATTCTCTAATGTGACAAAGTCAAATTAAAATAGGTGTGGGCATTGTGGTGGTTGTAATGATAACCATTCTCGACGGATACACGGATGAACCAGCCTGTCTGGGCGTGCCCCCATACATCGCCCCCTCGGTGCGCTACGCAGGCGGGGCCATAGCCAGCGCTGGGCACCAGTGGCAGTACCGCACGATTGATCAGTGGAGAAGCGGGGCATCCATCGACGGCGATACACTGCTGGTTATCGCCGGGGCGCTGGTACCGGGGCGGTATCTGCGGGGTATGCCCATCTCCTACAATGAGTTAAAAAAAATTGCGGAGAGCTTTTCCGGCACCGTCATTTTGGGGGGGGCGTCCGCCCGTTACGGTCTTGGCCGAGGCGGAGGAAAAACGGCACGTGCGGTCACGTCACTGGTGGACTATGCGGCCAGCGGCGACGTGGATGCCTTCATATATGATTTTTTGTATGCAGATGTAAGACAGCGGCAAAGAACGCTCCGAGAGTGGCGAGAGTGGAGTGCAGCGGGCAGCCAGGTGGTCACCCATCATCCCGATTTTCCCCAGCCCCTTGTCGCTGAAATAGAAACCTTCCGGGGATGCCCCCGCTATATCACCGGCGGATGTTCCTTCTGCATGGAACCGGAGATCGGCAAGCCGACGATGCGGGAGGTAGAAGATATCGTGGCGGAGGTCCAGGCCCTTTACCAGTGCGGGGTGCGGAATTTCAGGTTGGGCGGGCAATCCTGTTTTTATTCCTACGGTGCACACGGCATGGGAAGAACAGAGGTCCCCGAGCCTGACGTGGGAACCATCAAGAAACTCCTCACCAGCATCCGCCAGGTGGCACCGCAGCTGCATGTACTGCACACAGACAATGCAAATCCTGCCGTTCTATCCGAGTTCCCCGAAAAAGCCCGGGAGATAACTGAACTGATTGTTGCGTACTGCACCGCAGGAAACACGGCGGCGCTGGGCATGGAAACCGCCGATGAGCGAGTGATAGAAGAGAACAATCTGAATGCTACGCCCGAGCAAACACTGAAAGCTATAGAAATCATCAACGAAAAAGGGAAAAGGGGGGGAAGAAATGGGCTGCCCGTTTTTTTGCCGGGCCTAAACATACTGTACGGTCTTCCCGGCGAAAGTACCGCCACCTACGCCAAAAATCTCAAATTTTTGCATTCAGTAAAAGAGGCAGGATGGTGGCTGAGGCGGGTCAACATCCGGCAGGTGGTAGCCATCCGCCTGCCGCGTATACCCGTCAATCCACACCTGTTTTACAAATTCAAAAAAACAGTCAACGAGCAGATTAACAGACCCTTCCTACAAAAAATTGTACCCTGTGGTACCGTGCTGCGGGATGTTTTTCTAGAAATTAACCGGGGAAACACCACGTTTGGACGGCAAAGCGGGTCGTATCCGCTGCTGGTCTGTTTGCCGTACAAAAAACCCCTCCGCACCTGGACAGATGTAAAAATACTTGACCATGGCTACCGAAGCGTTACAGGCATAGAATATCCCCTCAATATAAACAAGGCAAGCCTCGACGCCCTGTCGCAGCTGCCCACGGTGGGCCTCAAAAGAGCAGCTAGAATAATTCAACATCGCCCGTTCGGAACAACCGAGGAGGTACAGAAAGCATTGGACGAGCAGTTTGACATCCAAGATGTTGCCTCATGGATATCTTTCAGTTAGTTGCTGACGCCAGGAATCTTCCCGCAATTGGCGAAGGTGGATGCTGGTAACAGATGTCTTTTCTTTCAGAAGAGATTCCAGACCGCTGAGGTGTCCCTCCCCTACAAAAACCACCAGGTGCTCATAGATGCTTAATGCCTTTTCTATCTGTTCTGCCATGAAACGGTTGCGCTCATCTATGAAAACGCTGGCCATCTCCGGAAAATGGGCGTCTAACTGCTCCAGGTATGACACGGGATCTGCCTCAAATGATGCCACCTCTGCTTCCACCCTCTTTTTTCTTATACCGAAAGATAGTAGGCCCCCCAATGCCAGAGAGATCTTTTTCTTGAAACTCATTCTTTTCCAGAGTTTTTCGAACAACAGATGGACATCCATATCAATACATATGACGCCGATGTGGCGCCTCTGGGCTGCAGATAAAGCCGCTTTCATCTCGGCGCCCGTGGTTACGCCATATTTTTTGGCAATCCGTTGCTGCGCAGTGGCCAACAGGGTATAAAAAAAGGGCTGTTGACGGGGGCGAGAAGGACACAGCAATGCCTGCAGCCGCTTCCTGTCCAGTTCCAATGCTATGGCGTCGGGGGATGTATACTCTATGAGGCCTGCTACCTGCCCGGAAATATCGAATACGTGGCCCACCCCCACCAAAGTCACTCGTTTTCCCATATCAGCCACTGCACCAGTTCGTCAACACCTTGGTCATGCCTGGCATCGGTAAGGAAGTATCTTTGAGGAGCGATTCTGTTCAGGTCCTGCGTGATGTGGTTTATATCAACATCCATATACCGAGCAAGGTCGACCTTGTTGATAACCACGAAGTCCGCTATCTGAAAAATCAAGGGATGTTTGCGCACCATATCCTCTCCCTCCGTAACCGAAATAACTACACCCCTCCGATCGCAGCCCAGCGCAAAATCGGCCGGGCACACCAGGTTTCCGATGTTCTCCACAAACAGTATGTCGATGTTCTCCAAATCCAATTCTTCGAGAGCATGCTCAATGAGATGGGCATCCAGATGGCATTCTTTCCCCGTGTTGATGTTCACCACCGGTACATGGTGCTGCCTTATCCGGTTGTAATCGTCGTCGCCGGTGACATCCCCTACAATAACCCCCACGCGCTTTTTTCCAATAACTTTCTCTATCATCCGCTCTATCAGCAGGGTTTTACCCGAGCCGATGGATCCCATGATATCGACGGCAGTAACCCCGTGTTTTTTGAGAAGGACATTGTTCGCATCGGCAATTTTTTTGTTCTCTGCAAATAAGTCCCTGCTCATGGAAACCTCTATTTTATGCATGTTCTACTCACCCTTTTTTTCGCTATTGTACACCCGGACGGCATCCAGAAGTCCGTGGGCATAATTAATACATCCAAAGGCGGTAAAAAAATCTTTTTTGGACAGATAATGCTGGGCGTCACGATAATATCTTTTGGCCATATCCACTGCTTCTGTGTCCTCCAGTCCCTGCAGATGCTGCTCGAACAGGGCCAGGTCTTTTTTTATTCTTTCTTCTCTCATGCTCATTCCCTACAAAAACGGACCTGCAGTCCCTGTTTCTCCAGCCGTCCTTTGATGCTCTCTTTCATTCGGTCACTGCAGCACACATATGCTTTATCCTTTTCACTGTTTTCCATACGAATCAATTCCACGCTTTCTCGCAACACCGCAGCCACGCTTTCTTCGTTCATGGCGCAGGGAAACGTAATCTCCATGTATATCTTTTCCGGCAGCATGGCATAGAGCATGTCTATCAGTCGGTCAATGTTGTGGCCGGTGCGTGCCGACAAAAACAGGGAGGGCCTATCTCCAATCACCCTCCGCATTTTTTCCCGTTTGGACGCCCGCTCCTCAGGGGTAAGCAGGTCTGACTTGCTAAATCCGATAACGATGCTGGGGGTGTGGTGCATGCTGGTTACTTCCTGCAGGGAGGTGAGCGCCTTTCTCTGCATGTCTTCGATGTCGTCGCTGGCATCAACCAGTAACACGATCACATCAGATAGATCAATTTCTTCTAAGGTGGAATGAAACGCATCCACCATCCAGTGCGGCAGATCTTGGATAAACCCCACCGTATCGGTGACCAGTAGAGGCATAATTCCGTCGTGATCTGTCTGCTGCAGCCGGCGGGTGGTAGTGGAGAGGGTAGAAAACAACTGATCATCCACTTTGACCGTTTCATCCGTCAGCTGGTTTAGCAAACAGCTTTTGCCGGCATTGGTGTACCCTACCAAAGAAACGAGATAAAATCCCGTGTGGAGCCGGTGTTGGCGGCGGGCTTTTCGCTCCTCCTCTATTTTTGTCAATTCCGCCTTTATATTCTTCATCTGCTTTTTTATCCTCTCATAGTAGCTGGCCACCTGGTACTCGCCGCCGGCCAGGAATCCCGGATGCTCGCCCGTTTTCGTTCGGTGAATCAGCTCCCTAATGTACGGCCGCTCGTACCGGAGGGACGCCAGTTTAACCTGCAGCCGTGCTTCTTTGCGCTGAGCCCGGTCGGCAAAAATATCAAGAATGAGGCGAAGGCGGTCGTAGACGCGTATCTGCAGGTCCCGCTCCAGATTATACCACTGGGATGGCCGCAGCTCCCCGTTTACGATGGCGCATTCCACGTCGTGGTCGGCCAGGTGCTCCTTTATCTCTGCTATTTTACCCGGGCCGATATATCGTGCGGCGTCGGGGTGGAGACGCGGCTGTACGAAGATTCTGTCCACGGCGTACCCTAGGGAAGAAGCCAGATGCGCCAGTTCGCTGCAGTCGTCGTGAAGAGAGATGATGAGTGCCGTTTTATCGGCCATCACGGCTTAATGGGTAGGGTAGTTATTAAAGTTTCCAGTGGAAATAAGGGGGTGTGGGTCATCTGCCGAAATCCATAAGGCTGGCATGTCCATTTTGTAGGTTCACAATGGGTACTTTTGCCGGATCGGGGACAAAATTCATCATTTTTTGGTATTCGGTCTGAGCCTGCCATGTTGAAGCATTTATGAGAAGCACCCCCCGATATCTGTCCAGGGCAGTGGTGTGCACGTGCCCGGTCACAAATATGTCGGGTACGCGATCGATGACCATGTAGTCCTTTCGCTCCGGGGCGAGAGGAGTGACGTCACCGTAAACGGGTGCCAGATGGCGGCATTGCAGCATAATCTTCATAATGTCGGTTGGTCTGTTCTGGTCAATACCCAGGCGCGTTGAAAAATCGAAGAGGGACTGGCCGTGGTATACCAGCATTTCTACTCCCTCCACCGAAAGATAGCAGGGGTTTCCAATGAACAATGCGTTGACGTCGGAAAAAATATCCCGCACGTCATTTTCAAACGCCGGTTGGGGAAGGGCCAGCCGGACCGCGTCGTGGTTCCCTGGCTGCATAATAACAGTGATGTGGTCGGGGAGAGACTGAAACTCTCTGGCCAGTGCCTCATACTGTCCGTAAATATCCTCGATGAGAAGATCCTCTTCCTGGTGGGGATAAATGCCTATCCCCTCCACGATGTCGCCGGGCAGAATGAGGTATTTAATTCCCTGGGCCACTTTCCTCTGCCGCTCATTTCCCGCTTTGCCGCTCACCCATCGAACAAAGTGCTGCCACTCTTCCTGCAGAAATGTTTTGCTTCCAATATGGACGTCTGACAGGAATGCCACATATCCCTCACCGGAGGCAGTCTGTTTTTTTTTGTTTACCGGTATGTCGGGTCGTATAATGCTCTCTGCTATGAGAAGGCCCCCACGCCCGCTTTTCCCGGTTATGCCGATAACTTCGTCCTCCACCAACGAGGCTGCCACGCCCATCTTTTCCTCAGGAATGTAAACCGTGGCTGTGTCGCTTTCATCTTCGATGTCAACCAGCACACGCCCGTTTTTACTCCGGTTAATGCCGCTTACCATGCCGATAACGCTAATCTCGCCCTCTCGCTGCCGTGCGTTTTTCAGGAGGACCACATTTTTCATTTCCTGGCGCCTGTGCAGAAGGTTGTAGAGGCGCTCGTACCGGTCTTTGAACAGGGTGGCAAAGTCATACATGGATCCCTCGCAGCAACTGTTGCCTGTTACGTCCTCAATTATCTCAATGTGGCTCCCGGAAGTGACCGGGGCCTTCATTGGTTTGGGTTTGACCTCCGCTATCTGCCTCCCATCCAAAATCTCCTGTACATCGTCCAACAGTATGTTGAGCGGCTTTTCATCATAGCAGTCAAGAACCTTTTTTGCATTACGCAGACACTGCCCCTGCTCCACAATAAAATCCACTGCCTCTGACTGAATGAATACGCTGTTTTTCTGGAAGTATTCTATAACCTTCCGCCGCTCGTCCATTTTAGCCGGTATGGACATGTACCAGGTGAGCATTCCCGTTCCGTGGCGACGTGCCCAGCATTTTTCTCAATTCCGTGACCCCCTGAGCACCACGAGTTCCCGATCGGGCTGCTCCCTTCCGGGCCTGACCCCTTGGCCGGAACCAAGATGGGCTGCCAACCCTCCGACTGGCAGGAACCACCACCTCTGGTCCCAGGGGACGGAATTTCATTGTCCAATGCTGGATCGCCAGGGAACTGGTATGCTGCCCCGGTGACTTCAGCCCCGACGTCAAGGCGTTTTTCGGTGGCAGGAGACGCCTAGCCTCCCGGCCTAGTCCATGACCTTTAGCCAAACCCCTAATATCGCTCCGATTTAATAACGTTTACCATGGGTGCCGGAGCACCTCAAACTCGTTCTTAAAGAAGCGGTAGAACAGCCAGGCCAGCGCTCCCGTCAGAAAGGCCACATCCCGGGCTATCTTCCACAGGTAATCTATCTCTTCGTTGGAGCCGTGCCAGTACCCCGCCCAGTAGGCATCCTGCGCTAGAAACACGATGGCTATGATGAGCACGGCCACCACCACAATATCCACATAAAACAGCCATCGTCTCCATTTCTTGGGCTCTACTTCCATGCTGTTTTCCCTCTCTCGCTAGATATAAAGAAAGCGCACCGTATATAAAAGGTTGTGGTTTCTTTTGGCGTGCGGACTGTTTCTCATTCCGCCCGGAAATCCGAATTACAAAATGGTTAAATACGGCGGCAAATATTCCCATTGCAGCCGCCCTGGCTTAGAGGCATAGCGATTCCTTGGTAAGGAATAGGTCCCGGGTTCAATTCCCGGGGGCGGCTCTACCCTTTTAGGTGGGTGCTATTTTGTCCTGTGCCCATATGAGCACATATGTGGTGCCGTCATAGTCTGCCACCAGTTCGAACGTGAGATGATATGTGCCTCCGCCTCTAATGATATACCCCTGCTGGGGCTCGTGGACCGCCCATCGGCCATTTTCCTGTGTGCCCTCCCGAAAGCGCACGCCCCCCGTATCCCATATGGCCCGCTTGCCCCTTCCTTCTGTTTTGAAAAAGATACAGGAGCCGTTGGCGGTGAGGCCGCTGGATAACACCCCATCGTTGTCGGGGTCCGGGTCGATGCCGAAACCCAGGAAAACCAGCTCATCGGGCATGGTAATCTCCATGCTTCTTGTGTCGCCCCGCGCCATTTCCGGGTTGCTGGCCCAGCGGGCGTCTCCGCTGGCTACCATGGTGGAAAGGCTAGAGAGGATTTCATGGCATTCCCGCTCCACCTGTTTTTCAGCGGCGGTGTGCAGGGCACCCCTCAGGCCTACAAACACCACGGCCACTATTCCTGCTCCCACCACCAGGCTAATCAACATCCGCAGGGGAATAGCCCCCATCCCTCCTTTATCCATGGGTTGCACTCCGTCTATTGGTTCTTGCAGCAAGAAGTGCGCCTGCCAGAATAGATGCCATGCTGCCCGGGACCGGCAGCCCTGGCATGCTGCCGCTCTCTTCACCCGGTATGTTTCCCTGCCATCCCCTGTCCTTTATGTACGCGGCGATGATGGTGAACTCCATCCTTTTATCTTTATCCTGGGCGGACAACTGGGTGAACACGTTGAGTGCAGCTGTTCCACGGGTCCAGTTGGCGGTCGGCCTGACCGTCCACCTGAAGATCTCGGTGGCATGTATCTCCTTAACCTTTAGTTCCCCATCTATCCCCAGGCTGGAGGTGCTCCCAGATATTACTTCATATGCCTTGGTGGCCCCCGCCCCGCATAGCCATAGGGCCAGCGTGCAATTAACCTTGGGGGTGACCACCACTTTTATCTGAAAGGGCTCCCCTGCCAGCAGGGTGCCGTGGACCGTTGCCTCCCTCCACGGACCCCAGGTGCCATCCTTGGTCAGTGTTCTGGCCCAGGCATTCACCGTTCCGTACTCACACTCTTCGGCGCCGGTCAGCGGCATGGCCATCACTACACAAAAGACTGCACAAAGGACCAGTGCTAGTTCTGCGCCCTTGCCTCTTCCTGTCATGCTATCATTTGGTTTCATTTCCTACACAGTCTGACTCCACAATGTGGCCGAAGTCCCCTATGGGCAATTTTCCCGGGGGAACGATGCCCAGACTCATGGTTTTACACTCAAAACGCAACGGCTTGTTTCGGCCCAGCATTCGTTCACCGTCTGGGGCATGGGGGTGGCATACCCGGTCGTAGACCACTTCTTTCTGTCTGCAGTAGGTCTGGCTGTAGTGTCCAAACAAGGCGTGGGGGAGCGTTTCATCGCTGCTGTCCAGCACCGTAAAGCTGTCCCATCGCCCGTCCACCTGCATGTACCACGCATTGAGCGTCACCACCCAGGGGGTAACCGGGGTGGGGAGGACGGGCAAGCCGGTGGGCCCAAAAAGGCAGACGTTTTTCACGTTAAACTGCCAGTCTTCCTCTCTTGACAGGGTGGCATCAACATCAAAATAATCGGGCACGGCGCTCACCGCCAGAGTGACGTTTTCCTGCCACTGTACATTGTGCAGATTCATTTGACTGCCAAATCTGATGCTGGTGAGGTGGTCAATCCCGCTCTGGTACATATCGCTGTGATGCCGGTATCTATCATAGGTGGGACTGCCGTTTTCCGCATGGAAGTCCAGCTGTGCATCAATTTTTTCTTCCACCCGGCTGCGGTACGATTTCTGCAGTTGCTGCTCAACCTCCTGTACAAACCACTCCCGCGTTGCCGCCATAACCCGGGCGGCAGCGCTTTTATACCGGCTGCCGTTCCTGTAATGGGCCCCACCGGCGTACCGCTCCCTGTGTCTCTGAAACTCGTTCTCCACTGCTTTTTGCATCTTTTCTAGCACGCTCAGGTTTGCCGCATATGGCTCATCTGAATAAAACGTATGGACTGTGTGGCTGTACACTTGCTGGTCCTCTTTAATAAGCTGGGTGATATTCCACAGCGCGGCCAGGGCTTCCTTTTCCAGCCACGCTATCCGTTCCCGGCCCCGCGCACAGTCTTCCGCGGTGTTATTTTTCCAGCATCGCTCGTCCAGCACGGCGCTGGTGTTTCTTCCACGCCCCACGGCGACGTCGGTGTAGCGGTCCCTCCATTTTGTGAAGTATTCATTCACATATTCCTCAAGCAAAAACTGCAGATTATCGTCGGTGTAGGGTTCTCCCTCATGAGGTGGCATCCCCAGTACCTCCTTCTCGGAAAAAACGTCCTCTATGTCTGGATACCGGGATTCGGCACTCAGTCCAAAGGTGGCCGTTTCGTTGTAGTAATGGGTCACGTTGTAGGGGACCCAGTGGCATACGGTGACGTTTTCGTCTCCTCTTTTTTCCGGATGGCATTCCTCGTGCTCCCATCGTTCCTTTCGCTCCCAGGAAAGGACCCATTTTTCGGTGTAGGGAAGTATAGCGGGGAGGTCCCCCTCCTCCAACACACCGCTCGTGGCTTTGCTGTCCGCCAGTTTCCATTCCCCGACTGACAGGAGGCGCCAGTTGCCGTTAAGGGGCGGCGAGTATCCCTCGCTTCTCTTTGTTTTCTGCGCATGGGTGGAAAAATTGGCGCTGTAGGTGCGGTGGATTTCCTCCCGTATTTTCTGAAGGACGGAGCGGTTTACCCGGTCGCTGTAGCGGCGCGTAAAACAGGGCTGGGTGCTCGTGATGTCATTGTCCGGGTCCCCGTCCTGCAATGAAAGCCGGTATGTGCGGCCGTTTTCCGTAAAACTGTATCCTTTCCATGTGGTTTGATTGCAAAACCCAGCAGAGCGATTGTAGTAATAATAAATGGTCTGGGTTTCGTTCAAAATCCCCCGTGACAGGTTCCATAAACCTGCGTTTGTCTGGGTTTCGTTTCCGCCCGCCGTCAGTTCGCCCAGGGTCGCACTGGCCGTTGACTCGTTTTCTCGTCCCAGCGTTTTGAAGATGTTTTCCCGATGGTCTATGGGCAGGGAAATCGTGTCGGTGATGATGTCGGACAGTGTACCGGTGTCGTATCGGGTTCCCTTGGAAACCAGATCGTTGACATGCAGGGCCAATTGGGCCAGTGCCATGGGATCAATGCTGTTGAACACCAGGTATTGAATGCCCAGGAGGGCGGTATTGGCGACGTACTGCAGCCACCTGTTGTCCACAATGTTTTTCACCCAGTCATATTTCCCGGCATACTGAAGAAGTGACCGCACCTCGGTATACCCGACTCCCATGGCGGTGACCAGCCCCATGAACGGCGACGTGGAGCCGTTGACACTCTTTTGGTAGGTATCGGTCAGCCCCATAAGCAGGGGCAACCGGGAGGGAATCAGGCAGCTTATGTTCAACCACTTGACCCAGCTTTCTCCAGAAAGCATATGTTGAATCTCTAAACCAAGGTTTTTTATCTCCGCCGTCCAGTACGTGTCATAGGGGGTGTTATCCTCTGTGACCAGCAGGTCAATGTGGGTGGCCCTGTCCACCTGCATGGATATTTCGTGGAACGTGACATCCCTCCAGTCGTCCACGGCCCCGTTGCCCTCAGGGTCATATATGGTGAGGGAGTACTCCTCGCCCTCATATATGGGCTGCTGAAAGGTTGCGTTGAGATGTCGATTAAAATAACTGCGTGCCATGTTGCGAGCCCAGTTTCTGTTGAACATAATTATCTCCCTTTGCGTGTCTATTTTTTTGTCCTTTACGTCTTCGGAGTCAAAATGTCCGTCCTCGTTAAAATCCGCATATTTTTTGGCTGCCCTCGTAGATAATGTGGAAGAAATCACCGGGGACTCTCCCACTTTTTTTAGGGCCTGCAAACCGCTGTAGGCCAGGAGTCGTGACATATCGGCTTCCACATTTTTTATGGTGTGCTCCAGGGCCGTTGTGGCGAGCGATAGAGGAATCTCTGCCGACCGCTCCTTTTCCAGGCCGGTTATTATGCCAGAGGTCACCGCGCTACCCACGACGAGAAAAACACCCAGAACGGCAAAGGGTACGCGCCCACGCGTATCCGACAATAAACTCATGTTGGCGCCTCCCATATGGCCAACGACAGCTGCGCTCGCCAGGGGTTAATGTGCAGAAATAGCCAGCGCAGCATCTCCGGTTGGATGTCCTGCGCGCCATTTATGTTGCTCATCATTTTTTCCACGGCATAGGGAATTTTTATGTGGATGCTGGTGTTGACAAACTCTCTGGCTTTTTTCTTAACCTCATTTGTTACCTCCCTGGTCGACTCGCTCATGGTCGCGTTCACAGATATGCCCTCGGCAAGCTCGCTCAGATGCTCCTCGACGATCTTGTTCACCATCACATCGAACTGTTTGTTGAGCCCCTCCGATACCACATCGGTCAGCAGGGACAGGGCTTCTCCAAACACGTCTCTAAAGCTAAGATATCTGCTTCTCCACAGGAAGTCAAGGGCGATGTCCAGCAGGCTTTTCATTTCTCCCTTGTCCCGGCAGTCCCCGTCGTGGTTCAGGTCGAATCCCTCCCACACCGTCTTGTTGACTATGGCGCTCAGTGACGATGCCAGCGCTTGCCGGTACCTTTCTTCGGATATTTCTCCTTGTGTGTACTCTGAGAATGCGTCGTGTATCCCTGAAATGTTTTGTATGTAATGACGGGCCGCCTCGGTCAAAGTGTACGCCTCGGAGGCAACCGGGGAGGGGGGCAGGGCGACGCGGGCACCGGCAGTGAAAACGTCGACCGTGGAGGGAACTGTCGCCCCGGAACACACCACTCCGCCAAAATCAAACCCTTCTATGGGCTGCCATACCACCGTGAAGTTGTAGCCGTATCCCGGGTCCAGTTGCTCCTCAAAAAACTCGTCCAGCAGTGTTTGCAGAGACTCCGTAAAATTGCGGGTCAGCATGTTTATTTGCCTCCCCGACCATCTAAACTGGCAGGCCACGCACTCCGTGCACAGGTCGGCATAGGTCCGATGAAGCTGCTCTCTCCCCAGCATGCCCTCCGCCACCTGTTTTGCCAGGCCCTGGCGTTCCACGTTAAGCTGGTCGAGAAGAGATTCCGCAGTGAGGTATCCTGCTTCGTTCACTGTGCACGTCATCACCTGGTGAAGGAGGGCATTGGCCTTTTCTTCCTGCTGTCTCTCCCAGAGTACATCCTGGTGGATGGTGCTGGTAAACGCCGGTATGAGAAGCGCTCCGGAGATGGACACCATGACGCAGAAAAGAAGGGCATCCTGCATAGCGGATATGCCCCGCCGGTCCCTCCACCACTGCTGTGGTCCGCTCATTTTTTCTCCTCCCATACACGTACCGTGAAGGTGCCAGAGACGGTCTGGGCCGCATTTACCCGTACCGGTATTTTTTTGGAGGCGGCAATCTGCTCTCCACCCTCGCTTTCGCATACATCCACCCGGCATGCCGTATACTCCCCACCCACACGCCATTCCACCACCATGCTGTATCCCCATCCGGGAGCTACGGCCTCCTCGTACAGCGTCCGGGCCACCTCGCTTTCTTTCTGGAGCAACCGTTGTCCGTCGACCATGCCGCCCGGCATAAGGATGCCCTCTTCCGCCAGCACTCCGTTGGAGGCGGTCAGCTTTTGCAGCACAAAATTTGCCGCCCGGTATTCGTCAACCCTTTCCATTTTTTCTGTATGGGCATGATATGCTCCACCCACCAGTGCAAAAAACAGCCCAAATCCTATCAGTACCACAGCCAGGGCGGGTAATGAGGCGAACTCCTCGGAAATGCCGCGCTCATCGCTGATAAACGAGCACATATTCTTTCCGTCCTTCCGTGGTGTGCACAAATGCCTTTTCTATATATACTGGCTTTAGGTGGTTCAAGATGAAGGGGCGGGCAGCCAATCTCTTACTGGTCAGAGAGCGCGCCCTCTCTACCGCATCTATAGGCGCTTTCTGATGGTGGGAGGCCCCGTCGTTGTCCGGCCCGCACACCCCGGCCAGGTAATTGTACAGCCCCGGGGCCCCGTGTTCGTCCACCTGGGGCGGGTCAACCCATGGACGGATAATCAAACTTTTACGGGCCGTGATGTTTCTGCCCATCAGAGAGTCGCTCCGGCTGACCGTCACGTAGTCAGTGGACATGGTTATGCGGCATGGATACTCTAACGGCGGAACTAGAAGGGCTTTCTTTCCCGGAAACGTATGCAGATCCATGCATTCAACGGCCGTGGCAAGGTGAGAGGCCAGATTAGATGCTTCCATTTTCTTCTCCCAGTCGCTGTACAGGGTCACGCCGGCGATGGCTCCCATCATTACACCAGCTGCCAGCAGCAGTCCCATCTGGCTCAGCAGCCAGGATGCGAAGCCCCGTCGGTCATTCCACAACTTCAATGAGCACATGCTTGCCCCCGTTTTCCTTTAGGCCCAATTTCACTTTTTCTACCCCTGAATGCAATACGGTTTTTTTGCCAAAGTGTACGTTTTCGGCAAAATAACTGTGGTTTTCCCCCCAGTCCATGAGGAAATAATACCGGTTGGCCTCCCGGGGGTTGTGGGCTCCAAACACGGCCCTGTGCATCCCGGATGGAAATTCCACCTTTAGCATCCGCACGGTTCCGGCGTCGGCGGTGGCCTGCATGAGCTGGGCCTCCCTTACGATGGTCTCGACTTCTCCGCGTGCCTCGTCCACCTGAAGATCCCGCCATAACTGGTATGCCGCATATCCCATCAATCCGACGGCCATGCCCGCTGCCGCCACCGCCACTGCATACCTCACGGGCATCTCCGTCACACCCCAAACATCTCTTGAAAATATTTTCTTTTTCATTTTTGGATACAGTTCATTGTGTACGTCTTCATTGCGGCGATCAGAACCAGTACCATGCCCAGTATGGCCATGAAAAGGGGAGATGCCGCCACCGGCATATATCCAAGATGCAATAGTCCGGCCAGAACCAGCGCCAGTATGCCCACCCCCATGCCGGTGACCTCAACGGGCACCTGCATTTCCCCCACCGTAAAGAGAAATCGTTCTCTCTCCAGTCTTTTTACCTGCCTCTCCAGATTTGCTAGGTCCCTTCCCCCGGTCCGTGGGAGCCGAGAGGGATTGGCGACCGGATATACGGTCGGTGTGGCGGCCGTTTCTCCATTTTTTTCTGCATCCCCAGTTTTTTCC
>OMKS01002812.1_pt1 | contig 14238 bp, 10 predicted proteins | sample 1674721 | NCBI WGS metagenome assembly OMKS01 (sample SAMN06264996, study PRJEB25208) | sediment metagenome | isolation source: hot spring sediment | place: USA: California | collected 2014-09-02 | reverse complement strand
GCCGGCACCGTGGAAGCCCTGTTAGAAGACATCCCCACCCTGACCGACATCCTGCTCTACCATGTGGTAGCTGGCCGTGTCAAAGCCGCCCAGGTCATTGAGATCGAAGTTGGCGAATCCATCAGTGGCGCTCCCTTCCGTGTACGTGTAGAAGATGGCCGTGTCTTCATCAATGAAGCTGAAGTCATCATCACCGACATCTTCACCTCCAACGGCACGATCCATGTCATTGACAGTGTCATTCTGCCTCCGCAGGACATCGTGGACACCGCTGTAGCCGATGGCCGCTTTACCACCCTGGCCGCCGCGCTGGAAGCTGCTGACCTGATCGACGCGCTCAAAGGCGAAGGTCCCTTCACTGTCTTCGCTCCGACCGACGCTGCCTTCGCGGCACTGCCTGCCGGCACCGTGGAAGCCCTGTTAGAGGACATCCCCGCCCTGACCAATATCCTGCTGTACCATGTGGTTGAGGGACGTTTCCTCGCCGCCGACGTGCTGGAACTGGAAGAAGCCGAGACTCTGTCAGGCGAATCCTTCCGCATCAAGATTGAAAACGGCAACGTTTACCTGAACGACACCGTGATGGTCATCATCACCGACATCCTCACCTCGAATGGTGTCATCCATGTCATCGACGCCGTGCTGCTGCCGTAAGTTCGCAAAAAAGTAACAAGCGAATAAAAAGAGAACTATCAGGCTGGGCGATGCCCAGCCTGATTTTTTATGTTCAGTGTCTGCTCACTCCCATCGTACGGTGGCATACAGCAGCGGGTGATCAGTGGCTGATGCCGGCGCGGGAATATAGACGGGGTCGACCATTTGCAAATCATGCGACAGGAAGATATGGTCGATGTGGCCTTCGCTGCCGGGCACATTGTGATAGACGGCGACAATGCGCTGAAAGGCTTCATCTGTATGGCGCAGGTTGTAATCACCCAGCGCGATCACATTGTCCAATCCCTGCGACTGTGCCAAAAGTGCTTCCGCGAATGCCATCTTTGCGGTGGCTGAACCGGCTGGATGGACATTGAAGATAGTAAAACGCCTTCCATCCACCACAATCTCTGCAACCGCGGTGCCGATTTCATCCTTGTCGCTATACGAGAACACCGTGCGCACATTTTCCAGGGGATAGCGCGATAGAATGGCGGTGCCATACGAGCCGGTGGTGGTCGCCGGGCCGAAGTAACTGTAGTAACCCAGCTGGCTGGCATAATAGCGCACATAATCGTTGTTATTGAGCGAAACACGCGTGGAATCGCTTTCCTGCATCACAAGAATATCCGGGTCGATCTCGCGGATAATCGCCAACTGGCGCAGGTAAGACCGTTCACCATCCTCATCGTTGGCCCCCTGGATGTTATAGGTCATCACCGTCAGCGAGGTTTTATCAGGCGGCACCGCTGGTGTACGCGTTGTCCACCAGGCAAAGCCAGCCGTCAGCAAAAAGCAAGCTGCCAGGATGGCTGGCACTACTGGAGAAACAGCGGATTCTTCGCCTGCCGGCTTTTTTCCCGCGGACGATTTGCGCAAGAAAACCAGCAGCATGACGCCTGCAGTCATCAAGAGAAACGGCAGCCAGAACTTATTGCGAAAGAAGGGGCTGACGGGTTTCACATAACCCCACACGTTGGTGAAAATGAGCATGAAGATCAGCAGCACCAGCGCCAGTCCGCCCAGTAAAACACCGTTTGTGAACGCGGATGATTTAACAGACTTGCGTGAGGGTAGTTGCAGGAAGAAGGCTGTATTGATAAACACAACCGGCAGCAGCAGAAGCGTGATCAACAACGGAATCTGTTGCACAAAAGTGGGTGGTGTCACCACCACCAGGGGCGAATCGGGCGTGGGCGGGAAATTCACCCGAACCACAAGGAAGGTCGCCAGCATTGCCAGTACGAACAGCACATTGGCGATCTTCAGGGTGGTCTGTTTCGTCACTATCGAGTGGATCCATGCCGGGCGCAGCAACACCATGCCGACATACGCCAGCGACAGCAGGCTGACCAGAGAAACGATCAACAGGTAATCCCCATCCACCCAACGCTCGATCACCGCCGGGGCTGAGAAGGAAAAGAGCAGCAGCGTTATCAACAGCATCAACCCGAACCCACTGGCACGATCGAGGGATGCCTCAGCTGGGGCTTCCTCTTTTCGCAAGAGCCAGTAGCACACCGCCATCAGCAGTACCAATAACCAGCCAATCCAGCCGCCGGAGGTGGTGAGTGAATGATCCAACCCCCGCCCCACCGTGCGCAACAGGACAGAAACCGCAATTGACAAAGCGAAGGAGGCAGAACCTTCCAGCGCGGGTTTGCCGGCCATCTTTGGCAAAAGCATAATCAGCAGCCACAGTGCCACACCTGTGGCGATGCCGGACGACAGCAGGCGTCCATTGGTGGTCAGATGTGGGGTGATCCCGCGGGCAAGCGCCAGTACCGCCAGACTGAGTGGTGCCAGCCATTGCGGTAATTTTCGGCGCCAGAAAAGCAGCACGACCGGCGAGAAAAAGAACAGCAAGCCCAGCACCTTCTCATCCAATGAAGTGTTGAGCAGGTCAAGGATATAAATAGATTCCACCAGGGTGCCTGCCACCTGAATAAAGAACAGCACCACCAGCGACAAAAACGTAATGCGCAGAATTTTTGTTTGCATCTTCGTCTCCTTTTTTCTATTGTCCTTGATTATAGCGAGTGATTTACTTTTGCAACCCTATATTTGGGCTACGAAGGAACAGTTCACAAGTGATAGAATTGAATCACCATCAACCAGATTGAGAAGTATCAGGAGAAAACACCATGAAATGGCAGCAAGCCACCCTGCAAGCCAACGGCCTGCACATCTTTTTCACCCGCACCGGCGGCGACAAACCACCTGTCGTCCTCAACCATGGCGCCACTGACAACGGCCTATGCTGGCTGCCGGTGGCTGAACAACTCGCCACTGATTATGATGTGCTCATGCCGGACGCGCGCGGACACGGCCGCAGCAGCAGCGGCAACGGCAGGTATGATTCGGTGTCTCGCGCTGAAGACCTGATCGCCTTCATCAATGCGCTCAACCTGAAAAAACCGGTGATCATGGGCCATTCGATGGGGGCGCAGACCACGTTGTTCACTGCCGCCCTCTACCCCAAGCAAATCGCCGCCGCCATCCTCGAAGACCCGCTCCTGCACCTGGCAGAGGAGGATGTGCTTTCGGGCATGCAGGGAAAAGACGTGGGCAAGATGATACAGGCCAACGCCCAGAAAAGCAAAAAGACGCACACCTTTGTACTGCGTGCATTCGCGCGCAAGAACTTCGGCTGGCCGAGGAATGAGCTCAAACACTGGGTGCAATCGAAGAAGCAGCTCAGTGATGATTTCATCCAGTCATTGAGCGCGGGGAGAGACGAACCGGATGCATGGGAGATGCTGGCGAAAGTCAGTGCCCCGGTCTTGCTGATCACGGGCAGCCGCGAAAAAGGCGCGATTGTCTCGTTTGCCGCAGCCGAAAAGGCGCAATCTGTCCACAAAGGGCTGCAGGTGGCCCATTTTGACACCGGCCACAACATCCGCCGCGAGAATTTCGAGGGTTATATGCACGCGGTAAAAGCCTTCCTGCGCCGGGTAACACCTGCCTGAGAACCGCAGAAACTAAAAAAAATCTGCCCCGCTCAGACGAGCGGGGCAGTGGTATTTCTATTGATTCAATCTTGAAATGGGTCAGGGCAGTTGGATGCTGCGGGACTGGCGGCCTTTGCCAAGATACTGGCGTGTGCCATCTGAGATCGGGCCGTCGCAGTCGCCATCGCAATCACATTCCTGCAATTGCAGGTTCAGGCGGGTGCCGCCCATAGATTGCCAATTCGACCGGTACAGTTCAGCCTGCTCGGCAGTAATGCTGCCATCTGCCAGCGCCTGGGCAAGCACTGCCTCCAGCGCGTTCGCGAAGATGTCCTGAATGGCTTCATCATCGTAACCGGCGGCGCTCAGCACAGCGGCTACACTGGAGCGGGCAAATGAATCGCTCTGCAATTCTTCAACACTGATGCCGGTCTGCGCAGCAATGCTTTCGATGAAAACGGTGTTATCAAAGATCATCGCGCGGGTGCGCAATCCGCGGGCAATGCGCATCGGCGCGGGTTGTTCCGGCGTCAGGTCCTGGGCATACACGGTGTCGGGCGCGCTGAAAAAGGCGAGGGCCCCTACGATCAATACAGCTGCTAAAATGACGATATGGTTTTTCTTGAACATGTTTTTGTCTCCTTTGTATTTGTTGTTGACAATGCCCCAATCATCTCAAAGGTTTGTAAAGAAACTGTGAAGAACAGGTAAAAGAAACGCAAAAAACTACCGAATATCCGCCTTTTGATCCAAAAAACAGGCACAGAACACAAAAACCACCTTTTCACGGGTGGTTTTTGTTCATAAATGGACGATTAGGTTAATCGAGGAACTTCTGCCACAGCGGACGGTAGGCGATGGTTTCAAAGCCCATCGCATGATAAAAAGCCTGTTCGGATTCGACATAAGCGATCTTTGCGCCCAGTTCACCCGCGCGGCGCACGCATTCCAGCACACAGGCTTTGCCCAGCCCCATACGGCGGTAATCGGGGTCGGTTGCCACCGGTTCCACATAAGCAACCAGGTTGCGGGGGTCAAACCAGATGCCGCTGAAGGAGGCATACGCGCCATTGGGCGCGATTGCCACCACGTTGAGGTGCTTGTTGTACAGCGGGGTGGACTGCATCAAGGCGCGGTCGGCTTCACCGCCCGGTTCAGGCTCGCCGGGGTGGTTGAACCCGCGCCACAAACAGCGGTCCAGTTTGATGAGGTCATTTTCCTCATCCAATCCAGCCAAACGGAAACCTTCCTTGAGCGGTATGGTGGGGAAGGGGTCGGGGATTTGCATGATGGAGATGCATTCACGCCAGTCAGGGTGCTGGCTGAAGCCCAGCCCACATACCACATCAGTCAGCGGTTGGTCAAACTCGTTGACCCAGATTCGGGCGACCGGCTTGCCATCGTGTTCTCCCGCCAGGTGCTCGATGGCGTGCGCCGCCATTTCGGGCAGCAGGTGGTCATAGCCGCGCGTGCGTTGGAAATATGCCATGGTGGGGCTGTCTTCATAGTTGACCACCGCCACGATCTCGCCTTCGTCTTCCCACAGGGCGATCTTGTGCAGAAATTCTGTCTGTAAATTGGGATGCCAGTGCATGTATTCCCAACGTGCCTGCAGCCAGTTGGGGTAAATGGGCGCTTCGTAGGTACGCCACAACAAATCATTGACGCGCTCATAATCACGCGCGCGCTCATACGGCCGTTTTTGGATCTTCATTCTCTTCTCCTGTACGTTCAATCTTCCACTAACAGCATAGCAAAATACAAACCCGGTGTCAATTAATCTCTGGCGGATTGTTAGTAGACTTAATATGATTAATTAGTTATAATAATATGATAATAATAACCAATAAGGAAACCCAAATGTCAAAAAACGTACGTATATTAACGGTATTCGCCGGTGTGATCATGCTTTTTGCTTTTTCTGGCTGCGCCTTGCTCGGAGAGAGAGCCCAAGCCCTGGTATCTACAGTCAGCGATATTGTTGATGAAACAGTTACCGAAATCGTACCGACCGAAGAACCCTCCCCTGACACAGCGGTTTTGGCTGATCCAGATGATGATGCCGCGGAGGAACCAGGCGAAAGCGAATCCACGGCAATCATTGATCCAATAACCGATGAAGAAACAAACCAGATCGAAGGCTTTTGCGTTCACCCCTATTTTCCCGTCATCGAGGGACAGGTATGGCAATACCGATCCTACGAAGGCACCAATGTGGAAGCTGCTGAGTTCTTTGAAATTTCCTACACAGAAATTGATAGCGATCAATTTACTACCCTGTACCGTTATTATAATCATCCCGGGGCAGACGAATTGGTTTTGATTGAAAGCGAATGGGTCTGCACCGAAGAAGGCCTCCTGCAGGTGGATTTTCCCGCCTTTCAGTTTGGTGATGCCTACGAATCCATCAATATTGATTACGAAACGATCGAAGTAAGCGGGATCACCTTTCCACAGCCTGAACAGTTCGTGGTTGGATCGTCCTGGGATCTTGAGTATGTGGTCACCATGCTGACCACCATCGAAGACGTGGGTACCTATTTCAGCACCACTGTGTTTAAGCAAAACACTGAGGTGATGGGATTCGAAACGGTCGAAGTGCCAGCAGGCATCTTCGAAGATGCCGTACGTTTGGAAAGCCGGGTTGAGCTGGAAGTTACAGCTGAGGTTGAAGGAAATACGATCACGATTCCCACCACCTTCACCTTTACCTCGTGGTATGCCAAAGGCGTTGGACTGCTGCGCTCGCTGACGGAAGCCGAACTGGGCAGCAGTGTGACCGAATTGGTGTCCATACAAACAGCGGAATAACTGCTTAAATTGAGTGTGGGCGGTGAAAACCGCCTACACTTCTACTACCTCAATGTCCATAAATTGACAAGCCAGGCGCATGACCTCTGCCAGATCGGCATGGATCAGCGAGGCATGGTGCATGAAGCCCTCCTCTGCCAGAACGCGATAGAGCCGCTGGTGATCTTTGACTCGCACCCACGCCCAGGTGCCGGCCAGCACATCATCGCTGGGCACGATCTCACCGCGCGTGACCAGCATTTTCCACTGACCATTGTATTCCACCAGCCGGTTCATGGTGACCACCCCGGGCATCAATTGGAATTGCGCCAGGCCGGCCTGGTTGTCAGCCGGGTTGGGAGGTATCGCTCCCAGCATATCGTTACGCGAGCGCAGCGCACGGGTAGAAGCCGGGCTGGCAAGGCTGGCAGGCGCGTTGCCGCAATGCCATGCCAAAAAGCGGTCATCGTGTTCGCGGTGCTGGATGGTCCAGTCAATGAAGTGCGGCGGGAATTTCCCGAACACGCCTGCATACTGCGCCAGCATCGCCAGCGCGCCCATCACATCCGTCTCACAGCCGGTGGGCAGCCCGCTCTCGGTTAATCGCCCGAACAGGGCACATGCCGAAACACCGGTCTGTGCTGTGAACTGCGGCCAGCAGTTGATGCCCAGCGCACGCAGGTTGTTCTGTGCGCCAAAGGCTTTGATAGCGGTTTCCAGCCGTGCCAGCGTCAACACCTGCTCATTGCTGATGGTGATCTCATCCATAGAAGCACGCAGCGCCTGCACATTCGTCTGCAGAGCGGGATCATCAGCGTCCAGTGACTGGGCAGTGCTGAGAATGGTCGCCAGGTCTTGATGGATGACGTTCATGCCGAATTTAGCTGCCATGGCAACCTCGTCATAGGCGACCGTCTCGAAATAAGCTGGACGCTGGCCGATCTGCCCGATCTGTGCCCCCTGCAGGGCGCGCACCACCGAGGCAGCCCGCAGGAAGATCTCGAGCACAGAGCGGAAGGCATCTTCCTCATGCAAGAAAATGCCGCCGAAATAGAAAGGAATCTGGCGGCGTTTGAGCCCGGCAGCGATGGAGAGCGTCCCGCAGTAAGAGTCTGACACGCGGCTGAGGGTGATATCATCATGGGCGGGCGGTTCCTTGGTGGCATACAGCATCAGCGGCACGCGCACACGTTCCGCCAGCTTGCTGACCGTGCGTTCATCGCCAAAATCAAGCGGGCAGACCACCACCGCCTGTACTTTGTGGGCGATGAAGTAATCGCTGAGGGTTTCCGCCTGGGCGATGGTGTTGAGCGCGCCTTGCGGGATGCCGGGCAGAGGGTCGCCTTCGTCCGGCGCGGGCGGGGCGATCACCTCGATCTGTTCAAAAGAACGCAGCACAGACAACCCACTGGCGCGCACCTGGCGGCACCAGTCTGTGTATTGAAACCGATAGGTGGGCAAGAAACCGACGCGCAGTTTTTCCATGGGGTTCTCCTCAAATGGTTATATGGAACTGGCTTGATTATACCGGATGGTGAAGGAGAGGTGATAGGTTCTATCCTTCCGGTCGACCGCAGCGAGTGGAGGAACCGAAATGATTGCGCATCTCAATTTGCCGGTTGCTCTGATAATGTCATGGGGTTTCGGTCCCTCCACGCAAATCAGCTTTGCTGGTTCTTGGTCGGGACGACATCCGCGAAAATCTCATTCAACCGTCAGATTGGCGTATTTGCTCCATTGGCCGCGGATGTCGCCCACCCAGGCGACCACATGCCACTTGTATTCACCGGGCGCCAGACCCACTGGTGCTGGCACCTTGCAACTGACAATTTCACAGCGATTGGCAGCGGTGTAGTTGACTTTGGCAGCCACGCTGTCATCAGCACGGTCTTTAATCTCGAGCGTGTAGCGGGTGACGCCAGCGATGGCATACCATTCAAAATTCAAGTCGTCAGCGATCGCCAGCGCACCATTTTTGGGCTCAAGCAGCACCGGCGCGGGCAGCGATTCGGCAGGGTCGGGCGACGCACCGCCGCTGATGCCGCAACCGCTCAGCAGCAGGGCCGCTGCCAGTATCATCAACAAAGCAAAAGAGAGTTTCTTCATGTTTTCGTCCTTTGATCTACCAGAGAATGCTCTTGCGAGAATAAGTATGCTTCTATTGTACAAAAAAGAGAGCAAAATGTATTAATCATCACCGTCCCTCACTTGGCGGTGTAAAAAAAGGCCGTCCGCGTTGCCTGATTCCTCCACCGCTTGCCAACATCCGCTATAATAACGGACATGACCACCCGCCTGTTTCTTTTCAGCGACATTCACGCCAACCTACCCGCCATGCAAGCTATCGAGCAGGCTGTCGCGGATGAAGCACCCGACCGGGTGATTTTCCTGGGCGATATGGTCGATATGGGACCGCATCCTGCTGAAGTGGTGGATCTGATTATGGCGCATGCCGATTGGGAGCTGCTGCGCGGCAATCATGAGTGTTACATGAACGGCGATGTACGCAGCCGCACCGGCATTGACGGTGAGGAGCTTTCTCATCAGGCATGGACACGGAGACAGCTGCGCGCGGACCAGATTCAAGCCATTCAAACCCGCTGCTTATGGCAGATTGATGAAACCATCGAAGGCGTGCCGATGCGCTTTCAGCACTATGCCCGAATGCAGCCGCCTGATGATGATCGCTTCGCAACCAATCTGCGCCCCAAACCGCATGAGCTGGAAGAGATCTTTCAGCCCGGTGATCGCAAACTGATTGCCTTCGGACACCTGCATTACCTGCATCAGGGCGAAACCAACGGCACCACCTACCTCAGCGTGGGACCGGCAGGACCTTCCAAAACGGCGAACCAGACGCAGTATGTGATCGTGGAAGCAGGCAACGGACAATGCCGCATTCAGCAGAAAACACGCGCTTACGATGACCGCCTGTTCTTCAAAGATATGAAAAAACGCAAGGTTGCTTCACGCCAGACGATACTGAAGATCTTCTATGGGGGACGTGGTTAATCCATCAGGGTTGAAAAATCCACCGACAGCAGCATCAACAAAGCAAATGGAAATTGCTTCTTGTTTTCATCCTTTGCCTGACCAGAGAATGCGCTTGTGAAAATAAGTAAGCTTCTCATGGTAAGAAAGGGGTGTGAAAAGAATTAACCCTTCGCATCCCTCACCTGCGGGGAAAAAGGCAGAAGCTGCCGTTGGTTTCGGCAGCCTCTGCGGGAAAATCTCGTTAATGCTTTGAGTTCTTAATCAAGCGAGATCAACGGTAACCGCCGCGCAGGGTCGCTTTCTTCACCTGTCACCTGCCGTGAACCGTCGGGGTTAAGGCCGAAGGCACTGAAGCCATTCAGGGTCGGGCTGCCAAATGCCGCAGGCGGTACGCCTGACAGGACACCAGTGATGACGGCCCAATCCATGTCTACCGAGTGTCCGCCTTCGGTCAACTTGATCACATCCACACCGAAAGAACCGTCGAAGAAAGCCAGCTCTTCAATGGCCACCAGCGGGGTATTGTTGATCGAAAGGATCAGGTCGTAAGTGGCAGACGGGTCTACCACCACCTTGTAGGTCTGGTAGTTGCTGAAGACAATGTCGCTGCCTAAATTGAAAGAACCCAGATGGGTTAAGACAGCACCGGATTGCAAACGCCAGGCGTACACATACAAATTGGTGCCGTCATGCTGGAAATCGAGGGTGTAAAACTGGGTCGGGTTGCCTCCGGCGTCAAACTTGGCTTTCACCAGGATTGAGAAGCCGTCGGGGCCGTTCTCTCCCAGCGAGCGCAGGCGCGCCTCAAAAGTGCCGCTGGTCAGGTTGTAGTTGTGGTAGGTGGTGGCACAGTTATAGCCACAGGCACCCGGCACACCGCGATAGGCGGCACTGTTCCAGATATCCCAGCGATCATCGATATCCACCCAGTCAGCGGCGCTGCTGTTGAAATCGTAGTTCCAGGTGGCGGCGCCGCCGGTGATGGTGATGGCGCGGTAAGCGGTCCAACGCCCGAAGTTGCGCCCGTTCTTGGCGCGTACATGCCAACAGAGGAATCAGAACGGTTGGGCATGATCAATCGTCTGCGGTTGTAACAAGTTTGTTCTCCGCTGCGGACAGGGTCAAGCCCTGTCCCTACGTGTTCATTGATTTTGTCATTTCGACCGACCGCAGGGAGCGGAGAAATCGAAACAGCTGTGCATGGACAAAAAGAACAGGCAGCCGGGTAAGGGCTGCCTGTCTTTTTGTGGTTGTTAAACACGCGGTTAACGAAAATAAACCGGGTATTTTACTCGATCAGGGATTACTCCCAAATACCGAATTCAAACAGGAATTCACCGCTGCGGTCAACGGCATCGGTGCGGAAATTGTGATCGAAACCGCTCATACCAAACAGGCCGTTCACAGCAGAAGCACCAAAGTAGCCTTCAGGCAGGGCCATGGAAGGACCACTGACCACACTGACGCTGGCGGTGTCAATATCCACCAGATGGTCAGTTTCCGCGGCGTATGCAATCACATCGATACCGAAGCTGCCCTGATAGAAATCGGAGTCGAAGATCGTGACGAAATAGGTGTCATCAATCATCCAATAGATCTCTTCATAGCGTGCTTGCAAATCATCGTAGCGGTCGATGGCAATATCCACCTTGTAATTATGCTGTTCGGTGATATCGATGGCTAATCCGCTGAAGTCGATCGCGCCCCAATATTCCCAGCCGCCGCTGGCGGTATAGGCATACAGTACCCACCACAGGTTGTCGGGGTCACCGTACCAATCGACCGTCAGCGCCTGCTGCAGGACACCGCCGCTGAACTCAGCGAACAACAGGAAGGTGAAACCGTCATAGCCGTCAGCGCCAGTGGAGGCGATATCCGCTTCGAAAATGGCATTGCCAACACGGTAATTGTGGAAGGTGCTTGCGCAGCCCCATATGCAGAGAGCGTTATAGGCATCGCCTCGGTAGTATTCTGATTCGGCGATATCCCACAGGCCATGCACGTCCACCCAGCCATTGGCATTATCGGTGAAGGGATAGGTCCAGGTCAGGCCACCCGATGAGACGGTGAAGCTTTCATAAGCACTCCATTGGCCGAAGTTGCGTCCGGCTTTGCCGCGCACATGCCAGGTATAGTCGCCGTCTGCCAGATGGGTGAAGACCTGTCCGGTGCAAACACCAGCTGTGCAGAAATTGCTGTTCTTATACTGGAATTCGTACATGATGCTGCCATCCGCGTTGCGCACCTGCACCAGGTGGGCGGTTGAGCCAGCTGCTTCTGTCCAGGTGAGGGTCGGACGTGTGACAGTTTCGGTCGCGCCGCCTATGGGCGAAATCGTGGCTGTATTGCCGACCTGGGTGTATTCAAACGCCACCCGGCCGGGATATTCGCTCATCTCGTTGGTAGAAGTGTTGATGGCCTGTGCGTTCCAGCGGTAGGTGCCGAAGTTGGCGCCCAGATCATCGGCAGAGGGCAGGCGGAATTCACAAATGCCCGCCGCACAAACGCCGGTGGTATTATACAGTGTGATGCTGCCATCCGGGGCAAACAATTGCAGATTGTAACGATTGGCGCCCGCGACCTGACCCCAATTTAACACCGGACGGCTGTTATAGAGTACCTGGTTCCCTCGGGGAGAGTTCAACGCCGGCATATCAAGCCCGATGGTGCCCACGGTAAAGGTCTGCCAGTTACTCCAGACACCTTTTACGGACTCATTATAGCCAACCACATGCCACTTGTACTTTGTACCCGCGCTCAGAGTGGCAGGGCTGGGGATGGCACATACCGCACCATCACAGCGCACAGCATCTGCATAGGTGGCTTTGAAAGCCGTTGTGTTTGTAGCAACGTCCTTGACCTCTACGGTATATTTGGTGGCATTGATCGTATCTGCCCAGTAGAACATGGGTTCCACTTCCAGTAGATAGGCTGCATGTGCGGGGGAGATCAAATAAGGTGCTGCCGGGGCAGCGCCAGGCAGCGCAGTGGTGAAGTCGATGCGCGGCGCGATGGTCGGATCGGTGCCGGTGCGGGTGTCTGTCACCATGACCCCGTTGGTTTCCATCACAGTCCATAACTCATCGATGGTATAGGCCGGATAGGCTTCTTTCAGGATGGCGAACCCGCCTGCCACGATCGGCGCAGACATGGAGGTTCCGTTGTAGCTCTCGGTGGGGTTGGTACCCACCCCAGAGGCGGTCGGGATCGAAGAAATAATATTGACACCCGGCGCCCACACATCGGTGATATCGGGGGCGGCATTCGAGAACGAAGCGATTGCATCGCTGTTGTCATAGGTCGCGCTAACCGTGAAAGCGGTGGAGATACAGCCGGGATACCCGGTGCTGTCGGTGTAACCGTTGTTGCCAGCCGAGATCACCGTGGCGACGCCTACGCCTTTCAGTTGATCGATCAATAATTTGCGGGCTGCTTCTTCGACATCACAGTGATCATAAGAACGACTACCGCCCAGGCTCATGTTCAAAGAGATCACGTCCAGGGTGACGCCGGGATAAGCCGCGTTGGTGCCCTGGGTCAGCTCATACACATCCTCCATGGCGCTCATCTGGTCGGTATCGAAAGACATAATGCAGGGTGCACGTCCGGCACCGCACCAGGTTTCGGTCTCAAAGCGGGTGAACACCTGCGCGGAGATCACACTGGCTTGTGGGGCAACGCCGGAGAATCCGGTCGCGCCAAGGTCATTGCCGGCGGCAATGCCAGCCACATGCGTGCCGTGGTCACATCCGCCTGCCGGGCAGTTTCCTGCGTAAGGCAAAGCTGAACCCGTACCGGCATCAGAGGCGGCAGCGCCGACGCAGATCGAGGTGGCGTCATAATCTGTGTCATTGGTCGAATGACAGAATTCCGCCACAACCTTGCCGTCGTCCAGGAAGTCATGGCCGCTGTCGACACCGGTGTCGAGAATCGCCACCGCGTAGCCTGAGCCATCAAAACCCGCGGACCAGAATACATTCGAATCGATCCAGCTATTGGCCTCCGCCATGGCTGGCGGGGCTGCCACCTCGGCATCCAGCGCCTTGGGGATGTCGTGCTGCACTGACACCACGGTCGGGCTGGCAAGCAGCCCGGCATAGTCGGCTTCGCTACGCGCCCACACCGAAACAAACGGGATGGTGCGGAAAGCGACCATGTCGGCGGTCAGGGCGGGGAATGCTGCTGTGAAGTCCGCCTGGGCTTCTACAATGAGGGCTTTCTGTGCCGCCGCATCAGGGCCATTGATACCGCTGAATTGGCTCGAGGTTCTTACCCTGATGATCAGGCGTGCTGACCCGATCGAGTCAAGCCCTGCCACCACACTGTCATGGTCAGGGTTCTTGGCGATCTGCTCGGTAGACAGCTCATCAATGGTTTGAGGTGTGTCGCCTTCGTCTGCCATGACAGCGCCGGTCATCAGCACGATCAAAGCCATAAAAGCCAACACAACCATAAAAAATTTGGTTTTATGTTTCATCATTGTTCCTTTCGAATAGTGTTTTGCTCTCGCCCCCATAGATTGAACAAAATGCTGGCGGAGCAATGGCTTCGTCAGGGTAAACAAGTGTTGATAAGAAGTACGTCAGTTCGATTGATCAGGGGGGGAGTTAATTAAATTGCATCATTTTATCATGAAAACATTCTAATGAAAATAGCGGGGAACCAAATTTATAACACACCCTGTGATGATCAGGATGACAAAGAAACGCGGGAAAAAATCACCTCGTATCTCTTGCGTGATAGGGCCAGCCCTGTCCCTACGTGTTCATTGATTTTGTCTTTCCGACCGACCGCAGCGAGCGGGGGAATCGGAACGGCTGGGCATGATCAATCGTCTGCGGTTGTAACA
>OMKS01002810.1_pt1 | contig 14242 bp, 12 predicted proteins | sample 1674721 | NCBI WGS metagenome assembly OMKS01 (sample SAMN06264996, study PRJEB25208) | sediment metagenome | isolation source: hot spring sediment | place: USA: California | collected 2014-09-02 | reverse complement strand
GTCGCGCGGCCCCGCCCCGCGACCGCCCTTCCCCGCCGGGCCCGCGGGCACGAACAGCGTTCCGGCCCCGCGCGGCGCAGGGCCGACGCCCAGGCTTGATCGACGCGACCGGCCGGCGCATCTGCGTTCTTGCCCTTCCGGAGTAGCTGCCATGTTCGAGACCTTCGGCTTCGAGACCCTCACCGCCCCGCAGGCGGCCCTGTTCCTCGGCCTCGCGCTGGGGTTGATCTTCGGCGTGCTGGCCGAGGTCACGGGCTTCTGCTTCCGCCGTGCCGTCGCCGGCCCGGCCGAGACGCGGCGCCCCGCTCTGGGCGTCTGGATGATCGCCCTTGCCGCCGCGATCATTGCCACGCAGGGGGCCGTCGCGGCCGGGCTGATCTCTTTTGACGGCCACCGCTTCCTTTCCCTCGACCTGCCGGTGCTGGCGATCCTTGCGGGCGGGCTGATTTTCGGGGCGGGCATGGTGCTGACGCGGGGCTGCATCGGGCGGCTGACGGTGCTGAGCGGCACCGGCAACCTGCGCACGGCACTGGTGCCGGTGATCGTGGCGATCATGGCCCATACGACGTTGATGGGCGTCCTTGCGCCCCTGCGCACGGGCCTGGGCGCGGTGACGCTGCCCGTGGGTGGTGGGGTCTTGCCGCGCTGCCGGGCGGGGCGCTGGTCTGGTCAGTCGCCGCGACCGCTGTTGCGCCCGGCTTTGGTGTCGGGCTGATAGGTGGCGTGCTGGCCGGTGCGCTGGTGGCATCGCTGGTCGCGGGCCGCTTCCGCTGGCAAAGCTTCACGGGACCGGCCCAGACCGGCCGCCATCTTGCGGGCGCGGCGCTGATGGGCGTGGGCGGCGTGCTTGCGGGCGACTGCACGATCGGCGCGGGGCTCGCGGGCCTGCCCACGCTTGGCCTCTCGGCCTTTCTGGCGCTGGGCACCATCGCCCTGGATGCGCGCGCGACCGAGGCCGCGCTCAGCGCTCCATCCCGCGACGGATCGAACGCACCATCGCCCACACGCCCGCAACGACAAGGGGCGTGAGCAGGGCTGTCAGAAGCCCGGTCGAGACCTCCAGCGCATCGGCCAGCGGATAGACCATGTAGGACACAAGACTGACGGCGTAATAGCTGATCGCCACCACCGAAAGCCCCTCGACCGTACGTTGCAGGCGCAGTTGCAGGTCTGCCCGCTTGTCCATGCTTTCCAGAAGCTTCTGGTTCTGCGCCGAGCGCTCCACGTCGACCTGCGTCCGCAGCAGGTTCGCCGCCCGCACCGCGCGCCTTGTCATGTTGTTCAGCTGCGCCTCGGTCGCCTTGACGGTGCGCATCGAGGGTTCGTAGCGGCGCATCATGAATTCGCGGAATGTCTGGCGATAGCCGAACCGTTCCTCTCGCAGCACCTCGATGCGCTGGTTTACAAGCGCCTCGTAGGCAGTGGTGGCCGAGAACCGGAACGCGGTCTGCGCCAGCAGACTTTCCAGTTCCGCCGAAACCGCCAGAAGGTTGCGCAGCGTCTCCTCGGGCTGACGGTAGCCCTCGCGCATCTCGCCCACGAGTTCGGTCAGTTGCGGGTCGAGTTCGGCCAGACGGGCGGACAATTGCCGCGCGCGCGGCAGACCCAGCATCGACATCGCCTTGTAGGTCTCGATCTCGGTCAACCGCTGCACGATCCGGCCGACCCGCCGCTCGCCCGTGCCCGGCCGCGCAAAGACCGCGAACCGCATGTGCCCACCCGGGTCGATCCGGAAATCGGTCGCCACGATTCCGGCATCGTCGAGGATCGACGAGGCACAAAGGCTTTCGGCCACGAACCAGTCCGACAACCGATCGTCGATATCGTCACGCCCCTCGCGCAACTGTTCGACCCGGATCAGAGCCGAAGTCAGCCGCGCGCCCGGCGCCTTTTCCAGCCAGTCCTCGGAAAACACTTCCCACGCCGCGGGGTCGAAGGGCCGCTCGGCCACGCCGGGGGCGAAGATCGTGTAGGTCACGAATTCCGCGTGGCTTTCCCACTTGATCTTGTAGCGACCCATCGGCCCGAAGAAATGCGTGTCGCCCGGCTTTGGATGCTGGGCGCCGAACCGGTCGAGCAGATCGATCAGATGGGTCCGGTCCGCGTCCCGGTCGCGGCTGATCGCGTCCCTGGGTTGCTTGATTGCGAGGAAGGCCGCGTGGCAGGGCGGCTGCAGTGACGGAAAGGGCCGCGCATGCAGCTCGTTCGTCAGCATGTAGCGCAGCGGGTGGTCTTCGATGGGGGCCATGGCGGGCTCTCGGCTGACTCGGGGCTCAACCAAGCTCTAGCGCATGGATGGGGATTGTAAACGTGACAGCGACGCGCCCCGAGGACATGGCAGGGCCTTGCGCCGGGAAAGGACCGCTTTGCCTGGCTCTTCTTCTTGGTTCAAATACCCATAACCGCACGAAGTGCAAGCAGGCTTGCGCCGAAGGCGCTCAATTGGCAAGCTCGGCGACAATGATAAACGCCCCGCCAACCGGGCGGGGCGTCCGGAGCGCGCTGTGGCGCATTCAGCGCAACTGCGCCAGCAACTTGTCCAGGCTGTCCTTGGCGTCGCCATAGAACATCCGCGTGTTCTCCTTGTAGAAGAGCGGGTTCTCGATGCCTGAATAGCCCGTGCCCTGACCGCGTTTCGAGACGAAGACCTGCTTGGCCTTCCAGACTTCCAGCACCGGCATCCCTGCGATGGGAGAGTTCGGATCGTCCTGCGCCGCCGGGTTCACGATGTCGTTCGAGCCGATCACGATGACCACGTCGGTCGAGGGGAAGTCCTCGTTGATCTCGTCCATCTCCAGCACGATGTCATAGGGCACCTTGGCCTCGGCCAGCAGTACGTTCATGTGCCCGGGCAGACGGCCCGCGACCGGGTGAATGGCAAAGCGCACGGTCTTGCCCTGGTTGCGCAGGTGTTCCGTCAGAGCCGACACCGCGTTCTGCGCCTGCGCCACGGCCATGCCATAGCCCGGCACGATGATGACGCTGTCGGCGTCGTCCAGCGCCGCGGCCACGCCCTCGGCGTCGATGGCGATCATCTCGCCCTCGACCGCCGCCGCGGGCCCGCCCGTGCCGCCGAAACCGCCCAGGATCACGCTGACGAAATGCCGGTTCATCGCGCGGCACATGATGTAGGACAGGATCGCCCCCGACGAGCCGACCAGCGCGCCCACGACGATCAGCAGGTCATTGCCCAGGCTGAAGCCGATCGCCGCCGCCGCCCAGCCCGAATAGGAGTTGAGCATCGAGACAACCACCGGCATGTCGGCACCGCCGATGCCCATGATCAGGTGATAGCCGATGAACAGCGCCAGAAGCGTCATCAGGAACAGCGCCAGGAAACCGCCGCCCTGGAAGTACCAGACCGCCGTCACCACCGACAGGATCGCCGCGGTGGCGTTCAGCAGATGCCCGCCGGGCAGTTTCTTGGCCGCCGTGTTCACCTTGCCCGCCAGCTTGCCATAGGCAACGACCGACCCGGTGAAGGTCACCGCCCCGATCCAGATCCCCAGCACCAGTTCGACGCGCAGGATGTTGATCTCGACGGGCGTCTTCCTGGCCACGATCGCGGCGAAGCCATTCGCGAGCGCCGCGCGGCCCTCGTCGGTCATCGCCAGAACGCGTGTCGTCTCGAAATCGGCGTTGAAGCCGACGAAGACCGCCGCAAGGCCGACCAGAGAGTGCATGATCGCCACAAGCTCGGGCATCTGGGTCATCTGAACCCTGGTGGCCAGTTGGTAGCCGAGCGCCGCGCCGCCCGCGATAAGGATCAGTGACATCAGCCAAAGCCCCTGCCCCGGCCCGACCAGCGTCGAGATGACCGCGATGGCCATGCCGACGATGCCGTACCAGATCGCGCGCTTGGCGCTTTCCTGTCCGCTCAGCCCGCCCAGCGCGAGGATGAAGAGGACCGCCGCGACCACATAGGCCGCTGTCGTGAAGCCGAAATCCATTGTCCCCACCCCTCTTTACGATTTCTGGAACATGGCGAGCATGCGCCGCGTCACGAGGAAGCCACCGAAGATGTTGATCGACGCCATGAAGATCGCGAGGACCGACAGCAGGATCACCAGATAGGAACCCGATCCGATCTGCATCAGCGCGCCCAGGATGATGATCGACGAGATCGCGTTTGTGATCGCCATCAGCGGCGTGTGCAGCGAGTGCGAGACGTTCCAGATCACCTGGAAGCCGACGAAGACCGCCAGCACGAAGACAATGAAATGCTGCATGAAGCTCGCGGGCGCCACCAGGCCCACGGCCAGCAGCAGCGCACCGCCCCCGGCCAGCAGGCCGACCTGGGTCAGCGTCTGCTTCCTGAACGCGGCCACTTCCTTGGCCCGTTTCTCCTCGGGCGTCAGTTCCTTGGGCTTTTCCTTCTTCGGCGCGGCGGCAATCGCCTTCACCTTGGGCGGCGGCGGCGGGAAAGTGATCTCGCCCTCATGGGTCACCGTCGCCCCACGGATCACGTCATCCTCCATGTTGTGCACGACCTTGCCGTCCTTGCCGGGCGTCAGGTCGGTCATCATGTGGCGGATATTGTTGGAATAAAGCGTCGAGGATTGCGTCGCCATCCGGCTGGGGAAGTCGGTATAGCCGACGATGGTGACGCCGTTGCCGGACACGATCTTCTTGTCGGCCACCGTCAGGTCGCAGTTGCCGCCCTTTTCGGCGGCCAAGTCGATCACGACCGAGCCGGGCTTCATCGCCGCGACCATGTCCTCGGTCCAGAGCCTGGGCGCGGGACGGCCGGGGATCAGCGCGGTGGTGATGACGATGTCCATGTCGGGGGCAAGCTCGCGGAACTTTTCCAGCTGCTTTTCCCGGAACTCGGGGCTCGATGGCGCGGCGTAGCCACCGGTGGCGGCACCGTCCTGGGTGGCGTCCTCGAAATCGAGGTAGACGAACTCGGCGCCCATCGATTCGACCTGCTCGGCGACTTCGGGGCGCACGTCGAAGGCATAGACGATGGCCCCCAGAGAGGTCGCCGTGCCGATCGCGGCAAGGCCAGCAACACCGGCCCCGACGATCAGCACCTTGGCCGGAGGCACCTTGCCCGCGGCGGTCACCTGGCCGGTGAAGAAGCGGCCGAAATTGTTACCCGCCTCGATCACCGCGCGATAACCCGCGATATTCGCCATCGAAGACAGCGCGTCCATCTTCTGGGCACGGGAAATGCGCGGCACCATGTCCATCGCGATGACGTTGGCGCCCCGGTCCTTGCAGCGCTGCAACAGCGCCTCGTTCTGGGCCGGCCAGAAAAAGCTGATCAGCGTCTGGCCCTTGCGCAGGTTGTCGGCCTCGGCCTCGGACGGCTCGCGAACCTTGACCACGATATCGACCGCCTGCCACAGCGCGGCGGCCGAATGAACGACCTCGACCCCGGCCTCCTGATAGGCGGAATCGGAGAAGCCCGCCTTTTCGCCCGCGCCGGTCTCGATCAGGCAGCTATAGCCCAGCTTTTGCAACTGGAGCGCGCTGTCCGGGGTCATGGCCACGCGGGCCTCGCCCTCGAATATCTCCTTGGGTGCGCCGATCTTCACGTTGTCTGTCCCCTCTCTCAGGCGACGGGACCCGAAGGCCCCGCGTCAAGTCGCAGTCTCTTACCATCGCGCAATTAAGTTTCACAAGCGCATCGCCAAGGATTCCGGAACGCATCCTTTGGTCGCAACGCCGCATCACAACCAGCGGCGCACCCGTTCGCAATAGGCGTCGAAGGCCGGGCCGTAATGCGCGCGGATCAGCGCCTCCTCCCGGCGGATGAACCGCGCCTCGATCACCTTCATGAACAGCGGCACAAGGATCAGGCTGGGCAGCGCATCCCAGATCAGGATCAGCCCCAGCAGGATCGCGGTGTCCGCAAGGTAGATCGGGTTGCGCGAGACCCTGAAAAGCCCTGTGGTAACAAGCTTGTCGGGCCGTTCGCGCGGGATCAGCGATGTCCGCTCCAGCACGAAATGCAGCGCCGCCCAGCCCGACACCGCCAGCCCCGCCGCGACCAGCCCGGTGCCGATCAGATCGCCCGCGCGCCCGGTGACATCCATCGGGAACAGCCGCGCCTGAAGCCAGGCCAGCGCGGCGAACAAGGCCAGCCATACCGGCGGCAATTCGACGTAGTGCAGGATCCGTTTCATCGCATCTTCCCGCCGGCTCAGCGCAGACAAATCGCGGCTGGCCGCCCCGCCAAAGGGCAGCCGCGCGCGCCGCCCCCCCCTTAAACCGCGGCGCCCTGCCCCGATCAAGGACAGATCGCCCCCTTGCGCACCAGCCCGCCCGCGGGCAAGGCTGAACACCAAGGAGAGCCGGATGACCGATTTCACCGCAACCCGCGCGCTGTTCCACCTGCCCGAAGGTGTGATCTATCTGGATGGCAATTCGCTGGGACCAATGCCCCGGGCCGCCACCGACCGGGTCGCGCGCACGCTGCGCGACGAGTGGGGCGAAATGCTGATCGGCGGCTGGAACCGGGCGGGCTGGATGGCGCAGCCGCGCGCGCTGGGCGACCGGTTGGGCCGACTGATCGGGGCCGAACCGGGCAGCGTGGTGCTGGGCGACACGCTGTCGATCAAGGTCTACCAGGCGCTTGCCGCGGCGCTTGAGATGCAGCCCGACAGGCGCGTGATCCTCAGCGATTCCGGTAACTTTCCGACCGATCTTTACATGGCCGAAGGGCTGATCGCCGGGCTTGGCCGCGGCCATCAACTGGTCATCGTCGCGCCCGAGGCGGTCGAGGACCGGATCGGGCCGGATCTCGCGGTGCTGATGCTGACCGAGGTGGATTACCGCACGGGCCGACGCCATGACATGGCGCGGCTGACCCGCGCAGCACATGACGCGGGCGCACTGGTGCTCTGGGACCTGGCCCATTCTGCCGGGGCCTTTGCGGTCGATCTGGCGGGCACGGGGGCCGATTTCGCCGCGGGCTGCACCTACAAGTACCTCAATGCTGGCCCCGGCGCGCCCGCCTTCATCTATGTCGCGCCCCGCCATCAGGACGCCGCGCGCCCCGCACTGTCGGGCTGGCTGGGCCATGCCGCGCCCTTCGCCTTCGAACCCGCCTACCGCCCCGGCGCGGGCATCGAACGGATGCGCGTGGGCACGCCGCCGGTCTTGCAGATGGCAGCGCTGGAGGCCGCGCTCGACATCTGGGACGGCGTCGACATGGACAAGCTGCGCGCCTGCTCGATCGAACTCACCGAGTTGTTCATCGCGCTGGTCGAGCCGCGCTGCCCCGATCTGCATCTCGTCACCCCGCGCGACCCCGGCCAGCGCGGCAGCCAGGTTTCGTTTCGATTCCCCGATGGATACGCGGCCATGCAGGCCCTGATCGCGCGCGGCGTGATCGGCGATTTCCGTGCGCCCGACATCATGCGCTTCGGCTTTGCCCCGCTCTATATCGGCGAGGACGAGGTGCGCCGCGCCGCCGACATCCTGGCCGAGGTGATGGAGAACAGGCTGTGGGACGACCCCGCCTATCATATCCGCGCGGCCGTGACCTGATCGCGCCCCGGCTGCGGCTGCGCCCCGCCCGGCCGGGCGACGGCCCCGCCGCGCATGCGGTCTTCTATGCCGCCGTCCACCAGGGCAGCGCTGCCGCCTATGGCCCCGAGGAACGCGCCGCCTGGGCCCCCTCGCCCGAGCCCGCCCCGGGCTGGGAGGAACAGCTGCTGGCCGGAACCACGCTTCTTGCCGAAGCAGGGCGAAGGATCGTGGGATTCATGACGCTGGATGCCGACGGCCACCTGGAATTCGCCTATGTCGCGCCCGACCGCATGGGGCAGGGCATCGGCGCGGCGCTGCATGACGCGATCGTGGTGACCGCGCGCAAGGCGGGGCTGGGGCTATTGACCACCGAGGCCAGCCTTATCGCCCGGCCCTTCTACGCCCGCCACGGCTGGCGCGAGACCGGCCGCCAGAGCGTCATCCGCCACGGCGTCGCGCTGACGAATTTCCGCATGGAACTGGCACTTTAGCGCCGCACAGCGGATGCCGTTCGCGCGCTGGACCTCGTGTAACAGGGCGATGGTCGCAGCGATCCGGCCATCGCAGACACCCGGCACGCGCGACCTGGTCTTCTTCTTGGAAAAAATACCCAATTCCCCGGCTCAGGCCAGCCGCCGCACCGTCGGACATTGCCCCGCCGCCCAGTCCGCCACCGCCTGCCCGAAGGCTTCGAATAACGGGCGCGAGACCGGGTCGCAGGCGGCCTTGTATTCGGGGTGCCACTGCACCGCGAGGGCAAAGCCCGCCGCCCCCTCGACGCGCAGCGCCTCGGGGGTGCCGTCCGGCGCCCAGCCCTCTATCACCACGCGGGCGCCCGGCGTCTTGATCCCCTGCCCGTGCAGCGTGTTGGTCATCACCTCGGTCGTGCCGAGCAGGCGGTGGAACAGCCCGCCCTCGGCGAAGGTGACCTTGTGGCGCAGCGCGAATTTCTCTTCCAGCGTGCCGTCGGGCGGCATCCGGTGGTTCATCCGCCCCGGAAGGGCGCGGATCTCGGGATGCAGGGAACCGCCCAGCGCGACGTTGACCTCCTGAAAGCCGCGGCAGATCGCGAAGAAGGGCTGGCCGCGGTCGATCAGCGCCCGGATCAGCGGCAGCGCGATCGCGTCGCGCGCCCGGTCGAACGCGCCATGCGCCTCGGTCGCGGCCTCGCCATATTCCTCGGGATGCACGTTCGGCCGCCCGCCGGTGAACAGGAAACCGTCGAACGCATCCAGCAGGTCAGGCACCGAGACAAAGCGCGGATCGGCCGGGATCAGGAGCGGCAGCGCGCCTGCCACCTTGGCCACGGCCTCGGAATTCATCGTGCCGCCCGCGTGCGCGGGATACTGATCGTCGATCAGGTAGCTGTTGCCGATGATGCCGACCCTGGGGCGCGCCATGTTGTCCTCATGTGCGGAGTCGTCTCATGATATAGGGCTTTTGGGCCGAGGTGAAGAGCCAGCGTTCCTGGCCCCCCTGATCCTGCAGCGGTCCGAGCAATAGCGCACCTGGTCCCAGTCCTTCGCCCATTTGCGCCGCCAGGCGAAGGGCCGCCCGCAGCTGGCGCAAGTCTTGGTGGGCAGGTCGCCCTTGCGGCGCATCTTCCCGCTCACAGATCGAGGTTCAGCTGGCGCGCGTCGCCGCGGGGCCGCAGGGGCGCCCGGTCGTTCACGAAACGGCCCGCGCGGTCGGCGCGCGAGGCGTGGCGGTCCATGATCCGCGCCGCCTCGTCGTGAAAGCCCGCCCGCGCCCGCACCGCCCAGACCGCCGTCCGCGCCGCCCGCCCCGCCGCGGCCACGTCCACGACCGGCGCCGGATAGCGGCGGCCCAGAAGCCGCCCCGCCCCCTTCCAGCGCCAGGGCTCCTGCAGGAAGGCGTCCGGCACCTCGGCCAGCTCGGGCAGCCATTCCCGGGTGAAGGCGCCGGTCGGGTCCTGCTCCAGCCCCTGCTTGACGGGGTTGTAAATGCGCACCCGGTTGATCCCCGTCGTGCCCGCCTGCATCTGCATCTGCGGCCAGTGGATGCCCGGCTCGTAATCGGTGAACATCCGGGCCAGGAGCGGCCCCGTCGCGCGCCAGTCGAGCCAGAGGTGATACGAGGCCACCGAGACCAGCATCGCGCGCATCCGGAAATTCAGCCAGCCCGTGGCGATCAGCGACCGCATGCAGGCATCGACGAAGGGCAGCCCGGTCTCGCCCCGCGCCCAGGCCGCCAGCCGCGCAGGGTCGGGCGCGCGCGGGCGCAGCCCTTCATAGGCGGGGTGCAGGCAGCGGCATTCCAGCCCGGGCTGGTCCTCGAGCTTCTGCATGAAATGGTCGCGCCAGGCCAGCCGCGACGCAAAGCTCTTCAGGCTGGCCTGCCATCCGTCGCCCTGCCCGCGGACCTCGGCCCGTCGGGCGGCGGCGGCCCGCTCGATCTCGCGCAGCGACAGTGTCCCGAGCGCCACATGGGGCGAGAGCCGCGAACAGGCGGTCGCGGCGGTCAGCGGCGCGGACATCGCACGGCGATAGTCCCGGCCCCGCTCCGCGAGAAAGGTTTCCAGCAGCCGCAGCGCCTCGGCCCGCCCGCCCCGCTGCCGCCCCGGGCAGGGATCGAAGGGCAGGCCCAGGTCGCGCGCCTCGGGCAGGACACCGGGCGTCAGGCCGGGCAGGCCGCGCAGCGCCGCCGGCGTCTCGACCGGCGGCGCGCGCATCCGCCGGTCACGCGCCGCGGCCCAGCCGTCGCGCCGCCTCAGCCGCCGCACGACGCCCGATTGCGGCACCTCCTCCCAGGGCAGGCTGCGGCCCCGCGCCCAGGCCGCCACGCGCCGGTCGCGGGCATAGGTCCAGCCGTTGCCGGTTTCTTCGTGGCTGACCAGACGCACCACGGGCAGGCGGCCGGCCAGCTCCTCGAGCACCTCGACCGCCTCGCCGACCGCGACCTGCAAGGGCGCGCCCAGCCCCGCCAGCGCCTGCGCCAGATCCGCAAGACATTCGGCCGTGAAACGCCACTGCCGGGCCGAGACGTCCGGCTGGCGCCAATACGCCGGCTCGACGATGTAAAGCGGCAGCACCGCCCCCTCGCCCGCCGCGGCCGTCGCCAGCGCGGCGTGGTCGGCGACCCGAAGATCGCGCTTGAGCCAGAGAATCGTCACGTCCATGGCAAGAACATAAATCGAACACAAGGCGCCGCACCACGGGCATCTTGCACCCGCTGCACCAGAGGATAGGTCTTGGACAGCCGAAGTGGAGAGAGTGATGAAAGACGCAAGCCCGCAGGCGCTGTATCTCGCCGACTACACGCCCCCCGCCTGGCTGGTCGACCGGGTGGAACTGACCTTCCGCCTGCACCCGACCGCGACGCGGGTGATCTCGCGCATCGCCTTCCGGCCGAACCCGGCCACCTCCGACCGGCGGTTCTTCCTGCATGGCGAGGGGCTGACGCTGATCTCGGCCGCCATCGACGGCAGGCCCGTCAGCCCCGACATCATCCCCGAGGGGCTGACCGCAGAGGTGCCCGACGCGCCCTTCACCTGGGCGGCCGAAGTCGAGATCGCGCCGCAGGAAAATACCGCTCTGGAAGGGCTTTACATGTCGAACGGCATGTATTGTACGCAATGCGAGGCCGAGGGCTTCCGCAAGATCACCTTTTATCCCGACCGGCCCGACGTGATGGCGCCCTTCAGGGTGCGGATCGAAAGCGACCTGCCCGTGCTGTTGTCGAACGGCAACCCTGTGGCGCGGGGCGCAGGCTGGGCCGAGTGGGACGATCCCTGGCCCAAGCCCGCCTATCTCTTCGCCCTTGTCGCGGGCGATCTGGTGGCGACCTCCGGCACCTTCACCACCCGGGAGGGGCGCAAGGTGGACCTGAACATCTGGGTCCGCCCCGCCGACCGGGGCAAGGCCGACTATGCGCTGGACAGCCTGATCCGGTCGATGCGCTGGGACGAGCAGGTCTATGGCCGGGCCTACGACCTCGACGTGTTCAACATCGTCGCGGTGGACGACTTCAACATGGGCGCGATGGAGAACAAGGGCCTCAACATCTTCAACTCGCGCTATGTTCTCGCCAGCCCCGAGACCGCGACCGACCGCGACTACGAGAACATCGAGCGGATCATCGCGCACGAATATTTCCACAACTGGACCGGCAACCGCATCACCTGCCGCGACTGGTTCCAGCTCTGCCTGAAAGAGGGGCTTACCGTGTTCCGCGACCAGCAGTTCGCGGCCGACGCGCGGTCCCACGCGGTCAAGCGGATCGAGGACGTCATCACGCTGCGCGCGCGCCAGTTCCGCGAGGATGGCGGCCCGCTGGCGCATCCCGTAAGGCCCGAGAGCTATACCGAGATCAACAACTTCTACACCGCGACGGTCTATGAAAAGGGCGCCGAGGTGATCGGGATGCTGCGCCGCCTGGTCGGGCCTGAGGGCTATGACAAGGCGCTGGCGCTCTATTTCGACCGCCATGACGGGCAGGCCGCCACGATCGAGGACTGGCTGAAGGTCTTCGAGGACTCGACCGGGCGCGATCTGACCCAGTTCAAGCGGTGGTATGCGCAGGCAGGCACACCGCTCCTGACGGTGACGGACGACTTCAAGGACGGGACCTACAGTCTTCACGTCGAACAGAAAACGCCGCCGACGCCCGGCCAGCCCGACAAGCAGCCGCAGGTGATCCCGCTGGCCGTCGGCCTGCTGTCGCCCAATGGCGACGAGGTGGTGCCGACGACGGTGCTGGAGGTGACCGAAGAGCGTCAGAGCTTCACCTTCGAGGGGCTGGCCACCCGGCCGGTCCCCTCGCTCCTGCGCGGTTTCTCGGCGCCGGTGATCCTTGACCGCGAGGCTTCGGCCGAGGAACGCGCCTTCCTGCTGGCGCACGACACCGACCCCTTCAACAAGTGGGAGGCGGGGCGCGCGCTGGCCCGCGACGTGCTGCTGGCAATGGTGACCGAGGGCGCCGCGCCCGCACCCGCCTATCTGGACGCGCTGACGGCCATGGCGCGGGACGAGGCGCTGGACCCGGCCTTCCGCGCGCTGGCGCTGGGCCTGCCGGGCGAGGACCAGCTGGCCGAGGACCTGCACGGACGGGGGATCACCCCCGACCCGCTGACGATCCACGCCGCGCGCGAGCGGCTGAAATCGGCGGTGGCGGCGCATCTGGAACCTCTATGGACGCCACTCTACGGCCAGATGACCTGCCCCGGCCCCTACAGCCCCGGTGCGGCGGATGCGGGGCGGCGGGCACTGCGCCTCGCGGCGCTGGGGCACATGGCGCGGCTCGATGGCGGAGCGAAGGCGCGCAGCCACTTCGCGCAGGCCAACAACATGACCGACGAACTGGGCGCGCTTGCGATCCTGCTGGAGATCGGCACCGGCGAGGACGAACTGGCCCGCTTTGCCCGGCGCTGGGGCCATGACCGGCTGGTGATGGACAAGTGGTTCGCGCTACAGGCCTCGCTGGCCGCGCCCGAGCGCGCCGTCTCACTTACGAATGAACTGACGGAGCACCCCGATTTCAATTGGAAAAACCCCAATCGCTTCCGTGCCGTGATCGGCGGGTTCACGATGAATGCGGCGGGCTTCCACGACCCCTCCGGGGCGGGCTACGACCTGGTCGCGGACTGGTTGATCCGGCTGGATGCGGTCAACCCGCAGACGGCGGCGCGCATGTCGACCGCGTTCGAGACCTGGACCCGCTACGACGCCGCCCGGAAGGGGAAGATGCGCGCCGCGCTGGAACGGATCGCCGGGCGTGAGGAGCTCAGCCGCGACATGGGCGAGATGGTCGGACGCCTGCTGGCCGCCGGGCCATAAGTCGCCACCGGGGCGCGAATCGTTTTGACCGCATGAGGGCGAATCGGCTCTGCTGTCACTGCAACGTCATGCGGGTATGGTGAGAAGCATCATGCAGGACCGAATCGACCCTCTCATCGAGGAACGCGCGCCGTGGCTCTTTGCCAGCCACCCGTGGAGCGCGCCCGCGCGCCGGGTTCTCAACAACGTTCTGGGCTACCCGCGCACGGTGGCGCTGGGTGAGGTTCTGCAACACCATCCAGCCCCGGTCATCATGGACGAGATGGCCCGCCTTCTGGCGCGTGACCTGCGCGCCAGCGGTCTCGACAACATCCCCGCCTCGGGTCCGGCGCTGATCGTGGCGAACCACCCCACCGGTATCGCCGACGGCATCATGCTCTGGAGCCTGTTGCGCGAACGGCGGCCCGACCTGTTCTTCTACGCCAATCGCGACATCCTGCGCGTGTTGCCGCAGATGGAAGAGATCATCGCGCCTGTGGAATGGCGCGAGGAAAAGCGCAGCCATGCCAAGATGCGCGAGACCATGGCCTATACGCGCGAGGCGATCGAAAAGGGCCGGATCGGCATTATCTTCCCCTCGGGGCGGCTGGCCAAGCGGCGCGGGCTTTCGCTGCATGAACGGCCCTGGATGGCGTCGGCGGCGACGATCGCACGAAAGTTCGACTTGCCGGTGATTCCGATCAACATCCGGGCGCGAAACTCGGTTCTGTTCTACCTGTTCGACCTGATCCACCCGACGCTTCGGGACATCACGCTGTTCCACGAGACGCTGAACAAGGACCGCCAGCCCTACCGGATAACGGTCGGCGCGCCGATCTCGCCGGGCGCGTTGCCGATGCGGTCCGAGGACGGGATCGAGTTGTTGCGCGCCGCGACACTGGCGCTTGGCGGTCGCCACGCACCCTGTGTCAGCCTGTTGCAGGTCACCCGTCGTCCCCGCTGGGCGAAGTCGACAGCGCTGGTCTAGA
>OMKS01002806.1_pt1 | contig 14254 bp, 12 predicted proteins | sample 1674721 | NCBI WGS metagenome assembly OMKS01 (sample SAMN06264996, study PRJEB25208) | sediment metagenome | isolation source: hot spring sediment | place: USA: California | collected 2014-09-02 | reverse complement strand
TTTCCGCTATAGCATTCTGTTCTACTGCGGCCGCCTGGATATGGCGCCATAGTGATCACAGGAATTTACGAAGAACCTATTTTTAATAAGTTATTTTCATGACAATTGGCAATACCATCACTACTGTCCCGTTAAGTTATCGAACAAATTCAATTGGTTAATGTTATCGGCGTCTTCCGTTATGGAATCGCTCCCGATAAGCATCTGTTCCAGTGAGGTTTTCTCGAACAGCGTGAGGCTCAACACCTGCAGAATAGTGTAGAGATCGGCGTCGAGCTTGAGCCGCTTCTTGACGATGGCGACCAGCACATACACCGAGATGGCGATCCAGATTTGTGTCTTGACCGCGTTCTCGGAGGTGCCAAAGAACGACTTGATCCGCAGGTGCTGTTTGATCCATTTGAAAAACAGCTCGACCTGCCAGCGGCACCGATACAGATCGGCCACCGTCCTGGCCGGTATGGCAAAGTTGTTAGTCAGGAAGTTGAACGTCTTGCCGGTCATGGCATCGTGGTATTTGATGCGGATGACGAAGAAGGCGCCGGCGAGCTGTAGCGTAAAGAGGCGCTCGAAATCCAGGTACCCCCGATCCATGATGTAGAAGGCGCCGGCCTCCGGAACCAGAATGTCGAGGACGTTGACATCGTGCAGTTTGCCGTCGGAGACGTGAATGAAGCTGGGAATGTTGCCGCGCAGATCCAGCAAGGTGTGGAGTTTGACGGTGGACTTGGTGGAGCGGAACAGCGCCCAGGGGAAGATCGACAAGCACAGGTCGATGGTCGAGGCATCGAGCGCGTAGACCGTGCTGTCGAGTTCGAGTCCCAGGTCGTCCTCGGCATACAGCGGGCGCGCGATGCGAATCAGTGATTGCGCGAAGTCGGCGTAGATACGCCAGTCGCGCCGTTCGTTGGCCTTGGACAGGGTGTTGCGTGCCACGGTCGAGGCACGAATGCCCATGTGATAGAGCTTGCTCCGATGGGCACGCAGGCAGGCTTCGATATCGCGCAGGCTCTCGCGGTAGGTAAGTTGAGCAAAGGCCATGACCAAGTATTGATCGAAACAACGGAACCGTTTGGCATAGCGTTCGCCCTGGTAGCGCGAGACGCAGCGGCGAAAGGTATGCAGCGGCAAGTGATCCATCAGCTGCGCGAAAATGAGTTTGCCTGTGTACATGATCCGCCCCCTCGGAAACCCGAGGATGAGCATCAAGTAAGGCGGCATGACGGTTCAAGTCGGTAACACCCATGAATCGGCTATTTTTGACGTTACAGATGGCTCAGGTGGGTTTTACGGGACAGTAGTGGAAGTAAATGATGTGCACCACTATGTGGATGAGATTTTTGGCGATGACGTGCACGCGAAGCGTGTGCAGTCATTAGCCAATGCCACCACAGGCGTACTGGCAAGCGGCTCCCTGGCCATTACGGCAATTGGCCATGGCCTGGCGCATGTGCAAGGCACGATGACCAAGCATGGAGTCAAGCAGGTCGACAAGCTGCTGAGTAATCAAAACATTGATGTATGGGAGTACTTTTCGTACTGGGTGCCTCATGTGGTGGCCAGCCGAAAAGAAATTGTGGTTGCGATGGACTGGACAGACTTTGACCGGGACAAGCACACCACAATAGCACTGAACCTGTTGACGGAGCATGGCCGGGCCATCCCGTTGATTTGGAAGACAGTGGAAAAGTCCAAACTCAAGGACAACCGTAATCATCATGAGGATGAGGTGCTTGAACGCTTGAGCCAAACCCTCCCTGATGGCGTGAAGGTCACCGTGGTGGCGGACAGAGGTTTCATGGATATGGCACTGTTTGAAGCATTGCGGGACACGTGGCAGTTTGGGTACATCATCTGCATGCGTGGTAACGTGAAGGTCACCGCCACGAATGGCGAGCAACGTACCGCCGCACAGTGGGTGAGCCCCAATGGTAAAGCCAAAACGCTACGTCAGGCCCAAGTGACCGCCAAGGAATTCGAAGTACCGACAGTGGTATGCGTCAAAGCGAAGGGTATGAATCCTGGTGTATTACCGCCAGTGATCCGCAAGCCAGCGCAGCGATGCTAATCAAGTACTACGGCAAGCGATGGGGAATTGAAAGCTACTTCCGGGACACAAAAGATATACGCTTTGGGCTTGGGATGGATGCCATTCATACCAGATCCACGCTGCGACGGGACAGGCTGTTTCTACTGAGCGCCCTGGCCATTGTATTGATGACGCTGCTCGGGGCGGCTTGTGAGCAAGTAGGATATGACCGCTATCTTAAGGCCAACACTGTCAAGCGGCGCACACATTCCCTGTTTCGACAGGGTCAAATGGTACATGACCTTATCCCTCGCATGCCGGATGAGTGGCTATCGAAAATCATGGAGGCTTTTGCCATGAAGCTCAAAGAGCACAGGGCGTTAAATGAAATATTTTCTGCTGTGTAAAATGAGGGGATGTTTCAGGGCTGAAGCATGTTTTTTCGTTCGCTTAAGAACTAGGCTATGAGTAGGTATATGTCCCCGAAATTCGCGGGTGATCGCGCGAGAGGGACACCTGCTACAACATTGTGTCCAGGTACAGTCGGCGCAGGAGGGTTTCGGTGTCAGGAGCGGTGGCCGAAGCAATGACCTGTGCATCGAATGCCTGTCCTGCGCCGCGCTGCAGTTCGGTAATGGCTCGGTCGAAGTGCGCTGCCTCCCGGTAGGGACGCGCCGTTGTAATGGCATCGAGCGTGTCAGCGACGGCGATGATGCGCGCGGCCAGCGGAATGGCCTCGCCCTTAAGCCCGGCGGGATAGCCCGTACCGTCGAAACGCTCGTGATGATGGCGTACGGCGGGTGCGAGCCCTTGTAGAGGAGGGATCCGCTCGAGCAGGTGTGCCCCATGCTCGGCATGGAGTGCGATTCGGGTGCGCTCGGTAGCAGTCAGGGGCCCGGGCTTGGTGAGAATCATGTCCGGAACGCCAATCTTGCCGATGTCGTGCAGCAACGCGGCATTTTCGACCTCGGCGATCTTCTCCTCCGGCAACGCGAGGGCCTGGGCTATGGTGGCGGCGTAGTGCGCGACCCGCCGACCATGGCCACCGGTATAGGTGTCCTTGAGTCCCAATGCCCCTTCGTACGCGAGGAGCAATGCATCGTAGTGCGCCTCGTTCTGACGCATGAGCGTTACCACATGGCGCCGGCCTATGGCCAGCAAGTAGGCCCATGCTGTCGTGGTGGCCGCAACATAGACGACAGTGCGCAACAGTACCGGCGCGATGCCGTACTGTTCGACTATACCGAAGTGAAAAGCGGCCCACTCGCCCAGGCCGAGCGTCATCAGGCTGACGAGAAGAAAGAGCGCAAGTACCCGCCGATCACGGTGACGAAGTCTGCGGGCGGCATGCACGACATTTCCAATCATCGGAGTAACCTCCTTGCTCGGGTTGCTTCCGGCTGGAACGGTCGCCGGGTGGGACTTTCACCCATTGGAAAGTGCCGCCTTTTCACGGCGTGCGCCAGAAGCGGCCATTCGGATAGTCCGAAGGGGAACACACAGGGAAATGGGGTACTGTCCATACTGTTCCCGGAATGCTCGGAAAACGCCTCATGGCGGCCTGCCCCTCGACTCAGCCACTCAGACTCATCGAGCGGCGGAACAGCGCCAGGCTGGCTGCGAAAAAGGCGGCCCCCAGCCCCACCATCAGCATGAGTTCGAGCCAGACCGATTCGATGCCCGCACCGCGGAACGCCACCGCCTTGGCGAAGGCGAGGAAATGGCGCGAGGGCAGCGCCAACGTCAGGCGCTGGACGATCTCGGGCTGGCTCTCCACCGCGCCCATGCCGCCCGACAGCATGATCACCGGGATGATCACCATGATCACCAGCAGGGCGAATTGCGCCATGCTGCGCGCCATGGTGCCCAGGAACATGCCGATCGCGGCGGCCGCCCACAGATAAACCGCCGCACCCGCGACCAACAGCGGTACCGACCCGGCCACCGGCACCTGCAAGACCCCCTGTACCACAAAAAGCAGCGAGCCGATGAATGCCGCCAGCACCACGGCCATTGTCGCCAGTACCTTGGACAGCGCCACCTCCACCGGGGTCAGGGGCATCACCATGAGATGCTCGATGGTACCGTGTTCGCGTTCGCGCAGCATCGCCGCGCCAGTCAGCGCGATGGTCAGCAGCGACAGCTGGTTGAGCAGCGAGGACACCGCCTTGAACCAGACTGGATTGCCGTTGGGGTTGAAGGCCCGGCGCAGTTCCAGTTGCAGTGGTGGATCGGGCGCGTCGGGGCTGCCCGAGAGGAAGGCGCGGGTTTCCGACTGCACGATATTGCTGAGGTAGTCAGTACCGAGCTGCGCCTGCGATACCGCCGTGGCATCGACCTGTAGTTGGGCGGTGGGTGTCTTGCCGGCAATCACATCGGCGGTGAAGTCAGGTGGAAAGGACAGAACGAACATGATCTGTCCCGTGTCCATCGCGGCACTTGCCTGATCGGGACTCATGGCAACGGGCGTCTGGAACCAGGGCGGTGCCAGTGCCGCGGATATCTGCCGGGTGAGGGGAGACCGGTCCTCATCCGCGATGGCGATGGCGGCGTTGCGCACCGTGTCCCCCGCGCCACTGGCCTCCAGCATCACGGCAACGACGAAGGACCACAGGATCAGGATCACCATCACCGGATCACCCAGCACGCTCTTCAACTCCTTGCCGAAGAGCCAGAAGATATTGGCCAGGCGTTGCATGATCATCGCTCCTGCTTGCGCAGTGCGAGGACGGCCAGACCGGTGAAGACCGGCCCGAAGGCCGCCAGCCGGATCAGCGCCCCGCTCAGATCAGTCAGGCCCAGCCCCTTGGTGAAACTGCCTACGCTGATGGCCATATACCAGGTCGTGGGCCAGAAGGTGCCCAACAGCCGCGCCGGGCCTTCCAGCGACGAGACCGGCTCCATCATGCCGGAGAACTGCAGGGTCGGCATCACCGACAGGATGGTACTGGCAAACACCGCTGTTACCTGGGTCGCCGTCATCATCGACACCAGCAGGCCAAAGCCGGTTGCCGCCACCGCATAGATCAGCGCCGCCAGCGCCAGCACCAGCGGGTCACCGCGCAACGGCACCCCCAGCACCAGCACCACCAGCGCCGTCAGGATGGCGAAATTCAACAGTGTGATACCGATATAGACCAGTTGCTTGCCGATCAGGAACTCGGCCCGGCCGGTGGGGGTGACGTAGAAATTGGTGATCGTACCGATCTCTTTTTCGCGCGCTACGCTGACCGCCATCAGGATCGCGGGAAACAGCAGCAACAGCAGCGGCGGGATCGAGGGGCCGATCGCGGGCAGACTTGCCATCGCCGGATTGTAGCGGAACCGCGGTTCCAGCACGACCGGTGCGCCGGGACCCCTGGTCGCGGGCTGTGCGAGCATGTCCAGCGCGGGTGCCGCGCCAGCGCCCTCGGCGAGCACATGGGCATGGGCGCCCGAGACATAGCTTTCGATGGTGCCCGCGCGTCCGGTATCGGCCCCGTCGATCATCGCCGCCACCTCGGCCCCGGCGCCGCGTCGCAGATCAGTGCCGAAGCCGGGTGGGATCTGCAGGGCCAGCGCCAGTTCGCCGCTGGCCAAGCGCCGTTCCAGCGCATCGGTATCCACCAGCGGCGCATGGCCTCGAAACCAGACCGAGTCCTCGAACGCCGACAGATAGGCGCGGCTTTCGGGGCTGCGATCCTGATCGAGTGCGGCGAAGGGGATGTTGCGTACCTCCTGGGAGATGCCAAAGGACATGATCAGCAGCAACAACGCACTGCCCAGAAAGGCAAAGGCCAGTCGGACCGGATCGCGTCGCACCTGCATGGCCTCGCGTGTGGTAAAGGCCAGCAGGCGGCGCAGGCTGAAGCCGGAGGTATCGCGCGGCGCACCCGCATATTCAACCGCGATCTCCAGCCCCGCGCCGTGAGCGGGCTCGGGCGTGATTTCGGTGGAAATATAGGCGATGAAGGCATCTTCCAGCGTCGCGGCGTTGCGCGATTCAGTGATCACCGCCGGGGTGTCAGTGACCAGCACCCGGCCAGCATGCATCAAGGATATGCGGTCGCAGCGCAGCGCCTCGTCCATGAAGTGGGTCGAGATGAAGATGGTCACGCCCTCCTTGCGTGACAGATCCAGCAGGAGCCGCCAGAAGTCATCGCGCGCCTGCGGATCGACGCCCGAGGTCGGCTCGTCGAGGATCAGGATCTCCGGCGCGTGGATCACCGCCACCGCCAGCGACAGTCGCTGGCGCAGCCCCAGCGGCAAGGTATCGGCGCGCTGGTCCAGGTAGGGCTCGAGGCCAAAGCGTGGCACCAGATCGGCCATCCGTCGATCGGTCTGCGCGCGGCCAAGATGAAAGAGCCGTGCGTGCAGCAGCAGGTTCTCGCGCACGCTCAGTTCGCCATAGAGTGAAAAGGCCTGTGACATGAAGCCGACACGGCGACGCGCCTGTGGATCCTGCGCATCCACCGGCCGGCCGAAGATCCAGGCCTCACCCTCCGAGGCGGGCAGAAGCCCGGTCAGCATCTTCATCGTCGTGGTCTTGCCGCAACCGTTGGAGCCGAGAAAACCGAAGATCTCGCCCCGCGCGATGTCGAAGCTCACCGCATCCACTGCCGTGAAGTCGCCGAAGCGCCGGGTCAGGGCGCGGGCGCGGATCGCCGGTTCGCCGCCCACGTCGGAGAGGGGCGCGTCCGGCCCACGAGGCGGTGAGACTTTCGGCACAGCATCCGGATTGGCCGCGCCCGATTGCAGCAGCGCGACATAGGCCTCGCCCACCGAGCCGGAACCGGTCTTGCTGATTAGTTGCGCCGGGCTACCTTCGGCCAGTATCCGTCCCGCATTCATGGCCACCAGATGGTCGAAGCGCGCGGCCTCTTCCATGTAGGCGGTGGACACCAGCACGCTCATCCCCGGCCGGTCGGCGCGGATCGCGTCGATCAGATCCCAGAACTGGCGGCGCGACAACGGGTCGACCCCAGTGGTGGGCTCGTCCAGCAACAGGAAGTCCGGGTCATGGATCAGCGCCGAGCATAGCCCGAGCTTCTGTTTCATGCCACCCGACAGCTTGCCTGCGAGCCTGTCAAGAAAAGGATGGAGACCGGTGGCGCGGGTCAGCCGCTCGATGCGGGCGGCGCGCTCGCTCCGCGCCAGGCCGAACAGCTTGCCGAAAAATTCCAGATTCTCGCGTACGCTGAGGTCGTGATAGAGATTGCGCCCCAGTCCCTGAGGCATATAGGCGATGCGCCCGCCCACGGTGGCGCGGTGACGCGCATCGGCCATGTCGCCGTCCAGGGTTTGCACGCGGCCCTGCTGCAACCGCTTGGCCCCCGCGACCAGCCCCATCAGCGTCGACTTGCCCACCCCGTCGGGGCCGATCAATCCCACCATCCGCCCGGCCGGCAGCGCCAGTGTCAGATCTCGAAGCGCGGCAACCTTGCCATAGTGGTGGCTGACGCGCTCAAGACGGGCGATGGGCGCGGCCTGCGTCATGGCTGGTTCGTGGAAGGTTTGGCGGGAACAGTGAGCAGTGGTGGGGTCAGCCCCTCCGGCCAGTCCGGCAGACTGCCATCATCCTGTGCCAGGCGCACCCAGGCGACACCGCGCACGCCGGTCTTGATCTGATCCATCCGCGCCGCGACCAGTTCGGGCGGAATGCGCACGCGGACGCGGAACATCAGGCTCTCACGCTCGGTCAAGGTCTCCACCTGCTTGGGCGTGAACTGTGCCTGCGGCGAGACGAAGGACACCACCGCTGGCACGGCGGTGTCGGGCATGATATCGGGGACGATGCGCGCCTCGTCGCCGATCCTGACGCGCGGGGCCTCGGTGGCGGGCAGGAAGAACTCCATGTAAACATCCTCGAGGCTGACCAGCGTCAGCAGCTTGCCGCCGCTGCCCAGGATCTCGCCCGGCTGCGCCAGACGGTACAGCACCCGCCCCGCGCCCTGCGCGTAGAGCGTGCTGTCGGCAATACGCGCCGCGATCTCGGCGTGCGCGGCGGCTTCGGCGTCAACGGCGCGCTGTCGGGCGCGTAGGTTCGCCTTGGCGGCGGTCAGTGCGGCCTCGGCCACCTGCGTCTCGGTGCGGCGTATGTCGAGATCCTGGCGCGAGAGCATGTCGCGCGCGCTCAGCGTCTCGGCGCGGGCCTGTTCGCTGCGCGCCAGTGCCAGTCTCGCCTCGGCCTCGGCCACCTGCGCCGCCGCCACTCCGGCCGCCGCCTCGGCGCTGGCCACCGCTGCCTCGGCGCGCCTCAGCTGCGACTCCAGCTCGGCCGTGTCCATGACCGCCAGCACATCGTTCGGCTGCACGCGATCGCCCTCCCGCACCTTGATTTCGGCCACCCGCCCGGCTAGGCGTGGCGAGATGTCCACGAGGTCCGCCTCGATCCGGCCGTTGCCAAGGGCAAACCCCTCGGGCGGCAGGCCGGAGTGTTTGAACAACACCGTCCATGCGCCGAAACCCAGCAGAGCCAGAAGGGCGATGAGAACAATGGAAATGGATAGCTTACGGGACATGTGTCCTCCTTACTGACAAGCCCCTTCTGGTAGGTAAATCTGCCCAATCAACAGGGAGCATAAGTCGCGGCTCATTTACTACGTGTAAACCGCGCTTTTTCGCCAGATTTTGCCTTCTCTCACACTCGCCTGAGCGACAACAACAGCCTGCTAGAGTCGGTAGCGTCACAGTAATGAGGTCAGTCCTTCGCTGGGCGCTCATCGAGCACATTCAGCACCTCTACCCCAGGTATATAGCCGTACAATACCCGTCCTTCCGGGGTCACGATCGCCGGCGTCCCGAACATACCCAGATCCAGGGCAATGTCCAGGTGATTGATCACGGGGTCTCGCAATTTGCGGTCTCAGGCTTCCCTCCCTGATTGGCCTCGTCCATGCCCGCCTTGCGATCCTCTCGACACCAGACCGCCTCCATCACACGTCTGGAATCGCCATGTATAGGGAAGGCTGCGTACTTCACCCGAATGCCTTTATCAAGGTACTCATCCATCCTGGCGTGCATCCAGCGGCGGTAGGTGCAATTGACATCCGTGAAGACGACCACGGAATGTGTCACGTCACCCTTGGGCTCGTAGATGATCAGCTCCGAGTCGTCGATGGTGCCGACAAGCTCTTTGACCTTCTCGGGGGGGTGCACCCGAAGCCTGTACTACGCCCCCAAACCCCAACATCCAGACCGCCAGCAGATAGGCGAGGTTGTGAGCATGTGTTTGCATTGTTTTCACGATTATTGTCTCTCCACGATTGATTACTTCGGCGTAACGACTCACTCACTTCCGTCGTAAATTCACCCCGAGGAATAAATGGGACGAGGGTCTTCTTTTGCATTTGGATGCTAGTGAACATTGATACCGCATGCAAGGGAACGTCTGATCAATTCACGTCAACAATGACATTGCACACAAAAATCATGGCAAGCACCCTAAGACGCCCGATTTTCTCGGGATCAGGCTCCCGATTTTCCGTTGCATTACCCGAAAAATGGGTAATGCCGCGCCCCGTGGACGCACTACCCCACCGCTTGGCGCAACAGATGTCGCCGCGCCAGGTACAGGTTCACCAGGCCGCAGGCGGTGAACAGCCGATTGGCATTCTTGTCCAGCCCGCGATAGCAGACCTTCACGAAACCGAATATCCGCTTGAGCACATGAAAGGGATGCTCCACTCGCGCCCGCACCCGCGACTTGGTACGGTTGCGCGCCCGATCCTGACGCGTCAGTGGACGATTCCGGCAACCCTTATGGTTGGTAAAATCCAGCGCCTGCGGCGCACAGGCCCGGATCACCTCGCCCTGACCACTGTAGGCCGAATCCCCCCAGACCCGCGTCTCCTCCCCGTGCAACAGGTCCGGCAGCACCTGGCTGTCGTGCACATTGGCCGCCGTGGCCGCCACGGCGTGGATCATCCGGCTCTTGCTGTCCACCCCGATATGCGCCTTCATGCCGAAGTACCACTGGTTGCCCTTCCTGGTCTGGTGCATCTCGGGATCCCGCTGCTTATCGCGGTTCTTGGTCGAACTGGGTGCACTGATGATGGTGGCGTCCACGATAGTGCCGGTGCTGACCTTCAGCCCCTTCTCCTGCAAATACTGGCTGATCAGCTCGAACAGGCGCTGACCCAGGTTATGGGCCTCCAGCAGGTGGCGGAACTTGAGAATGGTGGTCTCATCCGGCACCGGCTCCCGGCCCAGGTCGATGCCGACGAAACGACGCATGGCCCGCGAGTCATACAGGGCTTCTTCCATCGCCGGGTCCGACAGGTTGAACCAGTGTTGCAGAAAGTGAATCCGCAACATGCGTTCCAGCCCCACCGGCGGGCGTCCCGCCCCTTCGGGCTTGGGGTAGTACGGCTCGATGACCGCGCACAGTTCCTGCCAGGGAATCACCGTCTCCATCTGCTCCAGAAACTGTTCCCGACGCGTCGGCTTACGGTAGCGTTCGAAGGCTTCATCGGCAAAGGTCTGCTGGCGCATGCGGGTGGGCTCCTGGCGGCTTGAAGTGACCTATCTGCCCGGCAGTTCCGTGCCGTGACTCATGATCTCGATATAGCCGGCGTAGCTGAACAGTCGGTTGCGTTTCTGGGCGGTTAGCTCCTTGACGATGCCGAGTTGTTCCAGGTGGCCGAGCGCCTTGTTGACCGTAGCCGGGGTGATGCCGGTTTTCTCCACCAACGAGCCCGAGGTGGCGATCGGATGCTCCATTAGCGCCCGATGAACCTGCAGGGCGGATGCCGCCGCCCGTCCCAGGCCGCTGATCTTGTCACGGTCCTGGTTCGACAGGTCGAGAAGCTGCTGGGCCGTTTCCACGGCCTGAGTAGCGGTAACAATCACGGCCTCAGCAAAGAAATCGAGCCAGGTTTCCCAGTCGCCAGTCATACGCACGTTGTTGAGCAGTTCGTAGTAATACTGGCGGTGCGTCTTGAAGTAGAGGCTGAGGTAGAGCATCGGCTCCCGCAGCACATTCTGTTCACATAACAGCAGCGTGATCAGCAGACGACCCAGACGGCCGTTACCGTCGAGGAACGGGTGGATTGTTTCGAACTGCACATGAGCCAATGCCGCCTTGAGCAGCACAGGCGTCGGTTCCGGCTGGTCATGGAGGAAGAGCTCCAGCTTACTCATGCATTCCAGCACCTCCTCGGCCGGAGGCGGAACAAAGGCAGCGTTGCCCGGCCGGGTGCCGCCGATCCAGTTCTGGCTGTGCCGAAACTCGCCCGGGGTCTGATGGCTGCCACGGCCCTTGGTCAGCAGCACACCGTGAATCTCGCGGAACAGCCGCAGCGACAGCGGTAGCCCTTCCTCCAGCAAGCGCAGGCCATGGTCGAGGGCCGCGACATAGTTGCTGACCTCCCGCACGTCATCCAGTGGCACGCCCGGTTCCTGATCCAGCTCGAACAGCAGCAGATCCGACAGGGACGACTGCGTTCCCTCGATCATAGAGGAGAGAACTGCTTCCTTACGGACGTACATGTAGAGGAACGGCGAGGTGTCCGGCAGCAGGGTCGAGACGCTGTCCAGCCTCCCGAGAGCCAGCAGCGCCTGATCAAATTTGCTGCGCAGCTGCGGAGTCCAATCGATAGGCGGACGTGGTGGCAGCGGCGCAGGCACGAAGGCCTGGACCTGTTCACCCACCGTCGAGATGGTCACATACCTGCCCTGCAGTCCTCGTTTCATCCCGCCTGCCTCGAACCTGAAATTAAGCTGTCCGCTATTTTACATTTACCGTTTATCCTAAAATAGATATCTAGGATGGAATAATCAACCCAAACAGAGTTCGTTGCAGTGTGTTCAGAGTCCCTCAGATGACGCCGAAGGCGATGATGGCATCCGCCACGCGGCGGAAGCCGGCGATGTTCGCACCGATCACGTAGTTGCCCGGACTGCCATACTCTTCGGCGGTTGCGTAACAGTTGTCGTGTATACAACGCATGATCTCGCGCAGACGTTCTTCGGTATGCTCGAACGTCCAGGCATCGCGGCTGGCGTTCTGCTGCATCTCCAGTGCCGAGGTCGCAACACCGCCGGCGTTGGCGGCCTTCCCGGGCGCAAAGGCCACGCCGGCCTCCTGGAACAGCTTCACCCCGCCGGGCATGGTCGGCATGTTCGCACCTTCGCTAACGGCGATACAGCCGTTCTTCACCAGGGTGCGGGCGGCCCCTTCGTCCAGCTCGTTCTGGGTCGCACAGGGCATGGCGACCTGGCAGGGGATATCCCAGATGTTGCCACCCTCGATGTATTTCGCGTCCGGATGGGCGTTGACATACTCGCGAATGCGTTTGCGCTCGACCTCCTTGAGCCGTTTGACGGTATCGAGCTGTATGCCCTTTTCGTGGTAGACGACGCCATTGGAATCCGAGCAGGCGACCACCCTGGCACCGAACTGCTGCAGTTTCTCCATGGCATAAATGGCGACATTGCCCGAGCCCGAGACCACGCAGGTCTTGCCCACCAGGTCGCTACCGCGTGCCTTCAGCATCTCCTCGGCGAAGAACACAGCACCGTAGCCAGTCGACTCGCGCCGCACCAGGGCGCCGCCCCATTTCGGGCTCTTGCCGGTGAGCACACCGGTCTCGTAACGGTTGGTGATGCGCTTGTACTGCCCGAACAGGTAGCCGATCTCGCGACCCCCAACGCCGATGTCGCCGGCCGGCACGTCGGTCAGTTCACCGATGTGCCGGTAGAGCTCGGTCATGTAGCTCTGGCAGAAGCGCATCACCTCGCCATCCGATTTCCCCTTGGGGTCAAAATCCGCACCACCCTTGCCACCGCCCAGTGGCATGCCGGTGATGGCATTCTTGAAGACCTGCTCGAAGCCGAGGAACTTGACCGTGCCGAGCAGAACCGAGGGATGGAAGCGCAGGCCGCCCTTGTACGGACCAAGGGCGCTGCTGAAACCGACGCGAAAGCCGCGGTTGATCTGTACCTCGCCCTTGTCGTCCTGCCACGGCACGCGAAAGATGATCTGCCGCTCCGGCTCACAGATACGCTCGATGACCTTGTGCTCCGCATACTCCGGGTACTTGTGCAGTGCCGGGCTCAGCGTTTCGAGCACTTCCTTCACTGCCTGGTGGAACTCGGGTTCACCGGGGTTGCGTTGTGTGACCTGTTTGTAAATCCGCTGGATACGAGCATCGATCTCGGGCATGGAATGGCTTCCTCGAACGGGTGTGGATAAACGTCCGAGTATATCCCGCGCGGAACAAAGTGCACATAGATGGTGCAATAAGCGAGGATCTTCGCCCTATTTAAGTGCAGGCATTGTGGTTTCTGAGGCGCAGGCGCTCATGCCTGGGGGCGAGTGGCCCTTCGGGGCGAGCCGCAAAGAAGCGGCTCCAAGGTCTAAGCGTTCAATCTTAAACGGTTGTACGCTGCGGGGGTGATGTACCGGCAAACAAAAAGGCGCGCCATCGGCGCGCCTTTTTCGTTGTGCGCCAGGCATGGCGCGTAGCGCCTTGACGGGCGCTGTTCCGGTACAGGTGGTGCTGGCCGGATGACTTGGGGGTGCAAGTCCCCTGTGGGCCCGGCAAGGGGAACCACTAGCCGGACGGCAAGGGTGTCCACCGCGAGGTGGAATCTGAAGGAAGCCGCAGGCAAAGCACTGGCCCGACGAACAGGAATCGCATACGAGGCGGCCACACCGGGTAAGGCGTCAACTATCGTCAAAGCCCAGTACTTGCACGGAAGGTGTGGACGTAGATGCGGCGGGTATAAGTGTGAAGGTCACGCGCCTTACCCTGGGAAGTCTGGCTTCCTGCCACTGTGCTACTTACCTCGCGAGGGGTGGGGATTGGGAGCCAGAACTCAGCCGAGGTCATAGTAGGTGCGTTACCGCGTACTGAAGGACCGAACATGGTTGTCCGCTAGTAGACGATGAGTTCTCGTGTGGTGCTGATGAAGACAGAAGGGACCCGGATGGGTCAGGGCATTCAGGAAAGGGCCGGGCGGAACCCGGCAGGTACTGAAGTCCGTGTCGAGGCAGATGCGGAGGCTCATTCGTGGACGAACGCGGAGCCGAACGCGCTGATGGAGCGGGTACTTGAGCGTCCGAACCTGATGCGTGCGTATCAGCGGGTGGTATCCAATAAGGGTGCGGCTGGTATCGATCAGATGCCGGTTACCGCGCTGAAGGCCCACCTGCAGCAGCACTGGCCAACGCTGCGCGAGCGGCTGTTGGCCGGAGACTACCATCCTCAGCCGGTACGCCGGGTCAGTATCCCCAAGCCGCAA
>OMKS01002804.1_pt1 | contig 14258 bp, 16 predicted proteins | sample 1674721 | NCBI WGS metagenome assembly OMKS01 (sample SAMN06264996, study PRJEB25208) | sediment metagenome | isolation source: hot spring sediment | place: USA: California | collected 2014-09-02 | reverse complement strand
CACCAAAAGGAGAGTTTCATGGAAAAATGGTTAACGACAAACGAAGTGGCCGCCCTGCTCAAAACATCGAAAAGCACCATATACAGCTGGATACGCGAGGGGTTCATCCCGCACAACAAAGTGGGCAGACTGGTGCGCTTTGATGCCGAGGAGATTCAGAACTGGATGCGCGATATGGCCGTGAAAGGCAGAACGACGAGAATTCCGCGAATCAATCTCAATTAGCGATGGTCATTATGAGTGTTTATTGGAAGCACGCAAAACTTATAAGAGTATGAATGTTAAACTTAAGGCAATTAAATGGAGGTGATAACGATGGAATATTTTACAGTGGAAGAAATCTCGGCCACACTCGGCGTGAAGACATCGAGCGTTTACCATTGGACGCACATCGGCTATATCCCGCACATCAAACTCGGCTCGCTCGTGCGGTTTGACAAGGCCGAGGTGCTGGACTGGTTCGAGAAAGTAGCAATCCGTCCGAGAAATCGCAAGCCGCTCGAAGCACAGAATAAAAGCAGTCGGTAAAAAATCACGAAAGCGGATTTTTGCCCTTGACTTTTCGCAAATTAAAATTAAAATAAAGGATTGTTATGCGTATTTACAAAAGAGGGAAATCGTGGGCTGTTGATGGTAAGATTAACGGCAAGAGAGTAAGGAAAACTGTCGGTAAAGACAAGAAGATTGCCGAACAAGTTCTCCACCAGATGGAAATGCAGGCAATGCGTGAGGAACACCTCGGCATCCGCGAACCCCAAAAAGTTCTTTTCAAAGAATATACCAAAGACTACCTCGCCTATTCTAAAGCCAACAAGGCCGAAGGTTCTTTTGAGCGCGATATCACAAATATCAAGCATCTCGTTGGCGCTTTCGGGGATCTTTACTTAGGCGAAATTTGCCCGGACAAGATAGAGAAATACAAAATCGAGCGACGCAAAGCAGTGTCTCCGGCATCAGTGAATCGGGAGCTTGCTTGTTTGTCCCACATTTTCACATTGGCGATGAAAACAGGGATAGTTCGCGTTAATCCGCTGAAAGATGTCGCCAAATTCAAGGAGCCGCCGGGACGAGTTCGCTATTTGTCCTCGGATGAGATTCAGAAATTGCTGAACGAGTGCCACGGTCATTTAAGGGATATCGTTCTGACGGCACTTAACACAGGCATGAGGTCGGGCGAAATCTTGGGGCTTACTTGGGACAATGTTGATTTGGAAAACCGGTGCATAAAATTGACAAAGACGAAGAACAATAAGGTGAGGGTTATTCCCATGAACGATACCCTCTACAACACCCTGATGTCAATCGAGAGTCGCAATAAAAGCGGTTTCGTTTTCCTGTTCAACGGCAAGCCCATCGATAGCGTTAAGACAGCGTTCAAGAAGGCTCTAAAGCGTGCGGAGATAGAGGATTTCCGTTTCCACGATTTGCGGCACACATTCGCGTCGCTTTTAGTGATGAACGGTGTATCTTTGCAGGTTGTTCAGAAGCTTCTCGGTCATAGCTCGCTCCAGATGGCATCGCGTTATTCGCATCTCTCGGAGCGTTATTCCCGTGAAGCGGTTGATGTTCTAAATAGAAGATTTGAAAATGGCACAAATATGGCACATGGGAGTTTTTCGGATAATTTGAATAAGCCCCAAACATAATAATAGCATACTCACGCGCCCGTAGCTCAACGGATAGAGCGCCGGACTACGAATCCGTAGGTTGGGCGTTCGAATCGCCCCGGGCGCGTTTGTTATACGGGAATATCATGATCCATCCGGTTATTGGATAACCACATGACTATTCGTATCTTACATTGCGCGGATTTACACATCGGCGACCGCCGATACGGGCAATTCGACGCCGTTCGGTCGGTCAACACGCGCCTCGACGACCAGCGCGACAACCTCGCGCATCTCGCGGAAATCGCTATCGAGGATGGCGTGCATGCCGTGATTATCGCCGGCGATATATATCACCGCAAATCGCCATCGCCCGCCGAGGAGGACGCCTTCGCGGAGTTCATCGCAAGGCTCGCCGAGCGAGAGATTCACACATTCGCGATAGCCGGCAACCACGAACGCCCCACCGCGCCCGGAAGGGCCTCCCCGCTGACGCACATCGACACCCTGCGGATACCATTCTTCCACCTCATGGATGATGCCTGCGTGAAGTCCGTCGAGCTGTCCTCTGGGGAACTCTTTGTTGCGGGACTTCCGTGGCCGACGAGAAGCGAACTCAAGGCCGAAGGCCTCTCGCCAAACCCTCTCGCGTGGGATGAGTTCATCTCGCGGAAGGTCGAGAGCCTCGCAGGACAAATCCCTGAGGGCGCGAGAGCCGTGCTCTCGGCGCACATATGGACATCGACTTTAGCCGCCGGCCAGGGCTATGACCCCCACGGCGAGCCGATCTGCCGAGTGGAAGTGCTCGCGAGGCCGCCGTTTTCCTATGTCGCGCTCGGGCATATTCATACGCACAGCGTGCAATGCTCGTCGCCGCCTGTCGTTTATTCCGGTAGCATCGACCGCACCGATTTCACCGAGGCCGACGAAGAGAAGGGCGCGGTGATGGTCGATATCGGCGGGGATAGCGTTTCGTGGCGCTTTGTTCCCACAAAGGCGCGCAAGTTCGTGACCATCGAGATGGATCTCCGAGGCTTTCCGAATCCTGTCGAGTCGTTGATGGCCAAGGCCGAGGCGATGGAGCTGGACGGCGCGATTGTGCGGATTGTTGTCAAACAGAGGAAGGGCGATCCGCCGCTGGACGGCAGAAATATACGCCCGAAACTTCGCGATGTGTTCTATCTCCGCGTGGTGAGGAATGTCGTATCGGAGGACGAGAAACCATTGCAGTTGAAGGCATATACGCCGCTCGGCGCACTGGAGGAGTTCATCGACCGCTCCGAGGAACTTCTGCCGTATAAGGAAAAGCTCATCGAGACGGCGGCAAAAATCGCCGAAGAGGCGACGGGCGGGTGAGTGAATCCTCGCCGGAAGACGTTTTCTTCACGTCATTGCGAGAAACGGAGTGACGAAGCAATCGCCCTGTCAGTATAACGATGAACGCATCAAAGTGCCCACTCGCCGAACTCCTTTTTGAGTTTTCGCTTACTCTAAAGAAGTCCGGGTGGCATCTTTTGTCCATCACCTTTTAATTACACACAATCTATTTCAAACCCACGACGTTAGGGATTTCCAATTGACAAAGCGGCTATTTTTATATAGCTTTATAATATGCTTATTGAATTAGGAGAAACCATGAAAAAAGCGCTTTACCCCGGTAGTTTCGACCCGATAACCAACGGCCACATCGATATTATTGTGCGTGGGCTTGACCTGTTCGAGAATGTCGTCGTGGGGATAGGCGTTAATCTTGCCAAAGAGAGCCTCTTCACGGTCGGTGAGCGAATCGATATGGTAAGGGAGGTTGCGCGGGATTTACGAGGCGTGGAGGTCGTGGGCTATGACATCCTCACGGCGCAGTTTGCCCAGCAAATAGGGGCGGGGGCGATACTTCGCGGCCTGAGGGCTATCTCCGACTTCGAATATGAGTTCCAAATGGCGCTGGCTAACCGCGAGCTGTTCCCCGAGGCCGAAACCGTCTTCCTTATGCCCAGCTTGAACAATGTCTATCTGAACTCTTCCATGGTGAAAACCATCGCCCTCCACGGCGGCGATGTGAGCAAGTTCGTCCCGGATTTCGTTGCCCGCCGCCTCGCCGAGAAATTCGGGGGATTAGTGTAACATATTGTGTCTATTGAAGTTAAGCAGCCTTATGGCGGCCGACTCTATGCCTCCTAAAATACCCATAATTAGTTGCAAAGTCCCAGACAACCGAGATGATAACGAATCGACATTTCGGTTCAAAGAGAATTTTCCCATAACTTGCATAATCCAAAGCAAACCGCTTGACCTTCGGCAAAAAATGCCTAAATTTCGCTGAAAATTAGTTTTTCGTTAGGGGAAACATGACGGAGAAGAAAAAGATCTTGCTCTCGGGGATGCAACCCTCCGGCGCGCTACATCTGGGCAACTACGAGGGCGCGCTTCGCAACTGGGTCGAGCTTCAGAATACCGGCAAATATGAGATGTTCAACTGCATCGTCGATTGGCACGCGCTGACCAGCGGGTTCGAATCGACGGAACAGCTCGTCCCGAGGATTTACGAGATGGCCGCGGACTATATTTCTGCAGGCCTCGACCCCGAGAAGACGGCGATTTTCGTGCAATCTCAAGTCAAAGAGCACGCCGAGCTTCATCTTCTGCTTTCGATGATAATCCCCACGCCTTGGCTGGAGCGCGTCCCGAGCTACAAGGAGAAGGCGGAATCGCTCGGCCTCGACTCCTACGGCTTTCTCGGCTATCCGCTTCTCCAATCGGCGGATATCATCGTCTATCGCGCTGATGTCGTGCCGGTGGGCAAAGACCAACTTCCGCACCTCGAGCTGACCCGCGAGGTCGTCCGGCGCTTTCACTATCTTTACGGCGATGTTTTCCCAGAGCCGCAGGCACTGGTGACGAAATTTCAAGTGCTCCCCGGCACCGATGGCAAGAAGATGTCCAAGACTTACGGCAACTTCATCGCGCTGGGCGACCCGCCCGACATCGTGAAGAAGAAGGTCATGAGCATGTTCACCGACCAAACGAAGATTCACAAAACCGACCCCGGCCATCCCGAGGACTGCCCCGTCTATATTTATCGAACGATATACGACGCCGATCTTCCGGCGGATTTGGCCGACAAATGCTCCTCCGGCGACCCATCGGTGGGTTGCGTTGGATGCAAAAAGGCTCTTCTCTCCGCGCTAATCGACTATTTCGCGGATTTCCGCGAACGGCGCGAGGAGCTTCTCGCGGACAAGGCGCAGTTGGACGCTTTCCTCGAGTCCGGCGCAGACCGCGCAAGACAGAGGGCATCCGAGACGATGAAACTCGTTCGCGAGGCCATGCACATGTTCAAACCGGAGATGTAATGCGGTTTGGAATGCCAACTGCGAAGCTAATCACGATGAAAATTAGACCGCTCAAAATTTTAGCCGTCGCTCTCGTCGCATTACTTCTGGCTTGCGCCGAAGGCACCGGTCCATCGGCATCGGAGAACATGATTTCCGGCGCGGTCAACCTCGCGGAGCTGTCCGGCGTCACATCCACGGACATCATGGTCTATCTCGTGGAATTTCATACGTCCGGGAGTTTCCGCGTCGATTCGATAAGCCCGAATTACACTGGCGAGTATGAATTCATCGGCTTCGATTTCGGCACGTTCGGCATCGAGGCATCTACCCGGTCGGGAACATACCCCTTCTATTACGGCTTCCGCGATGGCAACCGCGACGGAGTCTTCAACATTCAGGATGCCGTCGTTTTCGCCGATTACGGCCATATCTATAACTTCAATGTCCCCCTCTATGGCGAGTTTCCGGACACAGTGCGATACGAGACCGAGCCTAACGACGATCCCTTCTCTGCGCAGAATTTTGGGATAATCCACTATGTCCGCATCTATGGCGATGTCTCATCCGGCGGCTTTTTCCCGCCCGACCAATACATCGGCGACTTGGATTTGTTTCGCTTCGAGAGCGTATGGCGCGGGTATCTTACCGCCGAGCTGTCGTGGGCATCCGGCGCGGACTTGGATATGTTCCTCTACGACGCCGACGGAAACAACGTCCTCGCAACGGCGGCCAGCGGGGGACACGGCTATGAGAGGCTCTCGCGTTCGGTTTATCGCGGCGAGGAGATGATTTTGCTTGTCGCATCGGTGGATATCCCGAGTAGCTACGTTCTGACAATTCGAATCGATTGAGGTAATACTATGGAATTCAAAGACTTAATTACAGCCCGCAAGTCCATTCGCTCGTTTACAGACGCGCCGCTCCCCGATGGCGCTCTCGACTTCATCCTCGAAGCCGGACGCCTCGCCAATTCCGCGAAGAACCGCCAAAAATGGGCATTCGTCGTCGTGGAGAACTCCGAGACGAAGAAAACACTCGTCCCCGCGTGCAGAAATCAAGCGTTCGTGGGCGAATCGGCCGTGGTCATCGCAGTGTGCGCGACCGACGAATACTACATGTCCTGCGACAATCCCGCGCACTTCATCGATGCATCGATTGCGCTCGACCACATGCAACTCGCCGTCGCCGACCTCGGCCTCGGAAGTTGCTGGCTCGGCGCGTTCAACCAAGATGCAGTCCGCGATATTCTCGGCATTCCGAAAGACATCATTGTGGTGGGACTGCTCGTCATCGGCGTGCCCGCAGATCAAGGCCGCCCTAAGACGAGGTTGCCGATAGAGGAAATAGTCCACCGCGAGAAGTGGTAGGTTGTATCGTCGAAGTCGAAGGGGAAGATAGCTTCAGGCATTCAGCCACATCGAGGCAGAATACGGCTCTGATTGCCTCTTAAATGCCCCAATACTTACGCAGAATGGCTATCGGCGCGGAGACTCCCGCAAATGTAGGGTTCTTGCCCTTCTTGAGGCCGTCGGCATATTCGGCGAAACTCCCCTGAATGAGCGTCCAATAGACATCCAGTCGAACGCTCTCCTCCTCCCACTGGGCGAGCCGCGCGAACGCCTCGTCGTCCGACTCCCCCGGAAGTTTGCCGTATCTATCGACTATGTATGACTTTAGCTTTGGCGCGAAAAACATCTCCTTCTTGCCGACTTCCTTGGAAGAGAGATATTCATCGACTTTCTGCGCCAGCTCGCGAGTGACCCCAAGGTCAAAATCGTTTGGATGCGCGATAATATAGTCAAACCATTTGATGATGAGATATATGGCCTTGCTAATCTTGGTTCTCGCCCGCATCTGTAGCACAACCAAAACTGCGGAAAATCCGACAAGCAACAGAATAAATCCAATAATGACCTTTTCCATATCGTTCCTCGTTCAATAAACTCACTGCTTCACAATTTAATAAGCCCTCGGAGAAGCGGCAGGGATGGAAAGGAGGGGAAATGCACACCGCCGGCACCGAGGGCCATTTTCATTATGCATAGCGCAGATTCGATGCCAAGTGCTCATCCATGAATGAAAAACAAGGCAATCGCCGCGAGAAAGACGATTAATGTCGCAGGCACGAGGAAGCGGTAAATCTCGCCCCATTTCGCGCCAAAGTATTGCTTCGTAAGGAGCAGGCAGAGATGCACGGGACTCACCAAAACGCCCGCGAAGCCCGCGGCGTATGCAAAGGCGAAGTATCCCGGCGAGAAGCCGTCCCGCATGATTATCGGCACCAACACCGGAAAACCTATGCCCACAAACGCCGAGTTCACGCCGGTGATTATCCCCACCGCAAACGGCACTATGAACAAAATCAAAATGTCCGGCACATTTGCCATCTCCACGGCCAGCCGTTCTACGCTTCCGCCCGTTTCGAGCATGCCCTTGAACACCATTACGCCCGCAATGAGCGTGACGATATTGATTGAGAAGTTTTTTTTGAGATGCTCGATGCGTTTTTCATCATCTTGACGAAGAAACAGTAAAGTGATTAGCCCGGCCATAACCACAATCGGCAAAATCTCGAACCCCAAGAACAGAACGAAAATCACGACCGCCCAAATATACCACGAAGTCAGAAAAAAATCCCGAATTGCCGTGCCACGGGAGATGTTGTTCTCATGGGCTTTTTGGGGCTTTGGAACTCCGCGAAATCCGATGATAAAACCGGGGAGAATAGCGAAAATCGTAAGCGGCCACATCGATGCAATTAGTTCGCTCGCGGGTGTGCTGAGAAGCACAGTCGAAATCACAATTCCCGGATACAGCGGCCATGCGTATTCCCAGATGTGCCGAAACCAGAAATTGAGGAAGGTGAGCCTCCCGCGATCGATGTCGAGCGAGCGGGCGCCCTCTTGCACCAAGGGCGCAGAGAGCATCGCGCCGCCGGGCATCGGCAGAAGGCCAATGATGCTCGCCGGCAATACCGCGCTGACCTTCTCGATTGGGATGAGGCGCTGAAGCGCCGTCACAGTGCGCGATAGCCAGCCCATCTCCGTTAAAAGCCTGCCCATGAGGCTCAAAAAATAGACGATGACGATGAGCTTCACCGTGTCGGCCATGACGATGCTTCGGAGCGTTGTCATGATGACATCGACAGCGGACATGCCCGACAGAAAACCGAGCAGAATCCCGCAACCGGCGAAAGACAGCCCAAGCGGGGCCTTGAGGCGCACGGCTATCACGAACGCTGTGGTTGCGATAATTATTGAAAGTGTTGCGGACATTTACACAGCGAATTTAATTAACATGACATCGCCATCTTGGACAATGTAATCCTTGCCTTCGAGCCGGAGATGGCCTGCGCTTCGGGCCTCCGCCCAGCCGCCGTCGGCAATAAGTTGCTCGAAGCTCACCACCTCGGCGCGAATGAAGCCCCTCGCCAAATCTGTGTGGATTTTGCCGGCGGCATCGAGCGCGGTGGAGCCTTTCTCTATCGACCACGAGCGGACTTCGCGGTCGCCGCCGGTGAAATATGTGATGATTCCCGCAGTCTGGAATGCCTTCATGACGAAGCGGTCGATGACCGGCTCGGTGAGGCCGTATTCTTCGCGAAACATCTCTGCAGACTCATGATCAAGCTCGCCCAGCTCCAGCTCGGTTTGTGTCATAATGGCAATCACGGGTAGGCTTGGGAATATATCCGCAATTTCGGCCTCGAACTCTTCGCGGCGCGCGAAATAATCCTCATCGCAGGAAAGCAATATCAGCATAGGCTTTGCGGTGAGCATCCCGAAGTTCGAGACGAGTTCGGCGCGTGCGCAGTCCAACTCCAAATCGCAAATCATTGCGCCGGACTCGACATGTTCTCTCAGCTCGCAAATCATCTTCGACTCTACTTCGAGTCGATTTTTAATCTCCGGTTTCGCCGTGCGGAAGCCCTTCTCGATGCTCTCCAGCTTGCGTTCGAGCACATTCAGCTCGAACAATGAGAACTCGCCGAGAAGGTTCTGCAAATCGGCGATTGGGTTCGGCGCGCCGAAGCCGCCATCGAACGCGCGCACGCACAGCACTAAGGCATCCGCGCACTGAAGCTCCGGAAACACAGAGCCGCCCGCGCCCACCGCGCCGATTGTGTCGGCGAACTCGATTTCCGTGAGCGTGATTTTTTTTGGCTGAAAGACCTCGACCAATGGGTCTATCCTCGGGTCCGGGACGTGCGCGACGGCGACGTCCAGCCCCTTGCCGGTCTTCCCCGAAGAACCTTTGTGTGTCATCAACTTGAAGAATGTCGATTTGCCGCTGGCGGCCAAGCCGACTATAGCCCAAAGCATATTACCTCCTCGAAAACCTGCAATGATATGCGCGAGCGTTCGCAAATTCAATCTAAAACGAGATATTTTTGAAATATAATGACGGCTAACTGCCGCCGGTTGTGTGTTTTTAGCGTAAAAGCCCGATTGCTATGGGATTGTGGTGCCGAAGTCCTAAAAATATTTATGGAGTGCATGAAGAGATTTCTCGTCGAGCTTCGCTCTTTTCGAAATGACATTATAGCTATTAACATGAAAGATAAATTACGCGATGTAAATTATCACATGATTGCCTGTTCACTCATTTCAATCATTTCAGAACTTACTGAAATTAGTGAAATTTGGCAAAAAACCGACCATCCAATCAATTAATTTTAATAAATTGCGTAATTTATCCTTTGAAAGCCCACGGCAATTTCAATATAATCGTTTTTTTAACCTAATAAAAGGAGAGACATGAAATATTCAATCTTGAGCGACAAACTTAGCAACTCGCCAACGCTGGCTATCTCCGCGAAAGCCAAGAAGTTAGCCTCCGAGGGCCTCGATGTCATTAGCTTCTCCGCCGGTCAGCCGGATTTCGAGACGCCCGCGCCCGCGAAGGCCGCGGGGATTGAGGCTATCGAGAATAACATCACTGGATATACCGCAAGTAGCGGCACGCCTAGGCTTCGCGAGCTTGTCGCGCGCTGGATGAGCCGCGAGATAGGCGTCGAATATAAACCGAATCAGGTAATCGTTTCATCGGGCGCGAAATTCGCCATAGCCGCGTCGATTCTCGCAACCGTCGAGGCGGGCGACGAGGTGATATTCACAGCGCCTTACTGGGTAAGCTATCCCGACATGGTGAAGCTCTCCGGCGCCGAGCCGGTCATAGTCGAGACGCATCGCGAGGAGGGTTTTAAGCTCACGCCCGACGCGCTGGAATCTGCGATTACGCCCAAAACGCGCATGGTTCTGCTTAACTCGCCGAGCAACCCTACGGGCGCGGTCTATTCCGAGGCGGAGATTCGCGCGCTGGCCGATGTTCTCGCGAAATATCCCGAGATATGGATTCTCAGCGACGAGATTTACAGCCGATTGGTTTTCGACGGCAAGCCCCATGTGTCGATAGCCGCCGTCTCGCCGGAGCTTGCCGAGAGGACTATCGTCGTTAACGGCGTCAGCAAAGCGTTTGCGATGACCGGCTGGCGCATAGGCTGGGCGGCGGGGCCGGCGGAACTAATCGCCCGTGCGGGCAAGATTCAGAGCCACACGACGAGCTGTCCATCGAGCATCAGCCAGCATGCCGCCGAGAAGGCACTAACTGCCGACGATTCGTTCATGGAAGACTGGTGCGCCCAATACGAAAGGCGCAGAGACCTCTTCGCGAAATTGCTCGAGACCATCCCCGGAATCGAGCCGTTTATCCCCGATGGCGCGTTCTATCTGTTCTGCAGTATTCGCCCTTGGATTGGTAAGACAAAGCCCGATGGCACGGCAATCTCGTCGTGCTTCGATGCGGCGGAATATCTTCTGGAAGACGCTCTCATAGCGGCCGTTCCGGGCGGGGCGTTCGGCGCGGGGGGGAACATTCGCTTCTCCTTCGCATGTAGCGAAAAAGACATTGAGCGCGGTGTCCCGCGAATTGCCGAGGCGATTAGGAAGTTGAAGTAAAAATGCCTACTTACGAATACAAGTGCAAAGTCTGCGGCCATCGTTTCGAGGAATTCCAGAAGATGTCCGATGAGCCTCTGCGCGAGTGCCCCAAATGCTCATGCGAGGTCGAGAGGCTTATTCACGGAGGCTCCGGCGTGATTTTCAAGGGTGGCGGCTGGTATGTGACGGAATACGGCAAGGGCAAATCGTCCGCTTCCGTCGGCGCAAAAGGCTCCGAGCCTTCGGACTCAAAGGCAGACGAGAAGCCCGAAGAAAAGCCTCCCAAAGAGAAAGACAAGCCCGCGGTCAAGGAGGATTAGCTTGGACTGGAAACTTTTTTTGACCGCGTTCGGGACGATTTTCCTCGCCGAGCTTGGCGATAAAACGCAACTGGCGACATTGCTCTATGCAAGCAAATCTCCACGCCCTATGATGATCTTCGTTGCATCCGCATTGGCGTTGGTGTTGTCGTCGGCGTTAGCGGTGACGTTGGGGTTCGCATTGGGCAAGGTCATTCCGGCGAATGTTGTCTCGAAAATCGCCGGTGGTGGCTTCATCGTTATCGGGGTTCTGCTCGTGTTCGGCAAGTTTTAACGTGCATTGGGCAAGTTCGTGCCAAATCAGAGGATCATCCTGAACATGAAGAAGGCCATCGTGAAGAAGATGCCCGCGGTGAGGAGCTTTATCAGCGGCGTGTTCTTCTTGAGGAATTTCGACAACTGCTCGCTCGTTGCCCCGAAGAAAACTACTGCGAAAACGACAATCAGCGGCAGGATGAACATTAGATTATATAGCACGAGGAAGAGATACGCCCGCACTCTCAGTCCGGGCGCGCTCATGACATAAACGATTGTCGGGAGATAGACCTGCCCGGTGCATGCCAGCTCCAGAAGGCTAATGAAGAAGCCCGTCGTGGCCGCGGCGATAATGATGTTCCTATGTGCGCTCGGTTCGTTCTCCTTGATAATCACTCTTTGGACGCGCTTTTTCAGCTTGTCGGGAAGCTGAAGCACCATGCCGTCATATTTGCCTCGGAGGCTCCGGGCGAAGTCGTAAATTGACAAAAGTCCCAAAATCACGACTACGACACTCATGACAATATAGACCCATCTCGCGAAGACTTGGAGGAACGGCAAGGCTTGCAAAAATCTCATAAATCCTGCGCCGACAATGAGATAGGTTAAGAAAACCGAAACGGTGAACGCTACGCCGACCCAGAATATCTCCCTGCGCTTGCGCTTGACAACCGTGAGAAAAGTGATGAAGAAGATTATCGCGCCGAAAGCGCACGGGTTCAGGCCATCGAGGAGGCCCGCGATGAACACGGGAAGCGCTTCGAACTGTGTAAATCGTTCGAGGATGGTTCTATGCGCTGATTCGAGTTCCTCATCGGTGAAAACCCAAACTGTATCGGTGGCGGGGATTTTTTCGAGGCGAAGAATCTGCTCTTCGAGCGAGCGATAGTTGATTTGTCCGGCGATAAGCGCCGTGTCCGCAAAGAATACCGCAGGTGCGACGAGATGGAACCTCTCTTCGACATTTAGGCGAATCGCGAGTGCCTCGGCGTATTGCTTGGCCTTTCCCTCTTCGATGTTCCACTCGCGGATTTTGAGGTTGGGAAAGCGCTCGCGCAATGCTCGAAGGTCATATGTGATCCTTGAGCATTCCGGACAACCCTGTTCCCAAAAATATGCCATGAAGACCGGATAAACTGCATTTTCATCTTGGGCTTCAAGCGATTCGATTGGCTTGTCTTCGGAGGTTTGCGGCGATTCGTCTTCGGGGGAATCTTCCGCCAGAGTGGCCGACTCGAGAAGCTCGACAAGATATGGCTTGAAATCCTCCTCGCCGCCAAAAACCCTGTCGCCGATGAACACGACCGGTATGTCGTTGCCCGCCTGTCCGGTGCGCTCCTCCATCTCGATGAGCTTATCGAAGTTTTCGGGATGATCTTCTATCTCGTATTCGATGACCTCGAGAACGCCGAAGTATTGTTCTGCGAGGGGCGTGAGTATCTCCGCGCGAACAACCGCGCAATGGTCGCAACTTTTTGCGTAAAAATAATGTAGTGTGACGTCCGCGCCAACGAGAAGAGAGGCGAGGGCGATTATTAAACACAATATCGCTAATTGCTTACGCATCAAGTGGTTCTACTGGAATATCGCACCTCATACGCTACCTGTTTGGATGCGATTAGTGTTGTATTCAAGGGGATTAAACTCTCGCAAATCAGCCCTATTTCGGCCCGGCGCCCTTGACGGGGATTGTGAAGCGAAATTGGCTTTCGGCGCCTTCTGCTTCTATCGTGAATGAGGATTTGATATATTCCTCAGAATAATCATAGTCATCGCGAATGCTGACCTCAATCGTGGTTTTCTTGCCGGCTTTCAGCTTATTATCCTTGATATTAGGTTCCTCGAGGACATCGAGCGTCCATTGGACGAGTTTCAGCTCATAGTCATTTTCCGAGTTATTTTCCACGGTGAAGGTCATCTTTTTCGGCGGAGATTTGCCTTTTTCAATTTCAAGGCCGAACGGTTCTACATTGAAGAGGAATCCGGTGTGGTCCATATTCGCCGTGAATGTGGCGCGGATGCTCCGATTGATGGGGTCGTTCGATGAGACTATAGTTCCCAAGGATACGCGGCGATTGTATCTCGTGCTGTTGAAAATGACCGTCACTTCGGTTTCTTCGCCGGGGGCAAGTTCGGATTTTTTCAGCGGGGCGTTGGTGCAACCGCAGGTCGTGCGGACGCGCTCGATGATGAGGTCGCCATCGCCCTCGTTGCGAACAACGAACGGATGAATGAGGAAGAAGCCTTCGGGCGCGTATCCAAAATCGAAGCTCTGCTCGGGGAAAACGATTTTTGGGTGCGGTCCCGCTTGGATTTCTTGGTCTTGGGCTATTGCCGAAAGACCAATGCACAGGCCGATAACCAGCAGTGCAGTAGAGATGTATTTGAACATTTCAACCACCTTGAAGTTAAATGTGAATTGCGTCGCCTGCGCCGTCGAGGGCGGATTCTTTGAGAATCTCCCCGAAAGTCGGGTGCGCAACGATAGTTTCTCTCCAGTCGTCGATGGTGAGTTTCCGCGCGACTGTCAATCCCGCCGCGCAAACCATCTCCGATGCTTGTTTTCCTGCAATATGTATGCCAACGATTCTTCCGTTTTTTTCGGCAATCACTTTCGAGAAGCCATCGGCGGCGGAAGCCGTTTTCGCCCTTCCGCTTGCCTGATATGGAAATTTGCCGACGAGGATATCGCCGAAACGTGCTCTGGCCTCCGGCTCGGTAAGTCCGACCGTGCCGACTTCGATAGCCGTGAAGAAGGCTCCGGGGACGGCGTCATAGTCGAGCTTTATGGCGGCGCCCATCATG
>OMKS01002801.1_pt1 | contig 14265 bp, 8 predicted proteins | sample 1674721 | NCBI WGS metagenome assembly OMKS01 (sample SAMN06264996, study PRJEB25208) | sediment metagenome | isolation source: hot spring sediment | place: USA: California | collected 2014-09-02 | reverse complement strand
AGTACGGTCTCGTGGGCTCGGAGATGTGTATAAGAGACAGTGAGGATAACGTGGAAGTGCTGGTGTACCCGCGGATACGATCGGCGCGGTTGAACGCGCTTGAAAAGGCCTCGATGAACCAGTTCGTGCCGTCCCGCGTTCAGGGTGAAGGCGATGAATATTTCGCGCTGCGCGAATATGTCCGGGGCGATGATTTGCGGCTGGTGGTATGGCGGGTGAGCGCACGGCTGGGCGTTTGGATGGTGCGCGAAATGGGCGTGGGCAATTCGCGGATAATCACCTTTGTGTTGGATACGCGCCGCGTGGCCGCCCCCGATTTCGACGAACAGTTCGAAGAGGCCGTCGAAATCGCCGCGTCATTGATGATTACGCTGTTGAACCGGCAGTATCATGTGGGACTTTTCGCGCCCGACGCGGAAGTTCCCACCGGCCGCGGGCCGGGACAGGAACGCCGCATTCTGGATTGCCTGGCGCGCATTATGCCTGTGGACGCCGCCGCACATTCGGATTTCGAGGCGCGGGCGCGGCGCAAGGCGGGCGAACAATCGCGGCTGGTGTGCCTATCCGCGAATCCGGCGCGGTGGGGCGAGGGCAATTGGCTGGACGGTATTCCCGCCGTAGACCCGGGAGCGGTGGTATATGGATAACCGGCTTTCCCTGGTAGTGCGTTTATCCACGGCGCTTCTGGTCTTTTCCGGTTACCTTGCGCTGGCGTCCGTTCTCCAATATGGGCCGGGATTTCTGCTGCTGCCCCTGATTGCGCTGCCGTTGTCGCCGATATGCGGCCGGCTTGAAGAGCGCGCCTATGCATGGCGCGTGATGCGGCGCGTGGCGGCCATTGTTTACATGTGCTTCATTCCCTTCAGCCTTTCCGTGCTCGGGTTGATGGACGCCGTCGTCGCGCTGGTGATTTTCATACAAGTCTATCTGCTGCTTGGCCAAAAAAGCGAGCGCGTCTATTACGAAATATATTTGATGTCGTTTTTCCTTTTGCTTGCGGCGGTGGTGCAATCGCCGGAACCGCTTATCGCCATTGCGCTGCTGCTCTTTGGCGTAAGCGCCGTATGGGCTTTCACTTCGTTGCGCCTGTACAGCGAGACCCGTCGCAATCCCGCAAAAGGACTGCCGGAAGTGCGCCCGTTGCGCGCGGCGGGCGCGGCCTTTCGCCCCGGAAACGTGTTTGATCGCGGACTTGTCTTATCCCTGTCGGCGCTGTCCCTGCTGACGATTGCGCTGACCGTGGTGGTGTTCTTGTTTACGCCGCGGGTGGAGGCCGGCTGGCTGGGGCGCCGTGACGCGCGTCAGGCGGTAACAGGGCTTTCGGAGACGGTCCGGCTCACGGGCGGCGCAAGCATCACGGAAGATCAGACCGTGGTCATGCATGTTCGCTTTCCCGAAGAGCCGGACGGCGTGTTCCTTCCCGGTGGCGCTTTATATTGGCGTGTAACGACGCTTTCCCGGTTTTCCGGCGACGAGTGGTCGCGTCGCGGGTTGAATCATCATTATGAGCCGGGAGTTGACAGGATTTTCGGCCGTTCCTCGCGAATGAATATGCATACGGACGGCCTGGAGGAAGGTCGCCGCCGCCGGGAAAACTCGCGGGTGGTTCAGCAGGTCATTTACATGGATGAGGTTCCACAACAAGGTGTGCCGGTTCTTGATTTGCCCCAGGGGGTGCGCATCTTGGGCGATCCCTCGAACATGCAGGTGTCTTGGGACGGAAACGGCGATTTTACAATACAACTGCAAACGCGCGGCTCGCGCAGGCTCCAATACGAGGCCTATTCGGAAATTGTGGAGAGGGAACCGGCGGCGCTGCGCCGCGCGCCGTTCGATTACGAGTTTATGGACGCGCGGGATTACAGCCTGCTTACGTACCAGGAATTGCTGCCCGAAACACGGCGGCTTGCACGCGACCTGACGGCGGCTTATCCGGCGGCTTACGACAAGATAACGGCGTTAAATGACTATCTGGGTGGCGAGATGTTCGCCTACACGCTGGATGTGCCGCCGCTGCCGGCGCAAAACGGAATGGACGCTTTCATTAACGAGATTCGGCGCGGCCACTGCGAACTCTTTGCGTCGGCATTGGCGCTGATGACGCGGAGCCTCGGCATTCCGGCGCGTGTGGTCAGCGGATACCGCGGCGGCGAATACATCCCGGACGACCAAGCGTATCTTGTGCGCGCCAGCATGTCGCATCTGTGGGTCGAGGCGTTGTTTCCCGGCCAAGGATGGGTCCGTTTTGACCCGTCACCGCGGTCGGAGGCGGCCCCGACCGGGCTGCAGCAGATGCAAATGGCGTGGTCGCTTTATCTGTTGCGCGCCAAAATGTTCTGGTTCCAGCAGGTAGTCGGCTTCCAGGGGCGAATCAGGCTCGATCAACTCGGCTGGCCCTGGCAACGCAAACTGCGGGCATCGCCCGCAGCGCGCCCGCAACGCGACGCGACCCAAACGGAGGATGAATCCTATCAGCCCCGCAATTATGAGGCGTTGTTGCGTCATCCGGCGTTGCGCGTTGCGGCCATAGCGGCCTGCTTGGCGGGCGCCATATTCCTCTGGCGACGATGGCATAAACGAGCGTCCGAGGCTGTCAAACTCAACCGGGACCAAAAGCGGATGAGGCGCTTGTACATGCGCTTTTTGCGGGCGGCGTCCGCCTTGGGCATTGACTGTGTAAACAAAACCTCCGGTGAAATCCGGCGGGAGCTGTTGCGGCGCGGTCTTTCCGAAACAACATCGCTGGAGGAATTCATCCTTTCTTACAATAGCGTGCGTTTCGGCGGGCGTCCGTTAACGCGCGAACAACAAACCGCATTTAAGCGGCAGCTGCGGCGGCTTCGTTCCCGCACACTGTAACGGGCGTTGCGCGGCAAACCTGCCGATTCGTTCCCGTCGTTTTGCGCTGGATTTTACTCAGGATGGTGATATACACTTATGGTCATTATGGAGCCTGTCAGGCGGCGGCAGAAATCCGGCTGGGTGGCATGAACGGGGTAACCGGCTGATCTGTTGCGCTTATCCGACGACGTGATAGATTCGGAAACGGAAGCCCGCCTGCAAGGACCGTTGCATCGTTTCGTTTATTCCAAGCACTGTCTTTGGGAGTAGTGTAAATGAGTTTGAATCTTGCTGATGCGCTTGAAATTGCCGCCGAGAAGCGGCCTGACTCGGAGGCGCTTGTCTTCGATGATACGCGCATGACCTTTGCGCAAGTTGCCAAAGCGGCGCGGCGTCTTGCCGCCGCATTGCATGAACGCGGCGTCGGGCCGGGCGATAAAGTGGCCTTTCTCATTCCGAACACCCCGCATTTCCCCATAATTCTGTACGGCGTCCTGTATACGGGCGCCACCGCGGTTCCCATGAACGTGCTGCTGCAATGGCGTGAAATATCGTATCAGTTGGAGGAAGCGGACGTAACAACGCTGTTCGCGTTCGGACCCCTTCAAGAACAGGCCGTCCGCGCGTTTCAGGCGTCCCCGAAATGTCGCCGGCTTTTCGTGGTCGAGCCCGGCACAACGCCTTCATCCCCCGAAACAGGGGAATCCTTTCTAAAAATGATGGCGTCCGGCAGCCCCGACTTCGAGCCGTATCGCACCAATCCGGACGACACCGCGGAGATTTTGTTTACGTCCGCGTACGGCGGCAAACCGTTGGGCACCGAACTGACCCACTTCAATTTGTTTCAAAACGCGCTTATTTCCCAGGCGTTTGTGCAGCAATTCACGTCGGAAGACGTGTGCCTCTGTGCGTTGCCGCTGTTCCATTCGTTCGGGCAGACGGCCATGCTGAACGCGCCGCTGCTGGGCACAAGCAAAGTGATTCTCATGCCGCGTTTTGAGACGCACAAGGTGTTTGAGATTATTGCGCGCGAGCGGGTCACCCTTTTCGGCGTTGTGCCGAGCATGGCGCATTTCATGATTCATTACAAGCCGTCCGAACATTTCGACCTCTCTTCGATACGGGCGTTGGACGTGGGCGGTTCGGCCCTTCCCCTTGAAACGCATGAGGCGTTCCTCGAACGCTTCAATATCCCGCTGCTGCAGGGCTACGGATTGACCGAAACAAGCCCTGTGGTGGCGTACAATGTGGATGAAGCGACCAATCGCCCCGGTTCGGTGGGCAAACCCATTTTCCATTGTCAGGTGCGCATACGGCGCGCGGATGATTCATTTGCCGCTCCGGGCGAGGCGGGGGAAATTGTTGTGCGCGGCCATAACGTCATGAAGGGCTATTACAAAAAACCGGCGGAAACCGCCGACGCGCTGCGGGACGGCTGGATGCATACGGGCGATTTGGGTTACTTGGACGAAGACGGCTACCTCTATCTTACGGGCTTGAAAAAGGACCTGATTATTCGCGCCGGCATGAACATTTATCCCCGTGAAATCGAGGAAATTCTGCTGCTGCATCCCGATGTTGAAGAAGCGGCGGTGATCGGCGTTCCCGAACATGTTCGCGGCGAGGAGGTGTGCGCCGTGCTCGTTTCATCGTCCCAAACGCCCCCTGATGAAAAGGCGTTGCGCGCCCACTGCTTTGAATACCTGGCGCAGTTCAAGTGTCCGCGCAAATTTGAGTTCATCCATGCGCTGCCCCGCACAAATTCAGGTACAATAGATAAGAGCGCGCTGCGCAGACAATTCTCACGCCGACATACGTAACGGATGGCACAAGAAGGCATCATGACGACATTGCTGGATTCCATAAAAAGTCCCGAAGATATCAAGGCCTTTTCAATGGAGCAGCTCGAGGCGCTTGTCCTCGAGTTGCGCGGGCGTATCATCGAAACCGTCACGCGCAACGGCGGCCATCTGTCTTCTCCGTTGGGAGTGATTGAATTGACGGTGGCGCTGCATCGCGTTTTCGATGTTCCCAAAGACAAATTGATCTGGGATGTGGGACATCAGTGTTACGCTCACAAGCTGCTGACGGGACGGGCCGACAGATTTGACTCGTTGCGCAAGAAAGACGGGATCAGCGGCTATCCCAAGATGTCCGAGAGTGTTTATGACTGCTTTGGCACAGGCCACAGTTCCACCTCGATATCGGCGGCGGTCGGCATGGCAATCGCCCGCGACAGGCTGGGATTCTCCCATCACGTGGTGAGTCTGATTGGCGATGGCGCCATGACCGGGGGCATGGCCTTCGAGGCGTTGAACCACGCCGGGCATCTTGGCTTGAACATGCTGGTCATTTTGAATGACAACGAAATGTCCATCTCCCGCAATGTGGGCGCGCTGGCGCGATATTTCAACCGCTTGATTACGGCAAAGCCGTACAAACGCGCCAAACAGGATGTGGGCAGTTACGTGAAGACGCTTGTCGGGAACCGCATGACCCGCGCCATTCAGGATATCGAGAAATCCGTCAAGGGCTTCATTACCAAGGGCGGCTTGTTCCAGGAACTGGGCTTTAACTACATTGGCCCCGTGGACGGCCATGACCTGCCGCTGCTTATCGAAGTATTGTCCCGGGTGAAAGAGATGCAAGGCCCCATTTTTCTTCACTGCACCACCGAGAAGGGCAAGGGACTCAAGGCGGCGGAGGAGGACCCGCAGGCGTATCACGGCGTCAAGGCGCTTCCGGCCAAAGGCGACGCGGGCGAAGGCGATCCCGTGCCCGCGAAGGTGGAGCCGCCGCCGCTGCGGTCCGCAACTTTCACCGAGGCGTTCGCCGAGGCGCTTGTGGCGCATGGCCGGAAAGACTCCCGCATCATCGCCATTACCGCGGCCATGCCCACGGGCACGGGCTTGACCTGCTTCGAGCGCGAATTTCCCGACCGCTTTTTTGACGTCGGCATCTGCGAGCAACATGCCGTCACCCTTGCTGCGGGGCTTGCCGCCGAAGGGCTGAAGCCGGTCGTCGCCATTTACTCCACATTCCTGCAACGCGGCTATGATCAGATTGTCCATGACGTGTGTCTGCAGGGACTGCCGGTCGTGTTTGCCATTGACAGGGCCGGCATGGTTGGTGAAGACAGCCCCACGCAAAACGGCGCCTTTGATCTCTCGTTCCTGCGCGCCACACCCAACCTGCGGCTGCTGGCGCCGCGAGATGACATTGACACGGCGCTCATGCTCGAGTGGGCCTTGTCGCTGCGGGAGCCGGTCGCGCTGCGTTATGCGCGCGACGCCGCAACCACCATCGGAAGCGCTGCCATCCGCGATGTTGCGCATGCGGAAACATTGCGCGAGGGCGACGACCTCGTCTTTCTTACGGTGGGCCCCTGCGCGGCGGCGGCGCTTGCGGCGGCGGAGCGGCTTGCCTGCGAAGGAACGGCGGCGGCGGTGGTGGACGCGCGTTCCGTCAAGCCCCTTGACACGGCCATGCTGGACGCCCTGCGACATAAACCAATCATTACCGTCGAGGAAAACGCCCTCGCCGGCGGTTTTGGAAGCGCGGCGCTTGAATATTTTGAACAGTCGGAGCAAACGCCGGGGCCGGTCTTGTGCCGCATGGGATTTGACGATGTTTTCTATGAACACGCCACCCGACGGGAACAGCTTGCCATGTGCAATCTCGACGCCGACGGGCTGTATGACTGTGCGAAGCACATGCTTGCGCGCCTGCAGGAGACCTATACCAAATAGGCGCGCCAACGAAGTTGTTTTTCTCGGAAATTCGACAACGAATGAACTACAACGGCGCGGGGATGAATTGCGCCCCTACATAATGTCCCTTTGCGCCCGCACATGAAAGGAACTTTGTTATGACACCTATTTCGCGGCGGAATTTTCTCGGCTGCGCGGCGGGCGCGGTTGCGGCGACCGCCTTCGCTCCCGGAAGCGTTGCTGCCGTTTCGGCTTTGCCACGGGCAACCGACACGCGCGCTCTGGGCAGGACGGGGATTCAATGCTCATGGCTGGGCATGGGCACCGGCATACGGGGAAGCGGCCCGGGCATCACCGATTTAACACTGAATCTGTCCGGAAACCAGATTGTGGATTTGCTGGAGTATGCTTATGCGCAGGGGATCAGTTATTTTGATTTGGCTGATCGGTATGGCTCGCACAACCATATGCGCCTCGCGTTGCGCCGTTCCATCCCCCGCGACAAGGTTATGATATTAAGTAAGGTGTGGTCGCGCAAGGCGGAACGGGTCAAGAAAGACCTGGAGCGTTTCAAAGAGGAACTGCAAACGGATTATATAGACGTGGCGCTTATGCACTGTGTGCGTCAGGGTGAAGAGGATTGGCCGGAAACGCTCAGACCCGCCATGGACGTGCTTGAAGACGCCAAGGCAAAAGGGTTCATCCGGGCGCACGGCGTGTCGTGTCATGTGTTGCCCGCGCTGGAACGGGTTCCCGACGAGCCTTGGTGCGATGTGGCGCTGGTTCGGATTAACCCGTTTAACAGCCACATGGACGGACCCGTGGAAAAAGTCGTGCCCGTCATCCGAAAAATTCACGACGCAGGCAAAGGCGTGCTCGGCATGAAAATTCTGGGCGAAGGGGCGCCGGAGGTGGTGGCAAACATGGATGAGTCGCTGACGTTTGCCGGAAGCCTGGGAACGTTGGACGCCATGACCATTGGCTTCATGAGCGGGAGGCAGATTGACGAGGTAATGGCGCGTATCAACGCCGCGGCGGAAGTTTGAAGCCCATCGGCGGTCCCCTTCAGCCGTTGAGAATGGTTCGGACTTTATCGGCAAGTTCTTGGGGCGTAAACGGCTTGCTGACGAAATGGGGCGCAGATTCGCAAACACCTGCGAGAACGCCTCCGTCATAGCCGGACATAAACAGCACGCGCAAATCCGGCAGGTGTTGCCATATCTTTTTTGCCAGACGGTCCCCGTTCATCTCCGGCATGAAAATGTCCGTAATGAGCAGGTGTATCTTGTCGCCGCACAGGCGCGCGGTAGCCAACGCTTCCCGGGCGCTTTCATAAGGCAGCACGGCATACCCCAGCCGGTTCAACACGCGCGCGGTCGTGTTGAGAACGACAGGGTCGTCCTCCACAAGAAGAATGGTTTCATGGGCGGGGCGGGCGCCGCCGGCGTTTTGTCTCTCAGTTTGCGTTTCCACGGAAATATACCTTGGCGCAAGTATAGCATGAACGGTTTGCGGTGTTCTCTTTTTGCGCGGGCGGAGGTTGTTTGATGTTGCGTGAAAAAACGCCGTGAATGAGGGGCCGGGTTATGATTCAGGGGGCGTGACGCGCCACGTGTCCCCTTCATTTGTGATGTTCATGGCGGCGCGCATATCAGGCGCGTCGAGCGCGCCGGTTGCGCCTGTCCACGGGCAGTTGACCACGGGCACGGCGCCGGTTTCGGACTCTATGATCACGAAGGCCGTTTCACCGTTGCGGCGTTCAGCGGAGACAAGAAACGCGCCGACGGCGCGAAGTCTTTTGAAGGATACGTCCCGCCATGCGTCGGGAATGGCGGGAAACACGTGTATGACGCCGGTGTGGCTTTGCAGCAACATTTCGTTGAGTCCGGCGGCATAGGCGAAGTTGCCTTCAAGGGTGAACGGCCGATAAGTGAATTTGGAATGCCCTTCGCCGCTCTGGTCGCCGTTGCAGTGGAAACTGCTGCGCAGCACGAAAGCGCGCGCGAACAGTTCCAGCGCGTCCGCCGCCGCCTCGCCGTCACCGGCGCGCGCCGCCACCGACGCGAGCCACGCGAAGCTATACCCTGTCCACCAGTCCGTGCCCAACCGTCGCAATTCGTCAAAGGTTGCCGCCACGATGCGCGCTTCTTCTTCGCCGCGGCTGCGGTCAATCAGGCCCAGGGGATGTATCGCCATGAGATGTGAAAAGTGGCGGTGGGACGCCTCGAGGGGATACCCTTCCGCGACCAGCAACGCGCCGTTGGCCGCCGTTGCCAGCGGCGGCATTTCCGCCAGCGCGCTACGCCAGCGGCCCGCTTCATCGTCTTTGCCCAGCTCCTGCGCCAGTTCCGCCGTCTTCTCAAAGGTCCAGCGTATCAGCGCGTTGTCATAATTGGTGATGGACGGGAACCATGCGTTGGGCTTGTTGTCGTTGATTTCCGGAGACGAGCTCAACGGCAATGTGCGCCGTCCCGCTTCGTCGCGCTCTCCGGTAACCGCTTCAAGGAACACGGCGCATTCCTCGAGCCACGGATAGGCGCGTTGCTCAAGAAATGCTCGGTCCCGGCTGTACTGCCAGTGCAGATAGAAATGGTGGGCGAGCCACGCCGCCGTGGTCGCGGAATGGGTGTACTGACGCCAGCCGCCGATCTGCTTCAGTTCGAGGTCGGTGGTCATGGGCGCGTTTAGTCCGGGCATCTCGAAGAACCGCTGCGTCCAGTCCCGCGCCGCGCCGCGATTGTCCCACAGCCAGTCAAGGAAGCCCAATCCAAGATCAAGGCGGTTGCCGCTGTAGCATGGCCAGTAACTCAGCTGCGTGTTCAGGTCATGATGGTAGTCCCCCTTCCACGGAGGCAGCTTTCCGTCGTCCGCCGTCCAAGGCCCTTGCAAGGTGATGGGCGGGGCGTCAGGCCGCGCCGCAGCGCCGAACTTATACATGTCGCGGTACCATTGCCGCTCGATGATTTCATTGGGCACACGCACCAGCGCCATGTCCCAGTATTCGCGCCACCACGCCTGATGGGACTTGCGCAATCCGGACAGGTCTTGCAGCGCGGCTTCGGCGCGGGAACGCGCCAGCGCGGCGGGATCGCCCTCTTCAAGACTCGACGCGATGCTCCATGTCGCCGTGAATCCGTCGTCGCGGTCCGCGCGGCACACATGCACGGCAAAGAAAAAATCGCCCCAGCCCTGCTGCGTGTACGCCATGTATCCCTCGCCGGACTGTTCCACCGGCGCGGGGTAACCCAACTGCGACAGTTCTCCCATCACAAAGCCTTTGGATGGACTGTCATCCTCCTTGCCGCCGAACGCGGGCGCGTTCAGGCGCAACGCCACGCCCGGCGCGTTGTACACCTCGATGATACCCACCGCTTCTGTTGCGTGAACCCAGACCCGCACCACGGCGCCGTTGTCAAAGGTTACCGCTGCCGTGCCGTTGACCAACGCGAGTTGCGCCCCCTTAAACGCGCCGTCGGGAACCACCAGTTCGATGCGCCCCGCCGGGATTTTGGTGGGCGCGGGCCGGTGATAAGGCGTTTCATACAACGCTATAAGTTCATCATAGCGCCCCTCCTTTTCCCACTGCCGCATCAGCAGGTACTTATAGTCTTCCCCGTAATATTCGGGCACGGGTCGCAAATCCCACAGGTCGGTCCGGTCGAGGGAGATGTTCAGCGGCTGCCCGTCGCCCCAGACCAGCGCGCCCAGCAAAGCGTTCCCCAGCGGCATCGCCTCGTCCCAGACCATTGCCGGCGTCTTATAATGCAGGTCGTGCTCCGGAAAAGACGCCGCGTCCGCAATCATCGCCGCCATCATACCCCCAAGAATGAACACATAATGCGTACAATCAATTGTGTTATTCATTTATGTGCTCCTTTTCAGCCGTAGCGGCGCCGTCTGACGGGACATCCCCGTTCTCTATGCTCGCGGCAAGGCGTCATCATAATACAAAGCGATTGGAAAATCAACTCGTAAGAAAGGGTTTCGCGCCAACCCGTCTCATCGTATTCCGTCGTTCGCGCCAATGCCTGCAATTGCGGAACCATTTACTCGATAGAGTCCAACAATGCCTTGGCCTGCCGGTTGGAAGGGCGCAGTTTGAGAAGCGTTTGCAGATGTTTTTTGGCGGCTTGACGTTTCTCCTGCTGAATAAGCACTGTTGCAAGATTGTAAAGCGCGGAGGCATTGTCGGGTTCGATTTCCAAGGTGCGTTCAAGATATTTTCGGGCTTCTTCAAAACGTTGCAAGCCCGCCAGCGCCGCGCCGTACTGGCTGATTACCTGGGCGTTGTCCGGTTGTTTCGCGACAATGGGCGCAAGCAAGTCCAGAGATTCCTGATGGCGCCCGAGGAGAAGCAACAACACCGCGTAGTTAAACGTGTAAATGCTGATTTGCGGTTCCAGTTCCATGGCGGCGCGCATGTGTTTTTCCGCTTCCTGGTGCCTTCCCTGATGCACACGAATATGGCCGAGATGATTGTGCGCTATGGCGTTTGTGTCGTTTGTGGCCGCAAGCGCGCGCCAGGCGAGGGTTTCCGAATCGCGCCAAAAGCCGCTCTGCCAGAAACACAACACCGCCAATATAAAGACCAACGAACCGATAATCTTCTTGTATCCGTCGGGCGCGCCGGCGGCGACCGCATCATTTTTCCCGGATTGCGCCGCGTTGGGGCAATATATTTCGTAAATAAGAAAGGCAACCATGAGATAAAGCCCTATGGCGGGCGCGTAAAGATAACGCAGGGCAATGGATTCCGAAGCAAACCGCACCAGACCGCACACGGGCAGCAGCGACAATACAAACCAGCCCCATCCGACGATCAGGTAGGGACGTCGCGCATGCAACAGCAGGGCGACGCCGGAAATCGCCGTCAACACCAATGCGGCGCCCAGAACGACGGGCGGCGTTATCCAGTCTGTTGAGGGAGAGTAGGCCGTGACATAACGAAACGGATAGAGGAGATGGAAAAGATACCGCACATAAGCGGTCAAGGCAAAACCCATGTTGTCCAGTGGCGACATAAGTGTGTTGCGGTCGAGCACGTTGAACTGGGTCTTGCCGAAAAAGGCAAAAAACACGCCCAGCCCCGTAAGCGCAAACCAGGGCGTCTTCTCCAATAGCAGCGGCAACGCCGCGCGCGCGGCGCCGCCAATCTTGAAGAAATTAATTTCAATGCGCCGCAACGGCCAGTAATCCAGCAGCAACAATAACGCGGGCAGCATTATTGCCCCCTGCTTGCTCATGACGGCCAGCAGCATGAAAACAAGAGAAGCCCCATAAGCGCCGTAGCCGCGCTTTGTCGCATAACGCCGATACGCCTCAATGCTGAGAAGCATAAAAAATGCGGGCATGATCTCGTTGCGCGCCACTATCCAGTTCACGGTCATCGCCTGCACCGGATGCGCCGTAAAAAGAAGCGCGACGGCAAGAGCAACCGGAAAATTATTAAGCAGCCGCTTCAGCGTCATAAACAAGGCGCAGGCGCACAGCAGATGCCAAAGCAGCGTCATAAGATGGAAACCGCCCGCCCAATCGCCGAACAACTCGCGGTCTATCATAAAACTGATGGTCGGCAACGGTTGATACAACCCGAAGTTCGGATTCGTCAACGCCCAGTATATATTTTTTAAGGAAAGCCCCGACATTACATGGGGGTTGTTGAAAATGATGTTTGGATCATCATAGAGAACGTAATCATACGTTGCGCATCGCCCGAAAACCGCGAGTCCCAGAATAATGACGCCCAGCAGGGCGAACACTTCGTTGAGATTCGTCTCACGGCCTGGTTCGACCGCGCATTTCGGCGGAGATTGCTGTGGTCTCTTCTGTTTTTTCGGCATTGCCACATTGTATTTCATAAGAATGGAACAAGGCAAAATATGACATGGATGCTTGAAAGCGCCTTCTGCCGCTTCGCCTCGAGCCCTTCTGAAAACCTGAAATTGCCGGGCGCGCCCGGCTCTCCATTGTCAAAACCCATGCCCTTTCTTATACAATTGCCGGAATGCGGCGCAATTGCAAAATGTTCCCGCTAGATACAGGAGTATAAGCATGACAGACAACAAACTTAGTCGTCGCGCTTTTCTCGCGGCAACCACAACAACGGCGCTGACGGGCGCGGCATGTTCCCTTTTCATCAAACCCACAAGCCCCGGCGTCGTGTTTATTGTCATAGACACCCTGCGCGCGGACCGGTTGGACGCCAAACTTCACAACCTGCCGGTCATGCCGGGACTTCACGCCTTGGCGGACAACGCCGTTTGCTGCGCCGAAGCCTATGTGCAGGAGACTTTTACCAAGCCGTCGGTGGCGTCCATGCTCACCTCGTTGTATCCCGAAGTGCATGGGGTCCGTTTTGGGATATTTACGCCGGGCGATATAGACAAAAGCAAAGACCCTCAAAGCATGTTGCACGTGGATGTGCTTTCCCGGGAACTGCCAAGCCTCCCGACCGTCCTGCGGCAGCACGGCTACGCAACCATAGGGGTGCAGACAAACATGCAGCTGCACGCCCACTCAGGATTTGCCAACGGCTTCGACCAGTATCACTACCTCGACAACGTGTCCGCTGATGTTGTGTCGCGCAAGGCCATTTCGGCGATCGAGCGCGTGAAGGAACCCTTTTTCCTTTACATTCATTACCTGGACCCCCACTGCCCGTACACGCCCCCGAAAGAAATCATACATACCTTCGGCGTGCCTGAAAAGCCTTCCGATAAGGACTTGGAACTGCTGCAAAATTATAATGAGTACTACTGGGACTTGGTGAGACACGGGCTGGGATTGAGCGAAGAGCGCGCCATAGGCAGGCTTGGCAGGAAAGGGCGCAATTTTCTTAAGTTCATGTACGATGGAGAGGCGCGATTTACCGACAGCGAGGTGGCGGGCCTTATTGCCTCGGTGCGCAAGCGGTTCCCGCGCAGTCTTATTGTTGTCACCTCGGATCATGGCGAAGAGTTTTGGGAACATGGAAGCATCGGACATACGAAAACCGCTTACAGAGAATTGGCTCATGTGCCGTTGATATTCGCAGCGCCCGGTCTGGCCGCCGCGAATATCAACGCGCCTGTTGAAAGTATTGACATCACGCCGACCATTGCGGCGTATCTCGACATCCCTCTGGAAAGCGGCTGGCAGGGCAGGAATCTTATCCCCCTGTTCACCGGAACCGGGCGACGGAAGCAAAAGTGCGTTTACACATCCGCGTTCGGCATGCAGCCGTGGGACAAGGTAAAGTGGCGCGCCGTTTACGACGGGGAGCATCGTTTGGTAAAGAATTTCAGCCAAATGAAAACGGAATTGTTTAACATAGCCAACGACCCATACGAGAAGAAGTCTCTGGCAGAAAAAGAACCGGGGCGGATAGAGGAATTGACGAAGGCCCTTGATGCCATCATCGAAGCCAATGAACGCCATCCCTTAAAGCAGGAAACGGTGGAAAAGGCAAGGGTTGAGGAAGGGACGATTGAGTCGCTGAAAGCGCTTGGATATCTGCAATAGAAACAGCGTGCGCCCCTCTTGCAAAAACAGGGACTGCCATGAAAACACCGTATGTTGTTCTCGCTTCACCGTGCCGAAGTGGCCAATCAAACCCAGCATACTGAAGCATGAACAATGTACATTCTCATCTTTTACGGGGGCGAGACGGGTCCGCCCCTGTTCCGTTCTTCACACAAAAAAGAATTGCGGGACCGCGGCAGGGGAAGGGGAGGGG
>OMKS01002800.1_pt1 | contig 14266 bp, 9 predicted proteins | sample 1674721 | NCBI WGS metagenome assembly OMKS01 (sample SAMN06264996, study PRJEB25208) | sediment metagenome | isolation source: hot spring sediment | place: USA: California | collected 2014-09-02 | reverse complement strand
ACGAGATCTAGTACGGTCTCGTGGGCTCGGAGATGTGTATAAGAGACAGGTGTAAAATAATAAAGTTTCATTGTGCATGTTGAACAGGGGCGCGTTGTTTTTTTTCTTGCGTCTTATTAGATGATTTTCTATATTTAAAAACCAATTTAACCGGACTGGTCATCTGCCAGAAATATTTAATCATTGATCTCAAATTAGGAGCAGAAAATTGAAAGTAAAAAAAATCAACCAAATACTGATACTGGTTCTGAGCGTGGCGCTGATGTGGAGTCTGCCGTCGATCGCAATTGATAAAGATGATATTCAACAAATACAACAGGCGATTCTGCAAAAAGGAGCGAACTGGACCGCCGGTGAAAGTTGGGTGACCCAATTGTCTCCGGAAGAGCAGCGGGAGCTGTGCGGCGATCTGTTTGTTACTCCTGATCCCGCTGACGCCAGAATGATTGAGCTGCCGAAAACTATTAAGCTTCCGGTTCTTTTTGACTGGCGTGACAACAACGGCAACTGGGTGACGCCGGTGACCAATCAGCTCGATTGCGGGAGCTGTTGGGCATTTTCAGCCGTGGCCCAGGTCGAATCGTGGTGGAAGATTGTCAATACCAATTTGGATTCCATGATCGATCTTTCAGAACAATTTGTTCTTTCCTGCAGTGATGGCACCTGTGGGGGATGGTACATCGGCGCAGCTTTGGACTTTATCAAAGAAAATGGTTTACCGCTGGAATCCTGTATGCCATACAAAGCTTCCGATGACGTTTTGTGCAGCTCAGTCTGTTCAGATTGGCAGGATCACGCGATAACCATTCCCGGTTGGGGGTACATTACAGCAGAAGAAGCCAATGTCGAAAACATCAAAAATGCTCTGCTGATACATCCGGTGTCAGCACGATATGACGTTTATGAAGATTTTATGTCATACCGCAGCGGCGTTTATCAACACGTATGGGGAGGTTTAATCGGCGGACATGCGGTTTTAATAGTCGGCTGGGATGACGCTAATGAATGCTGGATTGTTAAAAATAGCTGGGGACAAAACTGGGGGGAAAGCGGTTACTTTCGTATTAAATGGGGCGACAGCAATTTCGGCATCTGGTCGCCGTTCATTTGGGACGAATTCACGGGCGAGTCTGCGTTTAACATTGAAAAGCCCTTTTTTAATCTGTCATTAACCATCGGCGATTCCGTAACCCATGATGTGACCATATCAAACAGCGGGTCGCTTCCTCTGTTTTACGCGGCTATGAAATATCAGGTGGATCTGAATTTTCATCCGAGCAGCTATAATGCTTTTGATGGACTGTCGTGGTGGTGTGGCTCGCCGGCAATCAATGGTTACGGAGACCACTGGTTGGATTTTTTAGATACGCCTGAGTTGGATCTGTCCGGGACAAACGCGCCCAAACTAGAATTCCAGGTGAACTGGTCGATTGAAAATCCGAAAGGAGCAGAATCACCCTACGATGGCTGGGATGGCTGCAACGTGATGCTCTCTAATGATGGCGGAAATAGTTTTCAGGTGATCGAGCCGATCACGCCCGCCTACACCGTGCAAAGTCTGTGGAGCTTTGGCCATCCGGAACAGGGCTGGGATTATGGCCCGGGAATCGCCGGCTGGGCCGGATCCAGTAACGGATGGCAGCCGGCTGAGTTTGATCTCAGCGCTTACAAAAATGAAAAAATTATCATTCGCTTCGCCTTTGCGTCAGACCTCGCCTATAGTACCCCCGACGACCCAAACCTGAAGGGCTTTTTTGTGGATAATATTCTCGTTACCGACGGCACTTCGGTCATCTTTGAAAACAACGGCGATAATTATTATAACGACATGAAAGTTGACGGTTTCAGCAACCAGCGGCTTGTGGATTGGTTATCGTTGTCCCAAAGCGCCGGATTAATCCCGCCTCAGGACTCCGCCAGCATTTCCATTACGGTCAATACCCGGCAGTTATTGCCGGGTGATTACAATACCAAAATTGTTTTTTCATCAAACGATTCCACCGCAGGTCGAAAAGCCATTGCTTTAAATTTCAACCTGGCGCGCCCTGAACATGACATTGGTATCACGCAGGTATGGTTGCCCGGCGGTGCGATTCCCATCTTGTTCCCCATCGAACCTGGCGCTGAAATCGTTAATGCCGGATTAAATGATGAGGCTGATTTTACCGTGATTTGTCAGGTTGCGGATCAGGGACAGCCGATTTACAGCGATACCGTTTTTGTCGCCTCACTTTTGACGGATCAGTCAAAGGTGGTGACTTTTAAACCGCTGATGCTTTTCCAATCCGGAGAACTTGAATTTAACATCACACTGGAAAATCTGGTCGATGACTACAACGCATATAACAACAGCTATCGTTCTATCAGCCAGGTGAGCAATCTGGTGGATAATTTTGAATCTGCCACCGGTTTTTGGAAGTTCGAGGGTGGTTGGGGCATCACCAATCAACTGCAAGGTCGCAACAGCCAATATGCTGCCCATGTTAATAACGGGAACCTCCCCTATGAAAATAACATGAACGCAACCATGACTTTTATTCCGGGTTTTGATGTTTCAGCCGTCGATGAGCTGACGCTGACATTTTGGACCAGATACGTTACCGAAGCCGACAAAGATATCTGCTATGTTGAAGCCAGTGGAAATCAAACTACTTGGACTAAATTGGACTCACTGTCTGGATTTGGTTTTACAAACTGGAGTGAACGAATTATTCCACTTACAAACCTTGTCAAAGCCGGTTATCAGAAAGTATGGGTACGATTCCGCTTTGTCTCTAATGAAAGCATTGGCATGGCGGGCGTTTTGATAGATGATGTCTCGATCTATCCCGACGCAACTGTATCGGTAAAAAATCAATCCATGCTGGAACCTTTACTAGAGCAATGGCAACTGTTGCAGAACTACCCCAACCCATTTAACTTAAACACAACCTTTAGCTACAACATGGTGAAGTCCGGAGATGTCAAATTGTCGATTTACAACATTAATGGGAAGTTGGTACGCGACTTACTGCAGCAGAAACAATCTGCTGGCTTGCATTCGATAGATTGGGACGGCCGGGACAACAACGGTCAGCTTGTTGGAACCGGCATCTATTTGTACCGACTTGAAGTCAAGGGGAAATTTATGAGCAGCAAGAAAATGATACTCTTAAAATAATGTTTTAATAATTGAATCGCACCAATTATCTGTTATGATATTTGAGCGATCAGGTACAGTGTCAGGCTGTGCCTGGTCGCTTTTTTTTCGGGTGAAACCAAATAAAAGCTTATTGAACAATAGGGCAAGGGGGTGTCCAATTTATTGGTCTGAGGTAGTAACAAATTTGTTCATTTAAAGTAGTGACGAATTTATTCGTCAATCACTGTCCCGGAATTCATTGATTTACCGATCGCTGAGGTGTGTCGAAGCCGAGGCTTAACTGATCTCAAAATCTTTTGCTTGATTTTTTACGAAAAATTGTTTTTATTATGACAAAACTTTCATGAATTTTATTTCTCCATTAAACCTTTTATCAAGCAAAGATCTTAAAATTTGAGTCAAGTTTTTGACCATATCATAAAGAAACTTTGGACAGGATACACTGGATAAAAAAGATCGACAGGATTAGCTCTTATATGCTTTTATGCTTTCTGGCAATGTGAAGGGCTAGTTAATCCGATCAATAATCATCCTGCCAATCAATGAAATCCAGTCAGTCCTGTTAAATGTTTTAGATAAATTTTCCCTTGCCGGTTTGAGGCGAAGCTTCGCTAGTAATTAAACCCAAAAAATATGCATGCTTAACTGGCTGATCATACATCGTCGAACAATCCTCTCGATTCTGATCATCGTACCCCTCGGGTTTGCCACGAAATTTTATCGGGGTCCCGCGGCGGGCTGGGTCAACAATTCGCTGGGCGGTGTGTTATATGAAATGTTCTGGTGTCTGCTGCTGTTTCTGTTTTTCAGCCGTGCCAAACTCTGGAAAATTGTGTCGATCGTCTTTGGCATTACCTGTCTGCTGGAGCTGCTGCAACTGTGGAAGCCACCGTTGCTGGAGCTGATCCGGTCCAGTTTCATCGGCAGGACTTTGATCGGAAATTCGTTTGTGTATTCCGATTTTTTTTATTATATTATCGGCTGTGGGATTGGCTGGCTGTGGTTGTGGGCGCTTCAGCAAAAAAATTTTTCATCGCAGATGCGCCGCGAAGGCCAAAAAGAATTTTAAATAAATTTTCACCGCAAAGGCGCTGAGAACGCAAAGGAAATAATGAAATAAATCTTTGCGCCCGACTTTCGAGCAACTGGATGAAATTCAAAAAGTACATGTCATTGCGATCCCGCTTTAGCGGGAGAAGCAATCTCTTTAATTATAGTGAGTTATGTCAAAGATTGCGTAACCGATCACAGAGTATTTAAACACATTTAAAACTGTTGAAACAGTTTTCGTGGTCTGCCGTGTAATCCCTAAACACCATGATAAATCATGGTGTTTGTTCAAAAAAAAATTTGTAGCAACACCACAATTTATTGTGGTGAAATAATCATCTCAAAACAGCTCTTTTAACCGCTTCAGCGGTTTATATTCACTCACCCTGTGATCGATTACAAGATTGCTTCTCCCGCTGAAGCGCATAGGCGTTAAGTTAAAACGAGAATTGTTGAGTTGTCCCGAAGCATTTTTGGGAAGATTTATCTCGTGGGTTGAGAATTTGCTGACTATATTCGCGGTTTTAACCCTGAATATTTTAAAAAATCAGGGATTAAAACCTCGTAAAGGCATTTCAGACATTTAGAATCCTAAGGGTCGTGGCAATTCAAAAATTTTCATTAAATAAATGAACTTAGCTTGGCGCTAATGCGCTGAAGCGGGATCGCAAAGACATTAAAACTAAAAAAATTAAGGTTCATTGACATGTTGTGAAGGCGATGTGCTCCTTGCCTTACCAACATCTGAAGTTAAACGCACCGCTTAGCATTATCCTTGCAGTTGAAATACAGATGTCGCTGCTTGATAATCCAGGTGTATGAGGGCTGATAAAATTTTAAATTCGAGTTTCAATTTCTCTACTTTTCAGAAGGAACTCGATAACAATATTCAATTTCTCCATCTGTATCGGATAACTCGCATCATGGAGAAAAAAAGAACTGATACAACGAAAAGATACTCAAAAAATATGATTCAGCCGGCAACTTTTCGCCGGCAAAAGTTGTCTTTAAACTATGGCAAAGGAGATTGAAGATGAAACGAATTTTGATATTTGCGTTGATCTTTTTGCTGGTGTGTTCTACTGGTTTTGCGCAAGAGCTGACCGTGTTGGAAAATTCGGCTGTTGCGGAAAAGCTGAGGTTGTTTGAAATTTGGACACAATCCCAGATGGATTATTACAACCTGCCGGGACTGGCAATCGGTATTGTTTATGATCAGCAAATGGTATGGCAAAAAGGTTTTGGTTACGCTGACATTGAGAAAAAAACCGCGATGACGGCGCAGACTATTTTTCGGATAGCGTCGATCTCCAAGTTATTCACCAGCACAGCGATCATGCAGCTTCGCGACGCCGGAAAGTTAAGGCTCGATGATCCGATTACCAAATATTTGCCCTGGTTTCAAATCCGGCATCGGTTTCCCGATGCTCCGGAGATAACGGTTTGGCACATTTTAACGCACAGCTCCGGTCTTCCCCGGGAAGCGGCGTTCCCATATTGGACTGATCACCAATTTCCGAGCTTAGAGCAGATCAAGGAAAAATTGGTGGAGCAGGAGACAATTTTTCCTTCGGAGACCAAATGGAAGTATTCCAACCTGGCAATGGCGCTGTTGGGAGAAATTGTTGAAGCCGCTTCGGGCATTGATTATGAGTCGTATATTCGAAAAAACATCCTTGTTCCGTTGCAGATGAGCAGTACCAGTGTTTATTTAGCAGCAGATCAGAGAAAAGCTCTCGCAACCGGTTATGGTATTCGATTGCCCGATGGCACGCGCAAGATTATGCCGTTCACCGATGCCAAAGCCCTGACGCCAGCGGCAAATTTTTCGTCCACAATTGAGGACCTGGCAAAATTTGTAGCGCTGCAATTTACCGAGTACAATCAAATCAGTGGACGCCAGATACTCAAAGCCAGCACCTTGAAAGAAATGCAGCGCGTGCACTGGTTGCGACCGAGTTGGACCAGCGGTTGGGGACTGGGATTCAGCATTCGCAAATATGAAAAACGAACCCTGGTCGGGCATGGCGGCTGGGTTGGTGGCTACCGATCACAAATTTATTTCTGCCCCAAAGACAAAATTGGGGTGATTGTGTTTTGCAATGGCGAAGACGGCAGCCCGGCAAAATTCGCGTTGAAAGTTTTTGATATGGTTGTAGCTGAATTGTTGAATGTTTTAAAGGATGAACCCATTGCCGAAGAGTTTGACCCGGGCTGGGAAAAATTTGTCGGCAGATATCAGGACCCCTGGAATTGGGTCGAAGAGGTATTAATTGTAAATGATAAACTGATGCTGTACGGATTCAGCTACCCGCCGGATGAAAATCCCGAAGCGGCTCTGGTTGAGTTAACGCCGGAAGCTGAAAATACCTTTCGCATGACCGGCGCCAACGGCAACGGTGAAAAAGTTGTTTTTGAACTCGATGAACAGGGGAACGTCCTCTGGATTAAAAAGGGGGAAAATTATTTGTATCCGGTGAAAATCGGGCAGCATTGATAACAGCGATAAAAATTCCGGTTATCCCCAAAAAAATCAGGCTGATCGATGCGTTGTTGAATCAAAGGGGAATTCAAGCAGTGATACAAAGAGAAAATTATTCAGTCGATGTGGCTTCTAAAAACGATCTGGATTTTATTGTGGATTGCCAGTTGAAAATGGCGCTCGAGACCGAAGGTATTGAGCTGAATCCGGAGACTGTGATGCAGGGTGTGAAATATATTTTTACTCATCCGGACCGGGGATTTTATGTGATCTCCCGAAACCAACAACAACAACCCGCAGCTGTACTACTGGTGCTGAAAGAGTGGAGCGATTGGCGAAATGGTGATGTCTGGTGGATTCACAGCGTATATGTCAGCGCCGAATATCGTCGGAAAAGGTTGTTTACGAAAATGTTTCGCTTTCTCGAAAAGCTGGCTCAGGACAACAACATTCGCGGGTTACGACTCTATGTGGAAAAATCCAATCAACCGGCGCAGCGCGCTTATTCGGCTTTGGGTATGAGAAAAGATCGTTATGATTTGTTTGAGAAAATGTTTGTAAATTATTGATCAACGAGGAGAATAGAATCATGAACAAGGCATTAAAAAATATTGGTGTCTTTGTTATCGCGATTTCTTTGACTGCGGTGATTTTCTGGCTTGTTTTTTTGGATAAAGAATCTCAGGAAATCGTGTTGGAACATTCATTGAACATGCTCGGAAATAGGCTGTTAGCAATGGTTCCCGATGGAGCGGAAAAGGGCGGCGTCAAACAGATGTACGATAACTTTGTGAAACAAGCTTCTGCCCGCGAAGTCGAACCAGAGCAGGTGGAACAGGTCGCTGCGAGTATCCTGAATTTGAGCCAATTGGATACGGTTATTACGCCGGAGCAGGCAATGGCAGTGCTCAGATTTTCATTGGAAGCACCGGTGAAAATTGAAAGAATTGATCGTATGCATGAACCAATTCAAGGTGAAGCTGGCATTACAGCGGATTCTTCATCAATTTTTTCACCACGAGACGTTGCGGAGTTTCAGGAAAAATGGGAAAGTCTCGGAGAACGGATTCACCAAATGTATCAATTTAACCACGATGTTACTGACGCCATAAAAAATCAGGCGAAACAGATGCGGGAGAATCAGCTGCAACTGTTTTACCGGGTTGACGATGGTATGCGCGTCGTAATTGATCCACAACTGAAGGCACAATTGAATCTCAAAAAACATAAGCAATTATCGCGGAAAATTCGCCGGATGGAACAGCAGGAGCTTCTGCAATGGCGCGGTGATTTTCAAAAAGAGATGGAGCAGCTGCGTCGTGAGCTTCGATCCTTGAAACGGTTAAAGGCGCTGGAACAGCTTGAAAATCTAAAACATCTTGAAAATCTGCAAGCATTGAAAGCGCTGAACTCGCTGCGTGCGCTGGAGGCGTTGGAATCATTGAAATTCGTGCCGCCAATAATCAAGGTGGATTCAATCCGTGAAGCTGTCAGGCAAAGCCTCAAGGACGCAGGAATAAAAGTCGAAAATGAAAAATAACATGCAAGCAAACCAGCATCTGAAATCCGATTATGACAGAGGATGGTTGAACTAAACTCGATTAAAGGTGGTAAATGCGTTATCGAAATTTTATTGAGCTGATCTTCGTAGCCGGAATCGTTTTTTCAAGTGGGTTCTTTTTTTGTAAGGACAGTCCGTATCAACCGGAGCCGCCTGAGGATGGCGTTCGGGAGGTGATCATTCTTTACACCAACGACGAGCACGGCTGGATGGAGCCGACATCAACGCACGGCGGGGCAGCGGGAATGATGGGACTTTGGAAGCAGCGCGAGGGTTACTCCGCCGACGGACCGTATCTGATATTGAGCGGTGGAGACATGTGGACCGGCCCGGCAATTTCTACCTGGACCGCAGGCGAGTCCATGGTTCAGGTGATGAATGCCATGGGCTACAGCGCAGCCGCAATCGGAAATCATGAATTCGATTTCAAAGTTGACGGGTTAAATCGAAACCTGAGCCTGTCGCAATTTCCATATTTATCAGCCAACATTAAAACCAAATCCACCGGTGAGATTCCCGAGTTTGCAGAACCCTATTTAATCAAACAGGTTAACGATGTGAATGTCGGTATTATCGGATTAACCACCGTAACCACGCCCACCAGTACATTCCCGGATAATGTTCAGGATTATGACTTCATTGATTACGCTGAAGCGCTGGAGCAGGTCGTTCCCAGGGTCAAAGCAGATGGCGCAGAGTTAATTGTCGTTGCTGCCCATATATGCTCGTGGGAGATGAAAGCACTGGCTGCAAAAGCAAAATCACTCGGCGTCTCGATGATCGGCGGAGGCCACTGTACCGATACTATAAACATCAATGACAGCGGCGTGGCGCTGGTTCATAGCGGAAGGAATATGCAGCACTACGCACGGGTGCAGATTCAGTATGATACGGTTGGAGATACTTTGATCTCAATTTCACAGCAACTTGTCGAAAATAAAGGCGGAACAGCCGATGCTGAAATCGCCTCAATTGTCGCTTATTGGAGAGATCAGGTCGATGCGACGTTGTCAGAAGTGATTGGTTTCACCGAGAACGGAATTGGCTCCCGCAGTTGGGCAATGTATAATATGGTCACCGATTCCTGGCTGATTTCATATCCTGCTGCCCAAATTTCTTGCACCAATGCCGGGGGAATTCGACAGTCCATTCCATCGGGAGAGATTACGCTGGAAACAATAGTCAGTGTATTGCCTTTTGAAAACAGCATCGTGGAACTGGAGCTGACCGGAAGCCAGCTGATGGATGTGGTTTCGAGATTGATTTTTGGCGGAATGACCAGTGTCGGCGGCTATCGACTCACAGATGGAACGCCATTAGATCCTTCTCAAACGTATCGCGTTTTAACGATTGATTATTTGTATTCCAGACCCGATTACAATTTCCAGAATTATGATGAAACGCCCTATTACACCTCGATTCATTACCGGCAGCCGGTGATCGATTGGATCAAATCGTTGAACACCAGTCCGGAAAATCCGCTGGATCAATATCTGGATAATAATCCGAGATAAAGTTAGCGATTGATCAGCTAATCAAACAACGGAATTTTTTCGATAAGCTGACTCATTCGCTGCAAGGCAGAGCGCAAATAATCTTGAGGACAACCGAAGCCAATCCGAATATATCCATCCATTAAAAACTGTTCTCCGGGAATGATGAGCACACTTTTTTCTGTCCGCAACTTTAACGCCAACTCATTGGAGCTCATCGCCAGGTGGTGTTTGATCAAAGTGATGGCGCCGGCCTGTGGCGGGATGCATTCGAACACTGCCGGATGTTTTTGCATCCAAGCATTCAAAACAGCAAAATTTTTTTTCACGATATTTCTGCCGCGTGAGAGCAGATAAGCGCGTTTTTCCGGCTGTAAAGCGAGCTGCGCCAGTCGGTCGCTGATAGGATTGGGGCAAATGGTGGTGTAATCTTTGTAAGCCCATAACTCCTCAATCAGCGCAGGCGGAGCAACGATCCAACCGATGCGCAAGCCGGGCAAACCATAGGCTTTTGATAGCCCTCCGCTCACGATGACTTTTTCATATCGTCCCCAGAATGAAGCTGACAACACGCCTTCTGCTTCAGCGCCTCGATAAACCTCGTCGGAGAGAATCCAGGCGCCACTTTTTTGAGCCGTGGCGCATATTTTTTCAATTTCCTGTTCAGATAACAGAGCGCCAGTCGGATTATTTGGGTGGCAGATGGCGATCAGCTTTGTTTTTGGGGTGATGGCTGAATCAAATTCTGACCAGTCAACCTGCCAGCGTTTTTCCGTTGGTTTTAAATTGAACGGAACTACTCGGGCGCCAATTGAGCGGGCAATGCCCCATATCTGCATGTAATTTGGCAGCATGATAACAATTTCATCGCCGGGTTCCAGCAGCCGAAGCGTAATTAAAAAATTTGCCTCGGAACTGCCAGTAGTGACCAGTATGTTTTCGGCAGAAGCGCTAATATAGGTTGCTGCTATCAGCTCGCGCAATTCGTGCGAACCGTTGGTCTGGTTATACCCCAACGGTGTTTCCATGATTTTTGTAAATGAGCCGTTGGATATTAGCTCATTCAACTGTAACGGATGAATTCCGCTTTCTGACAGATTATAATCAACTATGTTTTCCCAGAGCGATTGATAACGTTCCATTTCAAATGGTAAAAAGCGCATTTTATAGCCTCAGTTGGTTGTAGCTATCGGTTTTATTTTTTCTAAAATAGAGATTCATTCGTTTAAAATCAAGCTCAAAATGATAAAATTCATGACCTCAGCTATTGTTGGAGACATAGACTGATGCCATCGCTTTGTAAGTAAAAATTGTTAATCATAGCGCAGTAAACTGCAATACAGGCATGTCATTGCGAGGAGCGAAGCGACGAAGCAATCTCTTAAATATTTGATAAGATTGCTTCGCTCCGCTCGCAATGACATGCTGACTAAAAACTTTTGCAAAAAAAACAAAGACTTTACTTGTAATACTATAGGGTGCTATATTCTAACATATTAACATCTATCAAATAATCAGCCTATCAAGCGATGGCATCAGTACGCCACAGCAAATTGGAGCGCGGTAGCTTTACAGGCGATCAATGAACCTTAGACTGCTCAGGCGATACCACCTCTATTCACCAAAAATTGAGATGCTGCTGTCCCCTAAAATAATCACTTGAATTTTTCAACGCTGTTTTGTATATTTTTTCAATTTAAAAATTCAATGAAAAATGGAGCGAAAATTGAAAATTAAATTAGACTATGGAATGAGCGGTATTTGGGTTGACATCCCGAAAAACAATCTGGTGAAAGTTTTAAAAATGAAATCGTCAACACCGTTACAAAATCCAATGGAGCAGGTTGCCCGTGCGTTAAAAACGCCGATAGGGTCGCCACCACTGGAACAGATAGCCAGCGGCAAAAAATCCGCTTGTGTTGTTATTTGTGACATCACCAGGCCCGTACCGAATACGATCCTGTTGCCGCCGATTCTGCGTACGCTGGAGCAAAGCGGAATCCGACACCAGCAAATCACCATTCTCATCGCTACCGGAATCCACCGACCCAACCCCGGCGATGAATTGATTGGGCTGGTCGGAGAGGAAATTGCAGCCAATTATCGCGTCGTCAACCACCGGGCAAGAGTCCGTGAGGAACAAACGTATCTCGGCAAAACCTCCCGCGGAACCGATGTGTTGATCGATTCTACCTACATCGACGCTGATCTAAAAATTACCACCGGATTTATCGAGCCGCATTTGATGGCAGGGTTTTCCGGTGGGCGAAAGTTGATCTGTCCGGGGATCGCAGCTCTGGATACAGTCAAAGTCATGCACAGCCCACAAATACTGGAACACCCCAATGCCCGCGAGGGGGTGATCGAGGGCAATCCTTTTCACGAAGAAGTTCTTGAGATAACCCGCATGGCCGGGATGGATTTTATGGTCAATGTTGCCCTCGACGAAAATCGAAACATGGTAGGTGTTTTTGCCGGCGATTATCTTGCAGCTCACCTGGAAGGCGTTCGCTTTGTCCGCGACCATGTGAGCGATTCTATCGCTGAACCGGTTGACATCGTGGTTACAACCTCAGCCGGCGCCCCGCTGGATGCCACATTTTATCAATCGGTCAAAGGGATGACCGCTGCGTTGCCCATTGTCAAACAGGGCGGTACGATCATCATTGCTGCAGAATGCAACGAAGGACTCGGCAGCCCGCAATTCAGTCAACTGGTGCGCGAAACCAGCCACATTGAAAAGTTTATGGAAAATATTATGCGCGACGATTATTTCGTGATTGACCAGTGGCAGTTTGAAGAGTTCGCCAAGGTGCTGCGGAAAGCTACCGTGATGTTGTACTCAGACCGGTTAGGTGAATCGGAAATTCCAAAGCGTCTGCTAACCAGAATTGAAACTGTCGAAACAGGAGTTCAACAGGCACTGGCATTACACGGCGCTGACGCGAAAATCGCGGTGATACCGAAGGGCCCTTATGTGTTGTCGGAAGTGGATTGTGGTTGATTGAGTCACCTGGTTTGAAATGATTTGAGCCGCAATTGCGCTTTGACGTCAATCCTGGAGATTTTTTCAATTCTGATCTTTGAGGGGTCTCAAAAGTATTTTTTTTGCCATAGAGCTTGCCTATATTAGCTTTGCTTGGCACACTCACATTATCACCTCTAACCCATTATAATCTAAATCAAAACAGAAAACCCAAACCATTCCCAATAAAAACATTCCGATTAAATACTACAACTTCAGAGCATTAACAGGGCTAATCCAAAAATTAGCGCTTCTTTTTTGGGCGCAACCTTAACTAACAAAAATTATATATTTTTCAAGCTGGCACACTGCTGGTTGATAAATTATCCGGCTTGCCCTAAGCCGCTTGCATTTAATTTAAAAATAGTTGTTGACATTTTTATTAAAAGTTTGTATTGTTAATCTACAAATACAATGAGATGAGAATTTTCTGAGTTCAAAAGAAGTCCTGTTACGTGAAACCGAAGAAGCCACTAACAAGCTTTTAGACAATCTTTGCCGGTGATTAGCATTTGCAACATTCAAGTCTGGTTCGTTGAAGCCGATTTGATGGTATTTTTTGGGCTTAACTCCAAATAAAATCCTAAATGTACTACCGGCAACAAAAATCATTATTCTATTGGAGGAGCAAACCATGGAAAAATCAAACCCATACGCAAAACAGGCAATTTTAGAAGTTGTTGAAAACCAGCTAAAGCAGAACGATCCTCCAGAGACGAGGGAAACTCTCAACAGGCTTATACAAGAGGGATATTCTGCGCCGGAAGCAAAGGAATTCATTGCAACTGTTTTGGTTGCTCATATGTTTGATATGCTGAAAAACAATCGTCCTTACGACAATTCAAAGTATATCAAAGACTTGGCGAACTTACCAAAACTTCCGTGGGATTAAAATAGATAATGGGACATTGGTGTCGAATATGTGATAATAATTTGCCAAATGAAAAGTTCTCCGGCAAAGGTCATAGGAATCATATTTGTAAGAAATGTTCTCAATTGCCCAAAAAGGAAAGAGAACGTATCGAACGAATTGACGAGCTAAGAGGATTTTTATCACAATCAAATATTTCGAAAAAAAATATAGCACGTTTAAAGCATCTTGTTTCTTTGGAAGATGAAGATGTCGCAAAATTTGCAAATATTGTATTAGAAGTAGCCCTCGCCCATCCAAGAAAAAAGAAACGACTTTCTTTTTTGAAGAGAGAAAGAAAAGACATCATAAAAAAGCTTAAAGATTCAGAGTTACTTTTTTGGATGGAAATCGACTTTTAATTGGGGCAACTTAAGTTTTGAAGGCAGAGCATAACATCTTGCTGCACTGGATTGAAAACGCTGATTCTATTCGGCAGTTTTGGTGATCGCTGCAAATTGAGTTTATGGTGTCGGTTTCATCTGATGCGTTTTCAATCAGTGAGCAAAGCGTTATAGTGCGACATAAAGGTAATCGATCACAGGGTGAGTGAATATAAACCGCTGAAGCGGTTAAAAGAACTGTTTTGAGATGATTATTTCA
>OMKS01002798.1_pt1 | contig 14272 bp, 12 predicted proteins | sample 1674721 | NCBI WGS metagenome assembly OMKS01 (sample SAMN06264996, study PRJEB25208) | sediment metagenome | isolation source: hot spring sediment | place: USA: California | collected 2014-09-02 | reverse complement strand
TCGAGCCAGTTGAAGAACACCCGCTGCCATAAAATGCCGTTTTGGGCCTGCAGCACCCAGTGGTTTTCTTCCGGGAAATAGAGAAACTGTGCCGGAATGTCGCGCAGGACTGCAGCATTAAAAGCCGCCATTCCCTGGTCGGGCGGAACACGGAAGTCTTTTTCACCGTGAATGACCAGAATTGGCGTATCCCAGTTTTGCACAAAGTTGTGCGGCGAAAACGTGTAGGAACGTTGTGCCGCTGTATTCTCTTTTTCCCAGAACGGCCCGCCAATGTCCCAGTTGGCAAACCACATTTCCTCGGTAGTTAAATACTGATGTTCGAAGTTAAACATGCCGTCGTGCGAAATGAAAGCTTTAAACCGGCCATCGTGATTTCCGGCGAGAAAAAAAACCGAAAAACCTCCGTAACTGGCGCCAACTGCGCCCAGCCGGGTTTCATCAACAAACGGCTCTTTGGCCAGTTCATCAATGGCCGTCAGGTAATCTTTGATATTTTGTCCACCGTAATCTTTGGAAATTTGTTCGTTCCATTCCTGTCCGAATCCCGGCAGCCCCCGGCGGTTGGGCGCTACCACAATGTACCCGTTGGCAGCCATCATCTGGAAATTCCAGCGGTACGACCAAAACTGGCTTACCGTTCCCTGCGGCCCGCCCTGGCAGTAAAGCAGTGTTGGATACTTTTTGTTCGGGTCGAAATTGGGCGGATATATTACCCACGTGTGCATCTGTTTACCGTCGGTAGTTTCCAGCCAGCGCTCTTCCACTTTGCCCATGGTCAACTGGTCGAGAATGCCTTTGTTAACGGTTGTAAGCGGCTGGTCGGTTCCGGTTTCCGGGTCAACCAGGTAAAGCTCTGCCGGCTGCGACATGGAAACTTTTTGCGCCACCAGCTTTGAACCGGCTGGCTCAACGGTCTGATAATTGTGAATGCCATCGGTTAATCTTAAAATGGAGCTGTCAACAAGTTTCAGCCGGTAAATTTCATCGGTTCCGTGAATGTTGCTGGTAAAAAAGATGGCATTGCTTTCTGCATTCCAACTCAGGTTATGCACATTCTGGTCGAATTCTGCTGTAAAATCTGTTTTTTCTCCGGTTTCCAGATTGGCCACAAACAACCGGTTTTTGTCCGACTCGTAGCCGTCGCGCTCCATACTTTCCCAGGCCATAAATTTTCCATCGGGCGAGAAAACAGGATTTTGGTCGTACCCCATCATTCCCTCCGTAAAATTGGTGGTTTGGCTGGTTTCAACATCATAAAAATAAATATCTGAATTGGTGGAAAGGGAATACGCTTTCCCGGTTTTCTTTTTGCAGGTGTAGACCAGAATTTTTCCATCCGGACTCCAGGCAATCTGTTCAATTCCGCCAAACGGTTTCATTGGAGAATCGAATCGCTCGCCTTCCATAATATCTTTTCCTACACCCACTTTACCATTCGAGTAATCGGCAATAAAAATATGCTGGTAGGTGTAATCGTGCCACTGGTCCCAGTGCCGGTACATGATGTCGTTTTCGAGCCGGGCGTTTGCTTTGGGTAGATCGGGAAACAAGTCGTGAATGTCGTCGTCGAGTTTCACATTTTTAATGTAGAAAATTTTTGAACCGTCGGGCGAATAGTTAAATCCTGAAATACCTCCTTCAATTTCTGAAACTTGCTTTGCCCCGGAACCGTCGGGATTCATTTCCCAAATCTGGGTACTTCCGGAAGCAGCCGAAATATATCCGATTTTTTGGCCGTCGGGATGCCAGATGGCATTGAACTCGTTGGCACCCGAATCGGTCAGGTTTTTTGCCTCCCCTCCTGAAACCGGCACCGAATAAATATCACGGTAGGGTTTGTTTTCTTCAATGTTATAATAGGTAACTGTGTAGATAACCGACTCACCGTCTGGCGAAACCTGCGGACTTCCCAACCGGCCAAACGACCACAGCACTTCCGGGGTCATTAAATCCGAGGAAAGCTGAGGGGTGTCTGGCACATAACCTTTTGTTTGTGTTGAATCTTTGCGAGTGGTGCATGCAAAAGCACTGAGCAAAGTAATGATAAGCAGGTATTTTTTCATGGTCAAATTTTTATAATGAACTTTTGGGATAAAAATAGCAGCTTTTTACCGATTGGAGAAACAAAAACTTCGGAACAGGTAATTTTTTTGGATTTCTGCAACATTCACTGCCTGTTTGTGTTTAATTGGTAGTGATAAACAAAAAAACAAGAATAAAATGGCACAAATTACATTAAAAGGAAATCCGGTGAATACGGTTGGTGAACTCCCAAAAAAAGGAGAAAAAGCAAAAGATTTTACCCTGGTAAAAGACGATTTGTCGCGGGTAAGTTTGAATGATTTTAAAGGGCAGAAACTGGTTTTGAACATTTTTCCGAGCCTCGACACAGGTACCTGTGCAGCTTCGGTACGTTATTTCAACAAAGCTGCGGCTGAGTTGAAAGACACCAAAGTGCTTTGCATTTCGCGCGACCTTCCGTTTGCACAGTCACGGTTTTGCGGAGCAGAAGGCATTGATAATGTAGTGACACTTTCGGATTACGCCACTGGCGAATTCGGTAAAAATTACGGACTTGAAATTGCCGACGGACCTTTGGCCGGTTTGCATTCGCGGGTGGTAATCATTCTCGACGAAAACGGAACTGTAACTTACACCCAGCAGGTTCCCGAAATTGTGGACGAACCCAATTACGATGAAGTTTTAGCTGCGTTGAAATAAAAATTTCCAACAAATAAATCGTTTTGAAAACCGTGTTTTGATTAAAGTCATAACGCGGTTTTTTCATTTTAAAGAAGTGAAAGCTACTTTTTCTTATAGTTTTTTCGTAAATTACATACCCGAAAGTCTTTTATTTTATAAAACGAAAAAACAATGGAAACGAGATTTATCGATTTATACATTCATCCGGCCATGAAACCGATGGGAAAAAGTTTCAATACAAAACCGGGCAGAAACAATCCGAATAAAAACCGTGTGGACAGCATCTGGCATTACGATGCAGCCACTTTTCTCGACAAAGTTTTAAACATCACAACCACACTTACCAAATTCCGGCAGTCGGATTTTACCTCGCTGGCAAAAGGCGGCGCCGAGGTGGTATTTGTATCGTTATGCGGGCTTGAGAAAGGTTTTGTAATAACCAAACTTGGAACAGGACTGCCCGGAGACGCCGTTGCCAACCTGGTTACCGGGCTGGGCAAAAAACGCATCGATCATGTTCAAAAAATGACTGACTATTTTACCGACCTCGAAATGGAGTATGATTTTTACAAACAGCTTGACGGCCATAAGGTAAAAGCTGAAGGCATCCGACATTGTTGAGCGGTTTATGCGAGCCAATGCACGGGATTTTCTGAAAAAGAATTTTTAAAAGGAAAGAGGGACGACACGCGTCCCTCTTTTGAAGGCAATACCGAACTGATGGTAAAAAGTGGACTAATGCACGCCTTCATGAATTCAAAACGAAGGCTGTTATTTTTTATTATTTTCCAACTGAGAAAATTAGAAATGAACGTCAAGGGAAACATAAAAATTTCTTCCCGGCGCCACTATGCCAGAAGAATATGCCCGGTAGCGTTTATCGAGAATGTTTTCAATTCCGCCGGCAAACGAAATACTTTTACTTAGCTGATAATTTCCTTTCAGGTTCAGGGTCCACCAACCCGGCGACCACGGATTACCATTTTCATCTGTGGCATAAAGATGAGGTTTATTCTGCTCGTCAGCAGCAAGTTGCTCATAATCAAGCTTTCCGTTAAATTCTGCAAAAAGGTCGAGCAGCAGGGATTTTTTTTCAAATTGAAGATGGGAACGGCCAAATGCCGGAGGAACATGCCTGATGGGCAAATTCTCTGAATCTTTTCCATACGTAAATGTCAATTCGTTTACGGTGCGTAATTCCGGTATTATCAAAATTTCAAGCAAAACATTACCGCCATAAATATTTGCTGATTCGGCATTAACCAATGCTTCCACTCTACTTAAAATCCCGTCGTAAATAATGGAATCCTGCCCATTTAACCGAAAATTTTGCCGGACCATGGCATCTTTTAAGTGAATATAAAAAATGGTCATTTCAACCTTTCCTCTTCCGGAAAAATTTCGAATGATACCAGCCTCAATGTTTCTTGCATACTCCGGGTTTAAATCAGGGTTTGGTACTATCACATTTCCTGGTTCCGAATCAAAGACTTTGGCAACATCATCGATGTTTGGTGAACGAAATCCGGTTGAGGCATTCAGGTTTATTTGCCATTTGTTTGTTGGAAGCCACACCATTCCTGCATTTCCGTTCAGGGCTGAATTTTTCATATCGAAATCGTCAAACGGGAAAGCATAAAAATTGCGATCAAATTCTCCGCGAAGAAAGGTTTGGGTAAAACGCCCTCCTGTCTGAAAAATGAATTTTTCAGATAATTTAATTTTCCAGGAGAGATATCCTGCAAGATTCGAATATATTGATCCATCGGGATATCGTGATGAAATGTTTATTGACTCGCTGGATATCAGATGAATTGCCTTTCCGGTTGAACCCACAAGGTTATAAAATGCTTCTGCGCCGTAAAAAAGTTCATGCTGTGTGTTCAGTGTTTTTCCAAAATCAATATTCAACGAATAAATACTGAGGTCTTCTGTCCGCTGATTTAAAGCGGAATCATACACTTTTCTGTCGTTCCTGCTTTCAGCATAATGTTGAAATCCGGCAAGAAGATTAAACCTATCAAGCAGAAAATGTTTCTTTTTGTAATTGAGCTCTCCGGAAATGAGCGACCATTTTTGCGGGCCATAATACCAGCGGGCATATTGTAATGTTTCGTTGCGGTAAACCACCAACCTGTCGTAACGCGGAATGTCGGACGTTTGCGAATGGTGAACTCCCAGCATGATGTCTAAATATTCAGCTGGCCGGTACCTTAGTTTTCCCATAAGGTTTAGCTGGCTGTATGCAGTGGGAGTTTGAATCCGGGGATTGTCGTTTTTTACAATTACATCTTCTCCAGGTTTTTCGCCAGTCAAAACATATTCCTTTTGAAGGTATTCATCCGGTCCGTGGCTTCCCATTCGGAGGTCGCCAAAATCAGAAAATGTAGCACTAACCAATGCCGCCCATCTTTTATTGCCAAGGGAAAAATGTCCGTGAACCATTTTTTCTTTGTTAACAGCAGCATAGCGCGACAATATTTTACCTTTTTGGGTTGTTTCTTCCGAGGTTGACAAACGTGGTGTTAATGTAGAGAAGTTCATTACGCCACCTAAAGCATCGCTTCCGTAAATTACCGTTCCCGGCCCGAAAATAACTTCAGTTTGTTCCAGACTGTTAACATCCAGTGAAATCACATTGTGCAGGTTTCCGCTGCGGTAAATGGCATTGTTCATGCGAATTCCGTCAACCACCAACAAAAGCCGGTTTGCAGAAAATCCCCGAATCATTGGACTGCCCCCGCCCATCTGGCTTTTCTGGATAAAAACACCACCTTTGCTGTTCAACATATCTGCCGTAGTTTGTGGCTGAACATGGAAAATATCGGAAGAGCTTATGTTTTGAATTTGAAAGGGCACTTCTGTTCTTATTTGTTCCCACCTGCTTGCAGAAATCACTACTTCGTCTATTCTTATGGGTGCTTCGGTGAGCTCAACAATGTTCTCCCTGGCTTCAATTTTTTCGAGGGTAGTCGTAATCTTTATAAACGATGAATGTTGGAACCACAACGGTTCATTTTTACTAATATTTCCAAGGTTCGCCCATCCATCAGCATTGGTTTGAGTTGTGAAATTTTTTGCAATAACGAGCACATTTTCAAGGGGTTTTTTGGTTGCGGCATGTACAACCCGAATGTTTTGTGCAAAAGAATTAAATGTAACAACCGAAAGTAGAAAATATAAAATCGAGTATTTCACAAAGCAATTTTTAAAAGCTGTTTTTTCGCGCCGGAATCTACAAAAATTATGCCCCGTATCTTTAAGGTGGCCGGTTTTTAACAAAAAAAATCCCGGCAAAAACTGTCGGGATTTTTTCTCAAATGTGGATGATTATTATACCAGGCCTTGTGCCATCATGGCATTGGCCACTTTCACAAATCCGGCAATGTTGGCTCCTTTCACATAATTTACAAATCCGTTCTCATCTTTTCCGTGTTTCACACACATCGAATGGATGTCTTTCATAATTGTTTTCAGTTTTTCATCTACCTCTTCGCGTGTCCAGCTCAGGCGCATGCTGTTCTGTGTCATTTCGAGGCCCGAAACAGCAACACCGCCTGCATTGGCGGCTTTTCCCGGTGCATATAAAATTTTTGCGCCAAGAAATTTATGCTCAGCTTCGTAAGTTGAGGGCATATTTGCACCTTCAGCCACTAAAATGCAGCCATTTTTCAGCAATGTTTCGGCTTCTTCTCCGCTAATTTCATTTTGGGTTGCACAGGGCATGGCAACATCGCATTTTATACCCCAGGGGCGTTTATTCTCGAAATAGGAAACGTCATACTCATCGGCATATTCTTTTATTCTCCCCCGGTAAACATTTTTCAGCATTTTCACATACTCCAGTTTTTCCCGGTCGATGCCGTCGGGATCATAAATGGTACCGTTTGAGTCGGAAAGACTTACAGGTTTTCCTCCCAAATCGAGTACTTTTTCTACTGCAAACTGGGCGACATTTCCAGAGCCTGAAATTACTACCGTTTTCCCTTTGATGCTGTCGCCGCGGGTTTTCAGCATCTCTTCAGCAAAATAAACCGTTCCGTAGCCTGTGGCCTCGGGCCTTATGAGCGAGCCGCCCCAGCCAATTCCTTTCCCTGTGAAAACGCCGGTAAACTCATTGCGTAACCGTTTGTACTGCCCGAACAAAAAACCGATTTCGCGGCCTCCCACGCCAATGTCACCGGCAGGAATGTCTGTTTCAGCACCAATGTGGCGCGAAAGTTCGGTCATGAAACTCTGGCAGAAACGCATCACTTCGTTGTCCGATTTTCCTTTCGGGTCGAAGTCGGAACCGCCTTTTCCACCGCCCATCGGTAAAGATGTGAGGCTGTTTTTCAAGACCTGCTCAAAAGCCAGAAACTTAAAAATGTTCAGGTTAACTGTTGGGTGAAACCGCAATCCGCCTTTGTATGGCCCAATGGCGCTGTTCATTTCAACACGGTAACCGCGGTTGATATGGATATTTCCACCGTCGTCCATCCACGGCACCCTGAACTGGATAACCCGCTCAGGCTCTACCATCCGTTCCAGTATTTTCGACTGGATGTACCTTGGGTTTTTGATTAAAAACTCCGAAAGGGTTTCAATCACTTCCAGCACCGCCTGGTGAAATTCTGGTTCTCCCGGATTTTTTGCCTGTACATAGGACATAAAATCCTCAATAAATTGTTTTGGATCTTTAAAATTCATAAAATATTTATATTAGTCTGTTGCTGTCTCTGTCGCTGCAGTTGTCCTGATTTGCATGTGCGATTTTGGAACTAATGTTTGTTTGTTTACTACATCTCAGGATTACACAAATGTAAAATAAATCCGTTTTTTATTACAGTTTGAAGGCGGATGTGCAAAAAAAGTTACGTTTTTTTAATTTTCCGAATGTTTTCTGTTGTTTTGAAAAGCGAATAACTGTATTCTAAAAAACGGCATGTTGAAAAAATGAGAAATCTTTTCTGAACTTCTGGAATTTGTCCATGTTTCAATTAAATTGATTGGAAAACATTTCTTGTTTTGGGAGGACAATTTCTTAAAAATAGTTTACCTTTAAAAGCGAAATTCAAATTTTAAAATATTATGGCAAAAAAAATTACAGACATTGAAGGAATTTGACCTGTATTCCAGGAAAAACTGGCTGCTGCAGGAGTTAAAACAGTTGAAGGCTTGTTGGAAGCCGGCGCCACCAAAGCCGGAAGAAAAAAGCTGGCTGCCGGTTCAGGTATCGATGAAGGTAAATTTCTCGATTGGGTAAACATGGCCGATCTTTTTCGCATCAAAGGAATTGCTTCACAATTTGCAGAATTGCTGAAAGCTGCAGGGGTTGACACGGTTAAAGAGTTGAGAAACCGTAATGCAGAAAACCTGCATGCAAAACTCGTTGAGGTTCAGGAAGAAAAGAAAATTACACGCACTGTTCCAGCATTAAGCCAGGTAACCGATTTTGTTGAACAAGCCAAAGCGCTTGATCCGGTTGTTACGTATTGAAAATTTTTGAAATTAATGAAAGCGCTTTTTGAAGCGCTTTTTTTTGCGCCTGGTTTTTCCCCTTCCCCACCAATCATTTTTTTATCTTTGCGGCTTAAATTTCAGATTCATTAAACAAATGGAATACAATTTCGCGAAAATAGAACCCCGGTGGCAGAAATACTGGGAAGAAAACAAAACGTTCAAAACACCTGACGATTTCTCAAAACCGAAATATTACATCCTCGACATGTTTCCCTATCCTTCGGGTGCCGGGCTGCATGTTGGGCACCCCGAGGGCTACACGGCAACTGATATTATGAGCCGCTATAAACGAATGAAGGGTTTTAACGTACTTCATCCCATGGGCTACGATGCCTTTGGATTGCCGGCAGAACAATACGCCATGCAAACCGGCACGCATCCGGCAATAACTACCAACAAAAACTGCGACAATTTCCGCAGGCAAATTAAAGCCATTGGCCTGAGCTACGACTGGGACCGCGAAATTAATACCACCGACCCGCACTATTTTAAATGGACGCAGTGGATTTTTAAACAACTCTACAATACCTGGTTCGACAAAGAACAGCAAAAAGGAAGGCCCATTTCGGAATTGCCAATTCCCGATGAAATAAAAAAAGAAGGCGATGAAGCTGTAAAAAATTACATCAGCGAAAAACGGCTGGCCTATTACGACAATGCACAGGTTTGGTGGTGTGATTCGTGCAAAACGGTTTGCGCCAACGAGGAAGTGTTAACCGACGGTTCGCACGAGAAATGTGGCCATCAGGTTGTTCGTAAAAACCTGAAGCAATGGCTGCTGCGCATTCCTCACTATGCCGAACGATTGTTACAGGGATTGGATGGCCTCGACTGGCCTGCCGGCGTGATTGATATGCAAAAAAACTGGATTGGCAAATCTACCGGCGCCGAAATTGATTTTCAGGTTGAAGGCCTGAATAAAAACCTGCGCGTTTATACCACACGGCCCGACACGCTTTTTGGAGCAACCTATATGGTGATTGCACCCGAACACGAACTGGCAGAGGAAATTACCATTCAGGAGAAAAAAGCAGAAGTTGAAAAATATATCAAAGCTGCTGCACTGAAATCGGATTTGGACCGCACCGACCTGGCCAAGGAAAAAACCGGCGTGTTTACAGGGCGCTATGCTATCAATCCTGTAAACAACCAGCCCATTCCTATCTGGATTGCCGATTATGTGCTGATGGGTTACGGAACCGGAGCCATTATGGCCGTTCCCGCACACGACACCCGCGATTTTGAATTTGCCAAAGAATTCGACATTCCAATCATTTGCATTTTAGACCCGAAAGATGTTGAAGGCCGCGAAGAAATTCTGGCCGGCGACAAATGCTGGACTGAAGATGGCGAATACATCAATTCGGCCAGTGAAGAAACCAGACTGAACATCAATGGTTTGAACAAAGAAGCCGGTATAAAAAAAACAATTGAATGGCTGGAAGAACGCGGGTTAGGAAAAGCCACGGTCAATTTTAAAATGCGCGACTGGTTGTTTAGCCGCCAGCGGTACTGGGGCGAGCCGTTTCCGGTAATTCATTGGGAAGACGGCGAAGTTTCGTTGCTCGACGACGAAGAATTGCCGCTGCTGCTGCCCGAACTGGAAAAATATTCGCCCGGAGATTCAGGTGAATCGCCATTGGCCAATGCCAAAGAATGGCTGCATGTTACCGATAAAAACGGTCGCAAGGGCCGCCGCGAAACCAACACCATGCCACAGTGGGCCGGCTCATGCTGGTACTATCTGCGCTATATCGATCCGCTTAACGATGAACGCATTTTCGACCCGGAAAAGGAAAAATACTGGATGCCGGTTGACTTGTACATTGGCGGCGCCGAACACGCTGTGCTCCATCTGCTTTATTCGCGATTCTGGCACAAAGTGCTGTTCGATTTAGGCATTGTTTCCACCGATGAACCGTTTCAGAAGTTGTATAATCAGGGAATGATTCTGGCATTTGCTTACGAAACTGCTACCGGAGCTAAAGTTTCTTCCGATTTGGTGGAAGAACGCGACGGCAAATATTTTCATACTGAAACCGGCGAGGAGTTGAAGCAGATTGTGGCAAAAATGTCGAAATCGCTGAAAAACGTGGTAAATCCCGACGATGTGATTGAACGCTACGGAGCCGATTCGCTGCGGTTGTACGAAATGTTTATGGGTCCGCTGGACGAGCGCAAACCCTGGGCCGAAAACGGGGTAAAAGGGGTTTTCAACTTCCTGAACCGCGCCCACCGCTTTTTTGCTGATACCAGCAATATTGTAGATGGAGAAGAAGATAAGGAAGTGGCCAAACTGCTGCACCAGACCATTAAAAAAGTGGCGACAGATGTTGAAAATCTGAAGTTCAACACAGCCATTTCAGCTTTGATGGTTTTCAACAACCTGGCCATTAAAAAAGGCAAAGTAACCAAACCTACCGCAGAGACATTTGCCAAAATTCTGTCGCCGTTTGCTCCGCATTTGGGAGAAGAACTGTGGTCCATTTACGGAAACAACAAAACGCTGGCTTACGAACCCTGGCCCGAAGTGGATGAAAGTCTTTTGCAGGAAAACAGTTTAGAATATCCGGTTTCATTTAACGGAAAAATGCGGTTTAAAATTGAACTGCCCGTGGATATGCCACAACCCGAAATTGAAAAAGCCGTTTTGACTGACCCCAAAGCTCAGAAGTGGCTGGAAGGCAAAACCGTGCGCAAGTTCATTTTTGTGCCGAAGAAAATAATCAATGTGGTGATTAGCTGAAAGTGGACAAACTCATTTCGGCCCGCGTAGGTGTTTTCCAGATTACCGAACCCTACTCCACCGAAGTAGCCGGGAACGGAATTCATAATACCAGTTCAGCGCGAAAAAATATTAAGGTGACGGTTTCGGCGGAGTTTACGTTGAAGTAGAGCAAGCGTTTTGGAAATGCATTAAAATACCTGATTGTTGGTATTTCAACTTTCATCTCATTTTATTTTTAAATTATTGGTTCTATTTCTCATTCCGGAGAACTATTCTCAGCAGAATATGTTACTTTCATCCAAACGAATATTCTCTCAGAAAAAGAAAATCAGAATGGAAACCAGCAACTATAATTTTACACCGCTGCCTGGTTACGAAAATTTTGAAGCCACCACGCAAATCATTATTGCCGAAATAATGCGCCGTAAACTACCGTTGGAGATTATCGACGCCGACAATAACCTGATTGCGGTAACACACAACAACAAAGAATACATCATTCACGAAGGTACCATTTCAGACGCAAACAGTCTGGTTGCCTACTGGATTTCCAACGACAAATGGATGACCCGGCAGTTCCTTCAGCGAAGCGGTATCAGCCACGCCAGAGGAATTTTGCTGGAGCGCGGTTTTCTGCCCGAAATACTCGATTCGGTTCAGTTGCCGGCAGTAGTGAAACCCGTCAACACCGACCACGGAATTGCAGTGAGCACCAACATCCAAAACCGGCAGGAACTTCTTTCAGCCATTGAAAATGCGTTTAAATTTGCCGAAAAAGTTATCGTGGAAGAATTTGTTCCCGGACAGGAATACCGGTTTCTGGTAATTGATTACGTGGTGCGCGCCATTGCTTTTCGCGAGCCGGCCAATGTTACCGGCGACGGAAAATCGACCATACAACAGCTTATCGACAAAAAAAATGCAGGTCGGGGAAACGATTACCGGCATCCGTTGTTAAAGATTGCAGTTGATGAAGAGGTTAAAAGGCACCTGAACGTTTTATCTTTATCCACCAATTCAATTCTAAAAAAAGGAGAAAAAGTGTATTTGCGAAAAAATTCGAATTTAAGCACCGGAGGCGACAGCATCGATGTAACTGATGATATGCCTGATTTTTACAAAGAAGTAGCCATAAAAGCCGCGCAGGCAGCCGGACTGAAAATTGCAGGAATTGATATTATCATAAAAGACATTAATGCTGCACCATCGCCTGAGAATTACATTGTGGTTGAGCTGAATGCACCGGCCATGCTGTCGATGCACGATTTTCCGTACATTGGCAAAAACCGCCACGTGGAAAAATATGTGCTGGACGCTATTCTGAATTCAAAATAACCCCATATAGATTTCCTGTAAATAAAACAACAAATGACAACAACAGAAAAGAATACAGAAATTCAAAATAAAGCACAACTGGTTGAATACTTTGAGCAGGGAAGCAAACCGCGCGAAAAATGGGGCATTGGCACCGAACACGAGAAATTTATGTTTCGAAAAAACAATTTCAAACGACTGGTGTACGGCCCGGATTCTGGAATAAATACCATTTTTATACAAATGCAGCTTAACGGCTGGCAGCCATTAAAAGAAGCCGGAAAAACCATTGGACTCAAAAAAAACGGCGCCTCAATTACATTGGAACCTGGCGGGCAATTTGAGCTTTCTGGAAAAAACTTTAAGACAGTTCACGAAACATTTCGTGAAACCCGAAAACATTTTGAGGAACTGAATACGATTTGTAATGAATACGGTTTCTTCAGCCTCCCCATGGGCGTTGACCCACTCACCCTCCGTAAAGATGTGCCCTGGATGCCCAAAAAACGGTACCGGTTTATGAAAAAACACATGCCCACCAGAGGAGAACTGGGACTGGAAATGATGACCAATACGGCATCCATTCAGGTGAATCTGGATTATGCAAATGAAACCGAGATGGTTAAAAAAATAAGGGTAGCCCAGGCTTTACAACCTGTTGTTACTGCCATTTTTGCCAACTCACCTTTTTCGGGCGGAAAACCAAACGGATACCTGAGCTACCGCGCTCACATCTGGGACCATACCGACCCTGATCGCTGCGGATTTTTACCTTTCATTTTTAACGATGGCTTTGGATTTGAACGCTGGGTGGATTACCTGTTGGATGTTCCCATGTATTTTATTTACCGCGATGGGAATTATCTTCCGGCAAATAAGATGTGGAGCAGGCCGCTTCTTTTGTTTATGCCAGCCGTTTTATCGACCAATTGCCCGGCGGGTACCGGTTTGTGGTTCAGGATAATGGCGATAACCTGTCGAAAGGTCAGGCCCAGTTGATCTCCTTTGCGCGGGCCATTGCCGGAAACAGCGAACTGATAATCCTGGACGAAGCAACCAGCGTGGTTGATTCCATAACCGAACAATACGTTCAGCAGGCCATTGCCAATATTTTTTCGCTGAAAACCGTAATTGCCGTGGCTCACCGGCTCAGCACCATAAGAAACTCCGATATGATTCTGGTATTGGAAGACGGACAGATTATTGAGCGTGGCACCCACACTGAATTACTGAAACATGGCGGTAAATATGCCCGGCTACTGCATCAGATTGAAGAAGAACATCATCAGGATTAACGGGAACTATTTCAGGAATATAAAAACGACAATAACGGATGACTCGTTTTTTTCTTTTAGATTTGCACTCAAAATGGAAGTAAATGGAAGATTTAATTCGAAGCGTTATTGAACGGGAAGCTGAAGCAATTAAAAACATTCCGGTAAACGCTGCATTTTCCGATGCGGTTGAAATCATTTTCAGGCAAGTTCATCAGAAAAAAGGCAAACTGGTTGCCAGTGGCATGGGCAAGGCCGGACAAATTGCCGAAAACATTGCCACCACGTTCAGCTCCACCGGAACGCCGGCTGTATTTCTGCACCCCAGCGATTCACAACATGGCGATTTGGGAGTGGTTCAGGAGAACGATGTTCTGCTTCTTATTTCCAACTCAGGAAAAACCCGCGAAATTTTGGAGCTGGTTGGTTTGGCCGGCGAACTTCATCCCGGGCTGTCGTTGATTGTGATTTCGGGAAACCCGGAAAGTGTGCTGGCAAAAAATGCCGATGTGTTCATTTTTACCGGAAACCCGGAAGAGGTTTGTCCGCTGGGACTTACGCCAACTACCTCTACTACGGTAATGACTGTTATTGGCGATGCACTGGTGGTGGGGTTGATGACAAAAATAAATTTCACCAGTTACGACTACGCCAAACGGCACCACGGCGGCTATCTGGGCGACAAATCACGGCTACAGGCGCGAATCAAAAAGGACAAACTTTAAAATCAGAACTCAGAACCCGGAAC
>OMKS01002797.1_pt1 | contig 14274 bp, 14 predicted proteins | sample 1674721 | NCBI WGS metagenome assembly OMKS01 (sample SAMN06264996, study PRJEB25208) | sediment metagenome | isolation source: hot spring sediment | place: USA: California | collected 2014-09-02 | reverse complement strand
CGCTGGACGAGCCCTTCGACGCGGTCTTGCACATCCGCAACGGTCTCTCTGTCGCCCATGCGCCACTCGACGGCGCGGTCGATCAGTTCCCCGGTGGCGGCTTCGACCCAGCCCGGTTCGATGAGATGTTTGCCGAAAGCATGGAAGACCTCTCTGTCGGTCTTCGGCTCGGCGCCGAACAAGACCAGCAGCGCGCGAGCGGAGGCGAGTATGGCATGGTAGAGGTCCTCGCTCCTGGCGCGATCCTGCGTCTGGGAGGAGGCTCGTGCGAGCGTTTCTTTGGCTTGCCCGATATCGACGGCGATAACATCCATGACGCCGGCGCCGCATTCACCCGGTCCGCGCCCGGCCAGCGAGAACGGCTGATCCGAACCCCAGTCATAATAGTAGTCCTCTGGTATCGCCTCAGACTCATACTTACGCACCAGCGGTTCTAGCTGCGACAGGGTCTTGCCGCCTGCGAAGAACTCCGCCAGCAGATCGGGCACCGCCTTGGCGGGGACCGTGCCAATCTTCTCGGCAAGGCGCGCCTCGCCCTCGGTTGTCTTGCCGCCGGTCAGGACGTCATAGCATGGCAGCAGGCGCCCATCGACCCGGCGGGCGTGACCCTTGTTGCCGTAACCAAAACGGTGGGGGTGGAGGAAATCGCAACACTCCATTCGCTGGGCGTGCAGGATATTGGCGAAAACCGCATCGAGTCGGCGCAGCGGAAAATAGAGGTGTTGCCCCAGGACATTTGTTGGCATTTCATCGCGCCCATACAGTCCCGCAAGGCGCGGGACGTGGTGGCGCTGTTTGCCGTTGCTGAAGCGGTTGACCGCGTCAAGGTTGCTGACATGTTGCAGCGTCGTTGCGAAGAGCAGGAGCGCATCATCGAAATCATGGTCGAGGTAAACGTGACCGGCGAGGGATCGAAGCATGGTTTCGCGCCCGGCGAACTCGCAGAGTCGTTGAAGGAAATCCGCGCTTTTGACCGACTGCGGTTGACGGGATTAATGACGATGGCGCCTTTTGACGCGCCCGAGCCGGTGATTCGCGATTGTTTTCGCGGGCTGAACGCATTGGCGGATGAGCACGGCCTGCCCGAGCGCAGCATGGGCATGACGGACGATTTCGAGATAGCCATTGAAGAAGGCGCGACACAGGTGCGCATCGGACGCGCCTTGTTTGCGGAATAACCGTGGAGCGTCATACGCCGCGCTTCATGTTGAAAGGCACAGTATAGATGAAAGAACGTCTTGAATCATTGGGCAGCGAGGCGCTTGCCAAGATTGAGCAGGCCGCCGACCTGAAAACGCTGGACGCAGTGCGCGTGGCCTATCTGGGCAGGAAGGGAAAACTGACGGCAATCCTGCGCGGACTGGGGCAGGCGTCGCCGGACGAGCGCAGGGAGATAGGACAGCGGGCAAACGTGCTGAAGGAGGAGTTGGGCAAGCGCCTCGACGCGCGCAAGGAAACGCTCGAGGCGGCGGCGCAACAGCAACAGGCGCAGTCGGAGTTTGTTGACCTTACCCTGCCGGGAAGGTGTCCGCGCGCCGGTTCCATGCACGTCATTAATCAGATATGCGACGAAATCGTGGACATCTTCACGCAGATGGGGTTTCAGGTGGCGGTGGGGCCGGACGTGGAAACGGAATACTACAATTTTGACGCGCTGAACACGCCGGACGATCACCCGGCGCGCGATTCCCACGACACCTTCTTCGTGAAGCCGGGCGTGGTGCTGCGCACGCAGACATCGCCCGTGCAGATGCGCGTCATGGAGCAGACGCCGCCGCCGGTGGCGGTGGTGGTGCCGGGGCGCGTCTACCGCGTGGACCTTGACGCGACGCACAGCCCCATGTTTGTGCAGATGGAGGGGCTGCTCGTGGACAAAAACATTACTTTTGCCGATCTCAAGGGCACCCTGATGCATTTCATTTACACCTTCTTCGGCAAAAACACGCAGGTGCGGTTCCGTCCTCATTTCTTCCCGTTCACAGAACCCAGCGCGGAAGTGGACATTTTGTGGACGGCGCGGGACCGGCACACCGGCGAGGTAAAAAGCAAGTGGCTTGAGATTCTCGGCTGCGGCATGGTGCATCCGGAAGTGTTCCGATACGCTTCCTATGACTATGAGGCGTATTCCGGTTACGCCTTCGGACTTGGCATTGACCGCATCGCCATGGTGCGCCACGCCATCAGCAGCATTACTCATTTGTACGAAAATGACCTGCGGTTTCTGGAGCAATTCTGATATGCTGATTTCATATAACTGGTTAAAAGAACTCATTACCCTTGATGTCGCCCCCGATGAACTGGCGGAACGGATGACCATGCTCGGCCTCGAAATTGAATCCGTCGCGGAGCCGGGCAAGGATATAAATGATGTCTATGTGGGGCATATCCTTGATATTCAGCCGCATCCGGACGCGGACAAATTGGTGGTATGCAAGACGGACGTGGGCAAGGGCGAACCGCTGCAAATCGTCTGCGGCGCGGCCAACATGAAGCCCGGGGACAAAGTGCCCACCGCCATTGACGGCGCCACGCTGCCCGGCGGGTTCCGCATCGGCAGGCGCAAAATGCGCGGGTTGGAATCGTGCGGCATGATGTGTTCGGCGCGGGAACTGAATCTTGGCGAGGACCATGCCGGGCTGATGATTCTGCCCCCGGATATGCCGCTGGGACAGGATATTCGACAGGCGCTTGGCTTGGATGATGTGGTGTTCGAAATCGAAGTGACGCCGAACCGCGGCGACTGGGCGTGTATGATCGGCGTGGCGCGGGAACTTGCCGCATATTATGGCGTCGAACTACGTGCGCCCGATATAGACATCCGTGAATCAGGCGATGCCGCTGCGGCGTGGTCGTCTGTCACTATCGAAGACGCTGAACTGTGTCCGCGCTATGCCGGCCGCATCCTGAGGAACGTCGTCGTCAAGCCGTCGCCGCCGTGGATGTGCGCGCGTCTTGTCGCCGCCGGACAGCGCCCCATCAACAATGTGGTGGATATTACCAACTATGTGTTGTTGGAAACAGGCCATCCGCTTCATGCCTTTGATTATGACAAACTCGCGGAGAACCGCATTGTGGTGCGCCGCGCCCGCGCGGGCGAATCCATCACGACGCTGGACGGGGAGCCGCGTCCGCTGAATGAAAAGATGCTGGTCATTGCCGACGCCAAACAGCCGCAGGCGGTGGCGGGCGTTATGGGCGGCGCGGACAGCGAGGTGGACGACGGGTCAAGGCATATCTTTTTGGAAAGCGCCTACTTCAATCCCCGTTCCATCCGCGCCACGGCGCGGGACTTGGGGCTTGTCACCGAAGCGGCCCAGCATTTCCAGCGTGGCGCCGACCCGGAAATGGTTGTATACGCCATCAACCGAGCCGCCATGCTCATGCAACAACTTGCCGACGCCGAAGTGGCGCCGGGCATCCTTGACGAATACCCCAATCCGCAACAGGGCAGGCAGGTGACGCTGCGCTTCGATCGGGCCAGACAATTGCTTGGCGCGGACGTGCCGCCGGCGAAGCAGCAGGAAATCATCACCGGCTTGGGGTTTGAACCGCAACAGTGCGACACCGTTTCCTGCACGGTGGTGACGCCGTCCTGGCGGCATGACGTAAGCCATGAGGCGGATTTGATTGAAGAGGTGGCGCGGCATTACGGTTACGATAAAATACCCAGCACCATGCCGCCGGTGCGTCAGACGGAAAGCGTGTTTGCGCCCATGGAAAAACGTGTGCGCGCATTGCGTCAGTTTCTTGTGGCGCAGGGACTTTCCGAGGCCGTCAACTGGTCATTTGGCAATGTGGAGAATGAAACCAAATCCGGCATGACCGTGAACACCGCGAACATGGTAGCGCTGCAAAACCCATTGTCGGAAAATTACGCGGGCATGCGCACGACCCTGTTGCCGGCGCTTTATGCCACGGCGGCCTACAATCACAAACGCGGCGCGCGCGGCGTCGCCATTTTCGAGATCGGGCCGGTGTATCACGCGGTGGACAACGAAACGCTTCCCGAGGAGCCGCTTTACCTGGGCATACTCGTCAATGGCGTTACGCCCGGACAATGGGCGCAGCCTGAACGGGCGGTGGATTTTTACGACATCAAGGGCCTCCTTGAAATTGTGTTTCGATTTGCCGGACGCGAAGCGGAATTGGAACCTGTTGATTGCGATGCGTTCCAACCCAGTCAGAGCGCATTGGTCAAAGTTAGAAAACATCAATACGGATACGTCGGCAAAACAGCGCCCGCCGTGGCTCGCGCTTTCGACCTGCCTGACAACACGTATGCCCTCGAGTTGAACCTGAGCAAGTTGCTCGCGGCTCCCGCGCCTGTGCCGCAGTTCGAGGACATTCCTCAGTTCCCTCCGTCCCTGCGCGATTTGGCGGTGGTGGTGGAGCGCGACGTAACCGCCGCACAATTGATTAAAACGGTGAAAGAGGCCGGCGGCGCGTTGTTGAAAGGCGTGGAAATTTTCGATGTGTACAGCGGTAAGCCGTTGCCCCCGGATAAGAAAAGTATTGCCCTGAGTCTTGTTTTCCAGTCGCCCGAACGCACCCTTACCGACAAGGACACGCAGAAGACGCTGGAACGCATCATAAAACGATTGCAGAAGCAATGTGGAGCAGAATTGCGTTGAACCCCTTCGTCAAAACATATATAGACCAGATTGACGGACTCGTTGCCGAATTGACGCGGACCTTGGAACGATATGAGGCGCAACTGGATCAGGCGCGCGAGGCGAAGGAAACATTGCTTAAGCAGAACTGGAGCGCGCAACGCCGGATCAACGCGCTCCAGGAGACTCTTGACCGGCTTCCGGAACTCGACAGGGAAAACAAGGAGCTTAAAGAGAGAAACGGGCGGTCGCTGGAGCACGCCAAACGCATCCTTGCCTATGCCAAGGCTTTGGCGGGAGCCATACAACAATGATGTCCGAACATCGCTTTCAGACCGTTATTGCGCGGATTAAAATGCTTTTGCCGGTTTACAAGGATGAAGACACTTCCCACGCCATTGCCCGCGAGGTTGACGAGCGCATCAACAAACTTGAGAAAGACACGAACGTCATTGACACGCAGAAGAACGCCGCCATCATCGCATACGAATATGCCGTGGAAAACCGCGAACTCATTGAAGAGCACGAGGAGGACATCCGCGAACTCGCAAAAGCGCTCGAACGCCTTGCCTCGCAACTTAAAGAGTTGACAAGGCGCTTTCACCTTGATGCGCCCGTATCGAAGGAAGAGTGACGCCTGCTTTTCATCGGAGCATGTAATACGGCACAATGCAATTGCCTGTGCGTTATCATCAGTGCGCGTCAAGCCCATGCGCCATGAGCAGGGCGTGTTCCAAGGTTTTGATAATCTCGCTCATGTATTCGTCAACAGCCTTCGCGCTTCCGGGGAGGGTGTAAACCAGCGTGCCGCCGATGACCGCCGCAACGGAACGGCTAAGCAGTGCGTTGGGTTTTGTCGCGCCGCAGGCAACGCGAATATATTCCATAATCCCGGGGATCAGTTTGTCTGCCAATGCGGTGACTACGTCGGGGGTAATATCGCGCGGGCCGATGCCGGTGCCGCCGGTGGTGATGACGATATCAACGCGTTCATCCTTTGCCGCGTCAAGCGCCTGGCGCAACAGGGCTGCATCGTCCGGCAGAATATTGCCCGTGATTCGTGGATGCCACCGCGTCTTTTTGAAAAAGTCGTGCAGGTGTTTCTGAATGCGGGGGCCGCTCAAATCTTCGTATGCGCCTTGGTGCGCGCGGTCGCTTAACGTAATAACGCGGCACTCGAGATAACGCGGATGGTAAACAATGGCGTCGCCCGGTTTGATGTTGCCCCCGCGCAATACGCGGCAAAATATACCCTCGCGCGGCATGACGCACCGGCCTACTTCCTGATAAATGGCGCAGCCGTCGCCGTGGCATTTCTTGCCCAACTGGGTGACTTCCAATTCGACATCGCCGATTGTAAAGCGGTCGAGCATGGCCGCGTCAAGCAGATTGATGCCGTCTGTGGTGATATTTTCCGCGAAATCGCCGTATCCAAAGGCGCGGCCTGAAGCGTCGCTGAATCGTTTGACGCTTTCAATTGCGAGCAGGCTTATCTGCCTGTGCCAGACACCCGCGTGGGCGTCTCCGGCGATGCCCGTCATGGTCACCTCGACTTCGTTGACGGGCTTTTTGGAAGCGCCTTTTTCCTTGGAAATGTTGAGAGATACGACTTGACCTTCAGTGGGCGGAGCATTTTTCATACGGTTTCTTTCCGGAAGTGTGCGTTCATTCTTCCGTGGCCGCCGGGTCGTCTTTTTTCTTGGCTACAAACCCTTCGGCGCAACGGAACTCGGTGGTGTCGAGACATTTTACACTACGCCCGACGTATTTGTCACCTGGAAAGAAAACGCGGAATTTCCCTTCATCGTCAGCGAGGGGTTCCCCCTCTTTTTCAAGCATTATCATGGCGCGCCGGCCGTCGCCGTTTCGCATGAGTTCGGTCCATGAGCAGATTATCTGATATTCATCGGTGCCTCTGAATATTACATAAGTGTTCTCGTGAAGGTAGTCCCCAGCGGCTTCCGTTTTTCTGGCATATTTGAGCGCTTCCGTCAGAAGCGCGCCGGAGCAATCGAATATGCCGATGAACCCTTTACTTTCACCAACCCAGATGCACTTTTCTTCGGTGATTTGCTTCATTTCCCGGAGCTCTTGTTCGGTAAACGTGATCTTCGTGCCGTCAATGTCAATAAGGGTTAGTGTTTCCACCGTGCGGAGCGGCGCGGCAAATACCGGTGTTGAACAGATTGCAGCAAAGAGCAAGATGGCGGCATACGTTGTGGTTGAATGGTTTTTCATTTGTGTCATCTTTATTGTTTTGAACAGTATTGATTCCGGCAAAGGTTTGAAACCTCCACCGGCTGCATGTGAACCGGCGTTGCGATAATTTCCCCTGTGCGCAGGATGGCCGCGTCGGCGATTATTGCTGCAACGTTACGGGATCGGTTGGGGGCGTTGGGCCGCCTTTCCCGAGCTTGTTGGCGAGATATTCGTCGCACGGGAAGTCTCCCGGATAGCGCGCAAAGGAAACATGGCCGTCCATGTACAGGATATTCATGCCGCCCGGCACATGGTTGAATTGATTTCCTGCACCCCCGGCTGTAGAGGCGATTATGTCCCATATAACCACGAGTGTGCTTTGCGCCAGAGCGCTCGCGCCCGGATTGTTAATATCCGTAATAAAAAAGCGTTCTATACCCTCGCGCAGACGGTACAAATGCCCTTCCGCGTGATCTATATCTGAAGTGACAAAGGTCATCGGCAGAATCTTATCGCTGTTGGACGCGTCTTTGGATGTCTTTTTCCATACGCCCCAGTCGTCATCCTCCTGCATTGCCCAACCGAGGCACATGTACGAATAATCGCGCATTTGTTCCGCAATTTCAGCAAAGCCCAGCTCGATAAGCCGTTCTATAACGGCCTTGACCTCGCCTGCGTCGGGGTCGGAAGGGCAAAATATGATGCTGTAATCCGTCATGTACTCCGGATATACGGAAGGTCCCCAAAAATAGGAGTGGCTTGGAACCGGCTCTTCCAGTTCGTTTTCGGGATAGTATCCGGGAAACTGAGGCGGGAACGATTCCGCCGGACTTTCGCCGGTCTACATCTTGAACACAAGCCCCAGTTGTTTAAGGTTATTCTGGCAGGACGATCGGCGCGCCGCCTCACGCGCCCGGGCCGGCGCCGGTAAAAGAATTGCGGCGAGTATTCCAATTATGGCAATTACAACCAGCAGCTCGATTAGCGTAAATCCCAAGCGGGCATGCTTTTTCATAAGAGTCCTTCGTTGATTGTGGTGTTGCGGCGCAAGGGGATGCGATATGCACCGCTAAACATATCGCAATCCTAGCACATGCGAAACGCAGTATTCAAGAATTATTCCTTCGTCTTTTCAAGCAGTATGATGTCGCTGATAACCATGTTTTTGTCAATGGCTTTGCACATGTCGTAGACGGTGAGCAGGGCGGCGCTGACAGCGGTAAGCGCCTCCATTTCCACGCCGGTGGGCCCCACACAGGAGACGCTGCTTTCAATGACCACGCCCTCGGCGTCTGTGGCTGCTTCAACGGTTATGCCCGTGAGTGGAAGGGTGTGGCATAGCGGAATCCATTCAGCGGTTTTCTTTGTCGCCTGAACGCCCGCTATTTCGGCAACAGTCAGCACATCCCCTTTTTTGTTGTTGTTTTGCTCGATTTGCCGGATGGTTTCGGGGGTCATGCGGATTTTTCCGGTGGCGCGGGCCGTGCGCCGTTGTTTCGGCATGCCGCCCACATCCACCATACGCGCCCGGCCCCTGTCGTCAACATGGGAGAGAGAAGACATGCGTTTAACCTCCGATACTGTGAAACAACGCGTTACTTGTGGCGCCGCATTTCGGTTTCGCGGCGACTGCCCTGCGGATGGCTTCGACGGCGCCCATTTCACGAATGCTGAACCCGAGATCGCAGAACAAACACGGGCGGACAAGGCCGTTGCATGACAGGCGCAGCCGGTTGCAACGGGGACAGTCGCCGCCTGTGCCGCCGATAACGGTGGAAAACTCTCCCGTTGCCAAATGCATCCGTTTTATAAATCGCACTTCGCAGCCTTGGCTGTGTCCAAACGCAAGCACCGCCTGCGCATCCGGCTCGGCGGGTGTTTCCTGAATCACACAGTTCAGTTTAATGGGGGTCAGTCCGGCGTTCTGAGCTGCTCGGAGGCCCGCAACCACGGCTTGAATATCGCCGCCCCGCGTAATTGCGGCGTACTGGTCGGCGTTCATGCTGTCCAAACTGATGTTGACGCGCTGTAATCCGGCGGCGGCCAGCGGTTGGGCGAATTCCTCCAGCAGGATGCCGTTGGTGGTCATGGCAAAATCCTGAATGCCTTCAATGGCGGCGAGCATCTCCACCAAGGTTACAATGTCGCGCCGCACCAACGGCTCGCCGCCGGTCAAGCGCACTTTTGTGATGCCCATGCTGACAGCGGCGCGTGTAAAGGACGCGATTTCCTCAAAGGACAGCACGTCATCATGGCTGAGAAGACGCACCCCTTCCTCGGGCATGCAGTACACGCACCGGAGATTGCATTTATCCGTTACGGAAATGCGAAGGTAGCTAATGGTTCGTCCGAATGGGTCTTTCACGTCAACGATGTCCTTTATGGCGTCGCCGCCGCACGCGGGTGTTTGACGCGTAGTATACCATAAGCGCGTCCGTTGGCGGCCCGCTTTTGAGCGGGTCGGCGGGGATGTGATAGCATGTGCGGCGCGGGGAGGAGGGCTTCCCCGCAATGAGCAAGGTTTTGTTTTCCCTTCGGCGATTATGCGTCCTGCGCAATGGTTTCGACACAGGAACAGGAACGTACAACGTGAACAATACGAGTCATGACGGCGATAAAATAGTGGCCATTGACGGTCCGGCGGGCGCCGGCAAAAGCACTGTTTCCCGCAGGGTTGCGGCGATGCTTGGCTTTGCCTTCCTTGACACGGGCGCCATGTATCGCGCGGCCACGTGGCGCGCGCTGAAACACGGCGTGGCGCTGGATGACGCCGAAGCAGTGACCGCGAGCACCCGGGCCATGCGTTTGGAATTGGCAGAGAGAAACGCCGGCCTGCGCGTGTACGCCGATGGCGAGGATGTTACGGACGCAATCAGGTCGCCAGAAGTGACGCGCAATATTTTCCGGCTCGATCAGGTGCCCGGCGTGCGTCGTCGCCTTGTGGAACTGCAACGCGAGTTTGGTTGTCGTCGTCCCACCGTGGCCGAAGGCCGGGACATAGGCACGGTGGTTTTTCCCAATGCGCGGTGCAAGATTTATCTTGACGCTTCTTTGGAGTGCCGGGCGCGGCGTCGCGCTCTCGAGATGGAAGAACGCGGCGTTCCGGTTGATTTCCCTGCGTTAATCGAGGAAATTCGCGAGCGTGATGAGAAAACCATGAACCGCGCCGATTCGCCGTTGCGCCGCGCGGCGGACGCCGTCCTTGTTGATACGACCGACATGAACCTGGAGCAAGTGGTTGATACGTTGACGTCGCTGGCGCGGGAACGCTTATGACGGCCTCGGAAGCGAAATATGATTGGCGTATGGCGTCTTTCGATGTGGCCCGCGCGGACGCGCTAGCCCGCGAATGCGGCGTGTCGCCGTTGCTGGCGCATCTCTTGTTGTTGCGGGGGGTGACAACCCCGAGCGAAGCCCGCGTCTTTCTGAATCCCTCCATAAGTCATTTGTCTAATCCCTTTGAATTGGACGGCATGCGCGCCGCCGTGGACAGGATTATCGAAGCCAGGCAGCGGGACGAGTCCATACTGGTGTTTGGCGATTACGATGTGGACGGCATCGCCGCCACGGCGATTCTCACGAGAGGGTTGCGGCGTTTTGGCATTGGCCGCGTGGACTGCGACATGCCCGACCGTTTTGCGGAGGGATATGGTCTGACGCCCGAGCGTGTAACGCAGGCGAAAGAGGAGGGGCATAGTCTCGTCATTACGGTTGATAATGGCATCAGCGCGCATGAAGCGGCGCGCCGCGCGCGCGAAATCGGCATGGACCTCGTCGTTACAGACCATCACGCGCTGGACACAACATTGCCGGACGCCGTTGCCGTGATTAATCCGAAGCGCGGCGCGCCGGAACATTTTGCCGCGAACCTTTCCGGGGCGGGTGTGGCGCTAAAACTCGCCCTTGCGTTGAATGGTTCGCCCAACGACCTTGATATCGCCGCGTTGGGGACGGTGTCGGATATTGTTCCGCTGCTGGCGGAAAACCGCGTCATTGTGGCGTTGGGTTTGAAACATATAAAGAAACACAGACGCCTTGGTATCGAAAAACTGGCGCATGAAGCACAGTTCACGCTTGACGAAATATCGGCGCACAAAATCGGCTTCCAACTTGGCCCGCGATTGAATGCTGCAGGCAGACTTGACACAGGGCACACCGCCCTCGAGTTGCTTATGACGGATGACGCCCGGCATGCGGCGGCGCTGGCGGCTTCGTTGGATGCGGCAAATGAAGAGCGCCGCGCCATTGAACGGCAAATGTACGATGAGGCCGTTGAAATTCTGGAGGCGTTTCTGACGGAACAGCAGCGTTCCATAGTTCTTGCCCGTGCGGACTGGCACCAGGGCGTTATCGGCATTTTGGCCTCGCGGCTGCAAAACAAGTACTGCCGTCCTGTCATTGTGTTTTCCATGGGCGATGACGGTTTATGGCGTGGCTCCGCCCGGGCCGGCGCCGGGTTTAATATGATGGACGCATTGAACGCATGCGGCGACCTCTTAATTCGTTACGGCGGCCACGCGGCGGCGGCGGGGATGACGTTGGCGCCGGATAAATTGGAAATCTTTCGCGAATGTTTTGAGCGTGAAGCCCTGATGCAACTGGGCGACGGAAGGTTGCACCCCCCGTTGCGCATAGATGCTTTGGTGTCGTTCAGTCAATTGGACGGCGCGTTTGTGAAGAGTCTTGAATTGCTTGAGCCATACGGGCAGGGAAACCCCGAGCCGCTGTTTTGTTCGAGTGGTGTCGAGATTATTCCCCAGTCAACGCGCATTTTGAAAGATCAGCACCTGAAATTTGCCGCCCGGCAGGATAACGTGCAGTTAAGCGTCATTGCCTTTCGCATGGCGGAACGTTTTTACAGAGAGTCGTTGCCGGAAAAGGCGGACCTTGTTTTTGCGCCGCAACTTAACACCTATAATGGGATAACGTCCGTGCAATTGGCGCTAAAAGACCTGCGTGTTGCGGAAAACCAGTGGCGTGGGGGCTGAAAATTTGCTATGGCCCCCTGTAAACCGTTACCGTATCTCCTCTAGCGGGAGTACCCTTCCCAGTCAGGGCAAAAGCGGCATTACGGTATGCGCGGCGCCCTTTGACGCATAACCAGAATAAGGAGCGGAACATGAAAGTTAATTCGAGAATTATGACCGGTATTTTTGTCTTTGTTGCTTTGACGGGCGTTGCTGTCAATGGCGCACTGGCGGAGGACGCGGAACCTGAAGCGAAAAAAGTAGTGTTGGAATCGGAAGCGGATCGCATCAGTTACGCCATTGGGATGCAGATGGCCTCTTCTCTTGTGCAGAACAAGGTGGATGTGTCGGTTGCAGCATTGTTGGCGGGCATGGAAGACATGTTGCTGGACCGCGAGCCCGCATTAAATCAAGAGGAGATGCAGGTGGCCATGACGGCGCTTCAAACCCAGATGGCGACAAAACAGGAGGAAATAATGCGCGAGATGCAAGCGGAAGCAGGCAAGAATCTTGAGGAAGCAAACGCTTTTCTGACAGAGAATGCGAAGAAAGAAGGGGTTGTCGTTCTTGACAGCGGATTACAGTATACGGTCATTGAACAGGGCGAGGGCGACCCACCGGACGCCACGTCCAAGGTAAAGGTACACTACCGCGGCACGTTGCTTGACGGCGAACAGTTTGACAGTTCCTACGATCGCGGCGAACCGGCCACCTTTGGAGTGAATCAGGTGATTCAGGGATGGCAGGAAGCGTTGCAGTTAATGGCGCCGGGCGCGAAATGGAAACTGTTTATTCCGCCGAATCTGGCATATGGCGAACAGGGAAATGCGCGCATTCCCGGCAATTCCGTGTTGGTCTTTGATGTCGAGTTGTTGGAAGTGCTGTAGATGTAAATTGGACATTGGCGCGATGGCCTTTGACAGGCCGCCACAGCGGAGAATTATGTCTGATGGTTGAAGTTCGCGGCTTCCAAGCGCTCCGGTTTGACGCAAGCAAAACCGGAGCGCTTGATATTGTTTTGACGCCCCCCTATGATGTGATTGATGAAAAGGAGCGGCATCGTTTGGCGGCGTTAAACCCGTACAACATGACGCACCTCATTCTGCCCGAAAGCCGGGGCGCCGAAACGCCCTATGAGAACGCGGCGCGTTTGTTTCGCCAATGGATTGCGGAAGGCGTTTTGCGCCCCGACCCCGAGCCGTCCCTGTATTTGCTCAAGCAGCGGTTTACCGATTCCTGCGGCGACGCATTCGAGCGGAAAGCGTTTTTTGCGCTGCTGAAGCTTCCAGACCAAGGCGAACAGTTTATTTTGGGACATGAGCATACCTTTGACAAGCCTGTGGAGGACAGGATTGCCTTGATGCGCGCCGTCCGCGCCGATTTGGAGCCGATTTTTGTCATGTATACGGATTCGGACAATAACTTGGCGAATCAACTGTTTCAACCCATGGGGGAGCAGCCGCCTTTGTTCAGCGCCAGCACTTCGGATAATGTGACGCAGGAGCTCTGGCGGACGCCGTGCCCCGATTATCTGGGCGGCCATTTTGAAAATCAAACATTATATATTGCCGACGGACATCATCGCTTCAAAACAGCATCCATGTACAGGGACGAATGCCGAAAGCAGCAAGGCGGCACGCGCGCGCCGGCCAGACATGATTATATTATGGCGGGATTTATTGCGTTCGAGGAACCCGGCCTGAAAATCTATGCCGCGCATCGCGCCGTTTCGGAACCGTTCCCGTTTAATTTTGAAGAGTGCATGGGCAGGTTGACGAAGTACTTTGATTGTCGAGAACTGCCGCCGGATGCAAGCGACAAAGACCTTGACGGCGTGGAGGCGGTGTGCGCTTTTATTATGCGCACACGTGGGCGGGGAACGTGGCTTTTGTGTTTGAAAGAAGAAAAAAGGCTGGAATTACTGGGTGACGACCGGGGGGAAGCGTGGCGGGCGCTGGATGTTGCCGTGTTGCATCGGGGTGTTTTAAGCAGGCTGCTTGGGGTTGGGGATGATGTTTATCTTATCTACGAGAAAGATGCGGGGGTTGCGGCGACGCTTGTGGATAGCGGCAGGGCGGCGCTCGCTTTTCTGCTGCGTCCCACCCGTCCCGAGCAAGTGCGCGCCTGCGCGGAAGCGTTCGAGCCTATGCCGCAAAAATCCACATACTTTTTTCCCAAACTTCCTTCCGGGGCGGTGATGTACTCTTTAGAGTGACGAGGCGGTTTCCGGCGACCCCTCCATACGATTTTTTGTGAAATGGCGGACGGCTTCGAATTCTCAGAGTTGCTGCGGCTGCAATCACGGAAAGATGGTTTCTGTGGAAACACTTATTTCTGTGAATGCTGGGTGTACCTTTTGCTTATTCCGGCATGGGAATTGGAACTTTTTTGTTCCACGAGGAATAGAACGGGTAAAGAAGTCGTTGGACTAAACGGCTATCGCCGTGGGTTTATCGAGGGTCCTGCGTGTATCCGTCCTATCTTTAATCGCTGGTCTT
>OMKS01002796.1_pt1 | contig 14274 bp, 13 predicted proteins | sample 1674721 | NCBI WGS metagenome assembly OMKS01 (sample SAMN06264996, study PRJEB25208) | sediment metagenome | isolation source: hot spring sediment | place: USA: California | collected 2014-09-02 | reverse complement strand
GCTCGACGGCGTCCCACAGAGAGATGAGGGCGGCGCCCAGGAAACCCAGGAGCGGCAACAACAGGGGCGGGTGCGGGATCTGCAAATCTCGCCGCCGTAGGCCTCGAGCCAGCCAGACCGCCAGCGTCAGCGCGACGAACACCTGGGCAATCTGGGCCGGCACCTGGGGTACCTCTGCCCGCAGGTACGCCCACAGAGGCCCTAGGAAGAGCAAGGCCCCCACGCCGAGCAGCGGCTCAATCACCGTCGCCCCGCCGAGGACAGCCAGCAGGACGAAGAGCACCCCGCCCAACGGCGTCAACCGGACCAGCAGCAAACCCGCCACGAGGGCCAGCACCAGTCCCAGCGTGGTGACCAGGGGGCCATTCCACGAGAACACGACAGCCAATTTGGAATAGAACGAATTTAACCTGTCCATACAACCTGGTAGGATAAACGACTCAAGCAAGCAACCTCCCCCACGCATCTACTTGCACACTTGCACACTTGCACACTTGCAAACTTGCAAACTTGCCTACTTGCCTACTTGCATACTTGCATACTTGCAACTTACTACACCTTCTTCTTAAAATACGCGATGGTATGTTGCAGACCTTCATCAAGCGAAACCCGGGGCTCCCAATCCAGGACCCGTCGCGCCTTGCTGATGTCGGGACAGCGGACCTTGGGGTCGTCCTTTGTGCGCTCGTCGGTGGGGGTGACGAAGGTGATGGACGAGTCGCTGCCGGTCAGTTCCTTGACCTTGTGGGCGAAGTCGATGATCGACATCTCCTCCGGGTTACCCAGGTTGACCGGCGTGACCTCGTCGGCGTGGAGCAACTCGATCATGCCCCCCACCAGATCCGAGACGTAGCAGAACCCCCGCGTGCGCGAGCCGTCGTCGTAGACGGTGAGCGGGTCGCCCCGAAGCGCTTGGCAGACGAAGTTAGGCACCACCCGCCCGTCGTCCATCCGCATACGCGGCCCGTAGGTATTGAAGATACGCACGATGCGGGTGTCGACGCCGTGGTATTTGTGATAGGCCATCGTCAGGGCCTCGGCGAAACGCTTGCTCTCGTCGTAGACGCCGCGCGGACCGACGGGGTTGACGTTGCCCCAGTAGTCCTCGGTCTGGGGATGGACCAGCGGGTCGCCGTAGACCTCCGACGTGGAGGCCAGCAGGTAGCGTGCGCCTTTCGCCAGGGCCAGCCCCAGGGTCTTGTGTGTCCCCAGGGCGCCCACCTTGAGGGTCTGAATGGGTAAATTGAGATAATCCACCGGGCTGGGCAGGCTTGCCAGGTGGAAGACAGCGTCGAGCGGGCCTTCGACGTAGATGTAATGCGTCACGTCGTGCTTGATGAAGTGGAAACGCTCGTGGCCGGCCAGGTGAGCGATGTTGTCCACCGTGCCAGTGCTCAGGTTGTCCATCGCGATGACCTCGTGCCCGTCGTCGAGCAACCGGTCGCACAGGTGAGAGCCGATGAAACCGGCGCCTCCGGTAATCAGTATCCGCATAATGATTGTATCTCCTTGTATATACTATCTCCAACCATCTGTCAGAACTTAAGCATGGCTGAACCTTAGCAACCTGGCTCGTGCGCTAGACTATAGCGTGAACCCATGTTTCCCCGATTGCTTTTAAGTCATCGCCTCTGATTGTACCCCTATTTGGAATTTGAGACAAACAAACGGCGCTGCACCTTAACTTGACAATAGGTATCTACTCAGGTGCGACGCACTTTTGCCCCACCATCAGATCGATCTAGTGGACAACAGCAGTGGACGAATCGCCAAAATCGCGTGAACACGTGCGTCGCACCTTGTGACTGAGCAGTTACAACAATGGCATATTTGCCAAAGCAGATTTCCGAAGTCTAGAAAGTGGCCTGGAAACACACCAAAAGCAGCAATCCCGTTACCCAGGTATTCAACTCTCCTTTTGTGCATCAGATGCAAGACTTCAAGCATTCGCTCATGCCCCGATCGCCTCCATCGTCCACCTCGGCGACTCGACCGAGATGCACCCCGTGGGACACACCCGGATGCATGCCAGACAACGGATGCAGGCGCCGGACGTCGGGTCTTCGTGGACGCGAATGTCGACCGGGCAAACCGCCTGGCAGCGGTTGCAGCAGGTGCAGGTCTCGCGATCCACCCGCAGGCGGAAGGCGCTGATGGGGTTGAAGGGCGCCCAGAGCGCGCCCAAGGGACAAAGCCAGCGGCAGAAGGGCCGGCGAGTGACCCCCATCCAGCCCACCGTCGCGGCGAGGAGCGCGATCTTGAGCCAATAAAACGGACCGATCAACGCGCGCACGTCGGCCGAGAGGAGTACGACCGGGATACCCGCCTCCAGCGTGCCGGCCGGGCAGAGCTTGCAGAACCAGGGATCGGCGGTGAGGAAAGGGACGACGAAGACCAGCGCGACCAGGATGACGTAGCGGCTCCAGTTGAAGCGGTTGGGGAGGCGCAACTTGGGGACGGGCAACCTGTACACCAGTTCCTGGAACCACCCAAAGGGGCAGAACCAGCCGCAACTGGCCCGCCCGATCAGCGCGCCGACCAGGCCGACGACACCCAGCACGTACAGCGGCACCTTGCGCCGCCCGACGAAGTGTTGGATGCTGCCGATGGGACAGGCAAAGGAAGCGGCCGGACAGGCGTAGCAGTTCAGTGCGGGGCAAGGCAAGCCTCTGGTGATGCGCTGGGTGAAATAGGAGTTAAGCGTCAGGGCCGAGATGATCTGTACGATGGGGCGTCTTTGGACCAGCCACGTCCAGAATCGTCGGGCGGGCGCACTTTCCTGTCGGATGCTTTCTATCTGCTTCATCGGATGGGCCTACCCGAGGCCGATACAAGCGTATCAGAGCAAGATCGCATTGCGTAACGTGACGTACCACTGATCGAATGTCAGTCCCAGCAAGATCGCCGCGACCGACAGGAGGATCAACGCCCGGTTCACGACGAAAGCCCGCCGCTGATTTTTGTCATTGGTCATTTCATCATTTTTCATTACTCAAGCCCGATATCGAAACATCGTGCCCACAATGGCAGCAAAAAGCATCACCAGACCCAAACCGACGATTAAGAGCACCGACGGTGAAGTAGAGGTATCGGGATCGATGGGCCACGGCGTGAACGTGGGAAGAAGCGGTGTAGGAGGAACAGTGGGAGGGACCGTAGCAGGGAGTGGGGTAAGTGTGGGAACGACGGTCGGCGTGGGCGTGGGCGACGGGAGCGGCGTTGGAACAGGCGTAGGCGTGACAGTCGGAAGCGGGGTCGATGAGGGCGTCGGGGGAATGGAGGTTATCGTCGGGGTGGGAGAAGACGAGGAAGGAGGCAATGTCGGCTCTGGCGCGGGCTCGGTCGAGGTGGGAGTGACGGCAGGCGTCTCGACCGGCGGCGGATCGTCGGTATTTTCGACCAGCAGGTAGGTTGGCCCGCCGATGATACAGCCGCGTTTGTCGGCGCAGCGGGCGCGGGGCAGCGTGAACGTGTACTGTCCATTCTCCGGGACGATGGTATGTTCGATCCCGGTCTGCTCGACGAGCCGGGCCTGGGCGGCCAGGGCGGGCAGCGTGACGTGGGCGTCGGCCTCCGTGTGGGCCCAGAGCACCCGGGTGGTCAGCGCGCCCCGCTTGAGGGTGACGACGTTATACGTGGCGTACCGCTCTCGTTGGGCCGAGAAGGCGCCGGCATAGTGGGTCGTGATCAATTTGTAGGCCTCGTAGGCCGGACGGCGGCTGAAGTCTGTGCGGATCAGGCCGAAAGGCTCGACGCCCGGCTGCGGCTCGTTATCCACCCACCTATAAACGGCGATACGTTCTGCGCCAGCGCTGAGGGCCAGGGCGAAGGCCTGCAAGAGATAACTCGCCTGCTCCTCCGGGGTGATGTCGAAATTCGCCTCCGGCAGCTCCCAATAGGGCGGGTCAGCGTTGGAGGGCGCATTCGTCTCGTTGAGCCATATCGGTTTCTGGATGTTGTAGGAAGCTAACGTGCGGCGCGTGGCACCTAGAATCTCCGGGATCGTCTCAGTGCGGAAATAAATGTGCAGGGAGACCGCGTCGAAGAAGTAACCGTGCTCGGCGGCCTCGGGGTCCTGTGTCACCATAGCCAGAAAATCCCGCAGATACGTCGGGTTGTGCCACGTGGTCGAAGCGGCCAGGTGAATTTCTGCGTTGGGATTGACCTGGTGAGCGACCAGGTAGGAAACCTTGAGCAGACGGTAATATTCTTCCATCGTGCCGCACCACTCGCAACCGAACGTGCCAATAGGGATATCCGGTTCGTTCCAGATGATCCAGTGATCGATTCGTCCCCTGTAGCGCTCGACGATCTTGCGAATGAAAGCGGCCCACAGATTATTGGGATCGTCGACGGGTAGATCCAGCCCTCGAGGAACACCACATCCAGGCAGACCATCGGTCGCCCAATCGGGCGTGTGTTTGAGGACGACCACGATCTCTCGACCAGCCGCCGCTGCCTGATTCAACCACTCTTCGGGGACGTGGTAACCGTTCCAATCGTCGGGCCCCTGGGGTTGCAGTTCAGACCAGTAGAACAGGATACGTTCCCATCCCACCCCAGCCTCGGCCGCCGATTTGGGATCACGGAACGCCTCGACGGCGCCGAAACGCGGATCTGGCGGGTTCGGTTGAGCCGCGACATAGCCCGGCATCAAGAGACAAAACAAGGAAATAAGAGAGCCGATCTTCCATATGAGTGATCGGCGAGCGTCTACCCTACGTGTCATAACAATACCTCAGATTGATACCATGCCCAGAAACGTCGCATGCCTTCGTCAATGGACGTGGCAGCTTCAAATCGCAGCAGGTCACGCGCCTTGGCGATATCAGCATACGTGATCGGTGGATCGCTGGCGGGAGCAGGGAGAAAGTTTATCGTAGCCGTTTTACCCACCAGCTTTTCCACAAGGTGAACGAAATTGGCCATGCGGACCGGTTCTCCACGGCCAATGTTGATGGCCTGATAACCCATTGGGTTATCCAGCGCCTTTAGAATACCGGCGATGACGTCGTCAATATAGGTCCAGTCACGATACAATTCTCCGGTGTCATAGAGATCGAACTTACACCCATGGACGATGCAGTCGGTGATGTGGTAAGGCATCATGTCAGGACGCCCCCGGGGGCCGTAGGTGGAGAAGATACGCAGCGCCGTGAAAGATATGCCGAATAGGTTATGATACGCATGCCCCATCACCTCGCCAGCGATCTTGGTGGCAGCGTAAGGCGTCAAGGGGTGCCCCAATGGATCATCCTCGCGGAAGGGGATCAGGCCTGTCTGCCCATAGACAGAAGCCGCTGAGGCAAAGACGAAATGGGGAATATCTGACTTGTGCGCCGCCTCCAGCAGGTTGACGGTGCCGTGCACGTTGACGTCGGCGTAGAGCGGGCCGCGGTCGATGGAATGACGCACACCGACCATGGCTGCCAGGTGAATGATGGCATCGCATCCGCCCCGCTGGCAGATGCGCGCCATAGCGCTGGTATTACGAATGTCGGCTTCGTGAAGCGTGAAATTGGAAGAGAACATCAGTCGAGCAGCATTGGCCCGTTTCCGGGATGGATCGTAGTAAAAGTCGAAATTGTCGATCCCGTCGACGAAGTCGCCCCGGTCGAGCAGAGCTTCGGCCACGTGGCTACCTATGAAGCCAGCTACACCGGTCACCAACACCTTCATCCCATCACCCTGTGGTCAGATTCTCGTCGCAGCCGGCGGGCCGGACATCTTGGACGTTCAACTGCAAACTTTTTCGCTCGTTCCACTCATTGACTTCCAGGTGGTAGACCAGATCGACTCGGTCAGGCAGCTTGCCAGCCCACTCCCCCTGCCGGAAAGCGATGGCATCCCAACTGACGCGGCCATCATACAGGGCCAGCTTAAGGTGCCGCCCGTCCCTGCCAACCGCTCGTTGATTTTGCAGGCGCACGTCACGACTCAAAAACAACGGCGATGGATTGGCATAACCACACGGTTCCAGTCGATCGAGTTCCTCCTTCAGCGTCCACGATATTTGAGCGAGCTCAATCTCGACGTCGACGTTTAAAACGGGCGTGAGTTCGACCTCAACCAACTGCTCAGTCGCAATCTGGCACAAGCGCGCCTCCAGAGAATCCAGCTGATCGTTGGAGACGGTAAAACCGGCGGCTGCGGCGTGCCCACCGTACCGGACCAACAGATCGGTGCATTGATCGAGGGCCTCAGTAATGTGAAATTCCGGAATCGAACGGGCCGACCCCCGGCTAAATTCCGGCCCCATTTCGACGACGACGGCCGGGCGATAGAATTCGTCCACGATCCGGCTGGCGACCAGGCCCACGATGCCAGCCTGGAAATCCGGCGCGGCGGCAAAGAGCAGGCACGTTTCGTCCAGGTCGCGCATCACGAACTCTCGCACGCGCGCCTGGGTCTCGTGGGTAATCTGCTGCCGTTCCTGGTTCAGCCGGTTCAGTTCGGCGGCCAGACGTTGCGCCTCGGCGGGATAGCGCGTCTCCAGGAGCTGGTAGGCCAACTTGGCGTGATCGATCCGCCCGGCGGCGTTGAGCCGGGGCGCCAAGGTATAGTTGATGGTCGAGGCATCCACCTGACCGGGCTTGATCCCGGCCTGCCGGCAGAGCGCCTCGATGCCAGGGCGCTCCATCCGATTCAGACGGGTCAATCCTTGACTCACCAGACTTCGATTTTCTCCCAGCAAGGGCACCATATCGGCCACACTGCCCAGGGCGACCAGGTCCAGAAGATCCGCTTCCGTGAGACGGACGTTTTCGTCCGTCACCGGTGTTTGACCGTGGCTGCGCAAAAGCGCCTGGGCGAGTTTGAAAGCCACGCCCACACCGGCCAATTGATCGAAGGGGAATTGCAATCGGGTGGACGCCTTCGTCGCGGCGGGATCCGTTCTCTTGAGATCGATCACGGCCACAGCCGGGGGCAGTTCCGAAGGCACCGAATGGTGGTCGGTGACGATGACGTCCAGGCCAAGGCTGTTGGCGTATTCGATCTCCCCGACCGAACGAACGCCGCAATCGACAGTGACGACGACGCGGACGCCCTCGTGCGCCAACTGTTCCAGTGCCGACGTGTGAAGCCCATACCCCTCGTCGACGCGGTGGGGAATGTAAGGAATCACCTCCCCACCCAGGGCGCGCAACGTCTGAACCAGGAGGACGGTCGCGGTCACCCCGTCGGCGTCGAAATCGCCGTAGATGGCCATGGGTTCCCGCGCCCGCAATGCCCGCCGCAGACGCGTGACGGCAGCCGTCACGTCGGGCAGTGCGAAAGGATTCAATTCGCCGGGACCGCCATCCAAAAAGGCCGCCACGTCAGCCGCCTTGACGATCCCCCGATTGTACAGGACTTGGATAGTGATGGGATGGAGGTCAGGGAATTGCTTGACGTGACTGGGTGGGACGGACGGCGCGATTTGCCAGTGTTTATTGCATTTGGGCATAAAATTTTTAGGTTTCCGGATATCTAGCGTGATGAGATGCTATATTACCACAACGTGAAGAAAAGGAAAAGCCCTTCCTGCGAACAGGAAGGGCTTTTCCTTTTTCTTTGACCTCGCGGCCGATCTTATACCATTTGACGTCGTTTACGCCCAGCCCTGGTTCCTTACGAAATCGGAAATGACGGGCACCTCGACCCATTCACCCTGATAGGACTTGATCCCCAGGTAAATGGCATAGATCCAAATGAAAAGGCCAATACATATTCCACTGAGGAGAATGACCAAGATCCCCAGAATGATAGATACCACCGCGTTGTACTTGATGAAGGGACGGTCTTTCTTATCCTCCAGCAAAAGCACGATGATACCGACTAAAGGTGCAAAGATATAACTAAGAAGCGCCCACAATTTATCGTCCTGAGTGATCTCTTCGTCACCCATTGGCGCGCCCATCGGCGTCCCTGCTACTTCGTTTTCGACCATTTTTCTTTCACCTCCTTATTTTTCCCCGGCGCTTGTCAGATTTTTTTGAGCATTCACGCTCTATTACCGGGCACAGGGCTTATTGTAGCAGAGTATGGACACACTGTCAATTGATCTCATTGCCCGGATTGGGCAAAACGCGGGACGAGGGGCCAGCACTTGAATTTGGGGTAATGCAACTGCTCACCCCGTGCCTGCCGGATCACAATCCGGCCCTGCAGGCGACGTGTTGGCCACCCTCACCATCCAGCCGATGGCCTGTGCACCATCGGTGGTGGATTGTGATCTACCCTGCGCGGTATGTCGAGCAGTACAGCAATCGAAGTTTTGTCAATCAACCTGAACTGGAGTTCTCCAGTAGATCGTCATTAGAATTCGGAAGTCTCAAAAAGTGCATTGCGCAGATGATTTTGACGCTACGGTAAATCAATTTGCCCCTGAGATACTCGACGGAAGACTTCCGAATTCTTAATTGGAAAACTCACTCTTGACAAAATTTAAGTGACATGTTATAATTTTTAATAGTTAGATTAAATTATTTAAGGAGGAAGCGATGTATCCGGTCCCAACTATATGTCCAATCTGTCACGATAACCTGACCGTCACCCAACTATCCTGTCGCAACTGCAACACGAGCCTGGAAGGACACTTTGAAATGGAGCGCATTTTCCAACTGCCCTCCGAGCAACTCCACTTCATCGAAGTCTTCCTGCGGTGTGAAGGAAAGATCGGTCGCGTGCAAGAGGAATTGGGCGTATCCTACCCCACCGTCCGCAGTCGTTTGGACGAAATCATCCGGGCCCTGGGCTACGAGGTGAAAAGTCAAGAGGTTAACAACGAAGACCAACGCCAGGAGATCCTGGAAAAATTGGCCCGTAAGGAAATCTCTTCGGAAGAGGCGTTCAATCTGTTGGAACAATTGTAAAGCTTTTATTGGGAGGCAGACATGTTCAAACAAAGTTACGAGACGTCCCAGGAACCCCACATCGAAATCAGCGACTGCCTGGGAGACCTGGTCATCCGGGGTGCAGATGAGCCACGGGTCAGTTTACGATCACGTGGGCAAGATGACGACGCGGATTTCCGGCAAGAGGAAGAGAACGAGCTGACCCTATCCTCCCGGGTCGACTGTACGTTGACCTGCCCTCGGGGCGCCACGGTCACGATCCAGGCAGTACACGGCAACCTAAAAGTCAAGGACGTCACAGGCGCGCTCAACATCGGCAACGTCCACGGTGACGTGGTTTTGCGCCACGTTGGAACCAGCACGTTGAAACAGACCCACGGCGACCTGAATGCCTACCGGATCATAGGGGATCTGACCGTACACAACCTGTCCGGCGACGCCAAAGTCCGTGACGTAGATGGCACGCTCAATATGAAACAAGTCGGGAGCGACCTGAAGGCGAACGGGATCGTGGGAGGCATAGCGGCGGAGATGGTAGGAGCGGACGTGCTGTTGGGGCCGCCATTCTCGCCCGGTGCTGTCTACCGCGTGCAAGCTGGCAGCGACCTGCGGGTTCGCATCCCCGGTGACGCCAACCTCAGTATAAGCTTGCGCGCTGGGGGGCACGTCCGCTCACGCATCCCAGACCTGACGCTCAAGGAAGTTGATGGCGCGATGAGCGGCGTCCTGGGAACCGGGGAGGCAACTCTCGAGGCCCTGGTAGGCGGCGGTGTCTCTCTACAACTTTTGGACGTGAACGCCGGTGAGGGGGACAACCTATCATTCGACTTCGTGGCCGATCTGGAGGGGCTGGGTGCCCAGATCGAAGCCAGCATCACCGAGGCTATGGCTGAAATGGAGACCCGTCTGCACGAAAGCCTGGGGCGCTTCGACAGTGAGCACATTCATTCCCGAGTCGAAAGCGTCAAGGAACAGGCGCTGCGGGCTGCGCAGCGGGCCGCCGAACGGGAGACGGAGCGTGCCCGTCTACGGGCTGAGCGCGCCGAACGACGCTGGCAGCGGGTCAGCGGAGAGCGAGCCGAAGCAAAGCCAGAACCGGCGACCGAGGAAGAACGTATGCGTATCCTGCGTATGGTAGAGAACGGCGCCATCACACCCGAGCAGGCGGCCGATCTATTGGCCGCCCTGGAAGGACGATAGCTCGTGGACCACACGCCGAAGACGCAAAGCCTCGGCAAATGGCAGACCCCCTTTTTCGCCATCTGGACCGGACAGGCCTTTTCGTTGCTGGGCAGCCGGATCGTCCAGTTTGCGTTGGTCTGGTGGCTGACCGAGCTGACCGGGTCGGCGACAGTGCTGGCGACGGCGACGATGGTCGCTCTCGCCCCCGAGATTCTGCTTAGCCCCATCGCCGGGGCCTACGTGGACCGCTGGAATCGGCGCATCGTGATGATCGCAGCCGACACTTTGATCGCGCTGGCCTCGCTCTGGCTAGCCTACCTGTCCTGGACCGCGTCGATGCAGATCTGGCACGTCTACGTCATCATGCTCATCCGGGCGCTGGGCGGCTGTTTCCACTGGCCAGCGATGCAGGCCTCCACCTCGCTGATGGCGCCCAACGAATATCTCGCGCGGATCGCCGGTCTCAACCAGACGTTGAACGGCGCGTTGAGCATCCTCGGCCCCCCGCTGGGCGCGTTGTTGATGGGCCTCTTGCCCTTGCACAACGTCATTCTGGTCGACGTCGTCACGGCTGCCCTCGCTATTGCGCCGCTCTGCTTCGTGCACGTGCCGCAGCCCCGGCGCGCCGACGAAGGCGCAAAAGCCAGCAGCGTATGGCGCGATATGCAGGATGGCATGCGCTACGTATGGAACTGGCCCGGCCTGGTGACGTTGATCGGAGCAGCCATGATCTTCAAAGTCTTGTTGACGCCAGCCTTCTCTTTGATGCCCTTGTTGGTGAGCGACCATTTTGGTGGCAGAGCAGTGCAACTTAGCCTGCTCCAATCGAGCATTGGCGTGGGAGTCGTATTGGGCGGCCTCACCCTGAGCGTGTGGGGCGGGTTCAAACGCAAGATCTACACGACAATGATGGGCATGTGTGTCATCGGCGTGAGTCTCGTCATCCTGGGGCTGCTGCCAGGGCATCTCTTCTGGGCCGCCCTGGCGACCGTTTTCTTGATGGGATTGACAGTCCCGATGATTGACGGACCGATCATGGCCATTTTCCAGGGAACCATATCGCCAGAGATGCAAGGCCGAGTGTTGACCCTGGTGATCAGTCTGGGTTCAATCACCTCGCCCTTCAGCCTGGCAATCGCCGGGCCGGTGACCGATTGGCTGGGCATCCAGGTGTGGTACCTGGCTGCCGGCCTGTTGTGCAGCGGCATGGGCATTTTGAGTTTCTTCGTACCCGCCATCGTGAACATCGAGCAGAACAACAATGGCGACAAAGTTGTCGTCCCATCCACCGCCGCGCCCATAACCAGCAGAAACAACTAGAAAGGAGACGTGATGGAAGAACGCTTGCACATCTTGCACATGATCGAAGCTGGAGAGATCGACGTCGAAGAGGGCGCCAGGCAGTTGGAGACCCTGGCCGAGCCGCCGCGCTTGCCCCCATCTCCGACCACGCCGATCACGTCGGTCTCACGCCCGGCCTGGGTGAAGTGGATCTGGATGGCGACGTTGTGGCTGGGCATCGCCTTCGTAGCCGGCGGCGGCTACCTACTCACCGTCTATTACACCCGCGAGGCGGCGACGTCCCGCCTCGTCTGGGGTTGGATCCTGATGGTTTTAGGTGTTTTGTGGGTATTGCTGGGCTGGTGGATGCAGCGGGCGCAGTGGCTCCTGGTCCGCGTGCAGCAGCCCGGCGGGCCCAACATCTTCATCGCTTTCCCCCTGCCGTTGGAGTTGATCGGCTGGGCGATGCGTATCCTGCGTCCCTTCATCCCGCAGATCGAGGAGACCGGCGCGGATGAGATTTTGATCGCCCTGCAGAAAGAATTGAAGCGAGGACAACCCTTCCTCGTCGAGGTCGACGAAGGGGATGAACGCGTGCAAGTTTACATGGGCTAAATGGCAAATGACGATGATAACCACTGCAAGATCTTCTTGATAATGAGAAATTGAGCTAATGGAAGGCAGAGACAACCGATGGTTGCACACATGCCACCCATACAATGCCGGGAGGTGAGATATGTCTATGAGTGAAGAACGGATGCAAATTTTACAGATGTTAGAGGATGGTAAAATCACGGCCGATGAGGCCACGACGCTGTTGCGGGCGTTGAGCGGCGGGCAGCAGAAATCATCTGCTGGCAAATCGCCGCTCCCCAATGCGGAAAATCGCTTCCTGCGCGTCCGCGTAGCCGATCTCGAGACCAACAAGGTCAAGGTCAACGTGACCTTGCCAATGGGCCTGCTAGGCGCAGGGCTGCGCATGGCGGAACGCTTCGCCCCGGAACTGGCGGGTTTCGACATGCAAGACCTGGAAGAGATGCTCACCAGCGGCGCCTCTGGCAAGATCGTCGAGGTGACGGATGAGGAAGACAACGAACTCGTCGAGGTGTACGTGGAATAAGAAAAGCCCCGAAATTAATTCTTCCAAAAGCGCGCTCTCATTAGAAACCAGACCTGTCCTCGTCCCGGCGTCTGTTCCCCCACAGCGCAGAGGGGCGGGGACATGCCTGCTTGATTTTGATGGGATCCCCGTGTTGCCTAAGCTCTCAAATGGGAGTACAATACATGCGTTTGACCCAGACACCCTGAGTTGGCGCGCGTTCATTTTTCTCCAAACAAAGTAAAGCAGACGATCCCCTATGACATCTCGACCCAAACCCATTCGCCCGCCCCATCGCCGGCCCTGGAGCGGGCTCAGTAGCAGTAGCGAGGACGAGGCGGCCGAGGCAGGCATTCTCGGTGTCCCTTTCGATAGCGCCAGCAGCTTCCACAAAGGCGCGGCCGAGGCGCCGGCCCACATCCGCGCGCTCACCCCCCACGTGGCGCCAACAACCGAAGAAGGCCTATCCCTCACCGACCTGCGCGTCCGCGATTACGACGATGTGCGCGTCGACCTCAACTGGGAGCGCTACTTCGCCGCCGTGGAAGACCGGGCAGCCGAGGTGATCAAGCGTCACCCGCTCGCCATCTTCCTGGGCGGCGACCATTCCGTCACCATCCCACTCGTCGCGGCCTTCAGCCGGGTGGTGAAAGGGCGTTTCGGCGTGCTCCACTTCGACGCACATCCCGACCTGGAGGACGAATTTGAGGGCCATCGCTGGTCCCACGCCTGCACCGAGCGCCGCGTGCTGGAACTGCCCAACGTCGACTCCCGGCACCTGGTTTTAGTCGGCATTCGCTCCTGGACGGCGGCGGAGCACGCCTATTTGACCGAACACTCAGAGATCCCCGTGCACACCGCCCGCGAGGTGTACCGTCGCGGCATAGAGGCCGTGGCTCAGGACGTGGTCGACCGATTGCGAGACATCGACGCGGTCTACCTCACACTCGACATCGACGGGCTGGACCCGGCCTTCGCTCCGGGTACCGGCACACCGGAGGCCGGCGGCGTCTCGACCCGCGAACTGCTGGAATTATTGCGCATCCTCTTCGCTCGCCTGCCCGTCCGGGCGATGGACATCGTGGAGGTCTCCCCGCCGCTGGATTGCAACAACGTCACGGCGGCGGCGGCGACCAAGGTCATCTATGAGAGTTTTGGGTGGATCAAGCAGAAATTGAGAGGAGTAGAGAGTGGTGAATGGAGAATGGAAGGAGCAATGAGACAATGTCACTAAATGATGACGCCGTCAACAAACTGCGGGCCGAGTTCCCGGCACTGCAACAGACCATCGACGGCCGGCCGCTCGTTTTCTTCGATGGGCCTGGCGGAACCCAGGTTCACGAGTCTGTCATCCAGGCGATGGCGCGCTACCTGGTCGAAGCCAACAGCAACGCCCACGGCTTATTCACCTACAGCCAGCGCACCGACGAGATCCGCGACGAGGCGCGGCGCGCCATGGCCGACTTCCTCAACGCCCGGCGCCCCGAGGAAATCGTCTTCGGACTCAATATGACCTCGCTGACCTTCAACGTCAGCCGCTCCATCGGTCAGACCCTGGATCCCGGCGACGAGATCGTCGTCACCCGCCTGGACCACGACGCCAACATCTCCCCCTGGCTGGCCCTGGAGGAGGCCGGCGCCGTCATCCGCTGGGTCGACTTCGACCGGGAGGATTGCACGCTGGAGATGGACGCCCTGGAGGCCGCCATCAACCCGCGCACCAAGCTGGTAGCCGTCGGCTACGCCTCCAACGCCGTGGGCACGATCAACGACGTGGCGCGCATCACCGAGATGGCCCACGCCGCCGGCGCGTGGATCTACGTCGACGCGGTGCAGTACGCGCCCCACGCGCCCATCGACGTGCAGGCCCTGGAT